>JAEEGK010025442.1_pt1 | contig 12154 bp, 4 predicted proteins | sample 8958771 | NCBI WGS metagenome assembly JAEEGK01 (sample SAMN16246547, study PRJNA631951) | gut metagenome | biome: gut microbiome; feature: rumen; material: SC-attached | host: Bos | place: Iran: Karaj | collected 2018-10 | reverse complement strand
ATATCTTTTATTTCCATTTTCATAATATCCTATTCCTTTACCATCTGGTTTACCTTCTTTCCAATCTCCTTCATATATTTTATTTCCATTTTCATAATATCCTATTCCTTTACCATTCATTTTACCTTCTTTCCATTCTCCCTCATATCTTTTATTTCCATTTTTATAATATTTTATTCCTTTACCATCTTCTTTATTTTTTTTCCATTCTCCTTCATATAATTTATTTCCATTTTCATAATATTCTATTCCTTTACCATCTGGTTTATCTTCTTTATAATCTCCTTCATATCTTTTATTTCCATTTTCATAATATCCTATTCCTTTACCATCTGGTTTACCTTCTTTCCAATCTCCTTCATATATTTTATTTCCATTTTCATAATATCCTATTCCTTTACCATTCCATTTACCTTCTATCCAATCTCCCTCATATAATTTATTTCCATTTTCATAATATTCTATTCCTTTACCATCTTCTTTATTTTTTTTCCATTCTCCTTCATATAATTTATTTCCATTTTCATAATATTCTATTCCTTTACCATCTGCTTTACCTTCTTTATAATCTCCTTCATATCTTTTATTTCCATTTTCATAATATTCTATTCCTTTACCATCTGCTTTACCTTCTTTCCAATCTCCTTCATATATTTTATTTCCATTTTCATAATATAATATTCCTTTACCATTCATTTTACCTTCTTTCCATTCTCCCTCATATCTTTTATTTCCATTTTCATAATATAATATTCCTTTACCATCTTCTTTACCTTCTTTCCATTCTCCTTCATATCTTTTATATCCATTTTCATAATATTCTATTCCTTTACCATTTAGTTTATCATCTATATAATCTCCTTCATATTTTTTATTTCCATTTTCATCATATTCAATTCCTTTACCATCTGATTTACCTTCTATCCAATCTCCCTCATATAATTTATTTCCATTTTCATAATATCCTATTCCTTTACCATCTGCATTATCTTCTTTCCATTCTCCTTCATATGATTTATTTCCATTTTCATAATATTTTATTCCTTTACCATCTACTTTACCTTCTTTACATTCTCCCTCATATAATTTATTTCCATTTTCATAATATAATATTCCTTTGCCATCTTCTTTATCTTCTTTCCAATCTCCTTCATATCTTTTATTTCCATTTTCATAATATTCTATTCCTTTACCATTCCATTTACCTTCTTTTAATTCTCCCTCATATAATATATTTCCATTTTCATAATATTCTATTCCTTTACCATCTGGTTTATCTTCTTTCCATTCTCCTTCATATCTTTTATTTCCATTTTCATAATATTCTATTCCTTTACCATCTGCTTTACCTTCTTTATAATCTCCTTCATATCTTTTGTTTCCATTTTCATAATAATCTATTCCTTTACCTTCTCTAATATTAGTTCCTTTCAATAATTGTCCAATATATTTTGTTTTTAATGAAATATAAATTTCAGATAATTCATATATATCATCATTTAAAAGATTTAAATTTAAATATTTTTTAAAATAATCAATTATAAATTGATGATTAATATAATTATTCCAATCTAATCTTTTATTAACATCTTTTTCAATTAAATTATTTATTAAATTTTTAATTTCAATATTATCATAATTATTTTTTATTTCATTAATATGATATTCTCCAAAATAAAGATAATGCAAAACTATTCCAATACTATATAAATCATCTTTATAATTATAATTTTTATTTCGATCTTCAGGAGAATAATTTTTAGAATTTAATTCTTTTTTTAAACCAAAATCTGATAATTTTATTACAAAATCATTTTGATTAATATATTTTATTAATATATTTTCAGGTTTAATATTTCTATGACTTATATTTTTTGTTTTCATAATCCTTAAAACATCATTTAATTGAACTAATATTTTTTGAATTACTTCTATTTTTAATTTTCCTTTATTTTTAACATAATTATTTAAATTATCATCACATAATTCCATTACTATATAAATATATTTTTCATCTATAAAATGATCAATTAATTTAATACAATAAAATGAATCAATATTTTTCATTAAATTAATTTCATTAATTATTAAAGATTTTTCTTCATTATTTTCATAATGAATTTGTTTTATTGCAACATTTTGATTTGTTCTTAAATCTATAGATTTATATACAGAACCAAATCCTCCTTTTCCAATAATATCATCAATTGAAAATTTATATCTTTTAATTCCTTTTAATTCATTTTCCATTATTTATTATATTATTATTATATATTAAATATTATATTTATAAATAAATTAATATAAATTTTATTATAATTTTTTAAATTAAAATAATTAATATAAATTAATAAAATAAATTAAATGTCTTTTCTAGGCAAATTTTCAATGGGCTATAAATTACAACAAGAAAAAAAAAGAAAAAAAATACATTCTTTAACAACAAATCCTTTGAATGTAAATAATTTTAGATATCGTAAAGGAACTCTTCCTAATGAATTAGCAACACCTTTATTAGAATTAGGATATAAATTAGATTCTTTAATGTATTTAATTAAAGTTAATCCTTTTAGTGAAGTAGAAGAAGCATTAAATTATATGTCAAGAGATCCTGACACACATAAATATAATCATTATTTTTACAATCCAAATATTATTAATAATAATAATACAAAAAATGGGTTTAACATTAATGTTAATAATAATAATAATAAATGTTTAATTTGTGATGGTACTAAAGAAGAACATGAAATGATTTGGGAAGAAAAATTAGCAGAAAATGAAGACAATGAAGGTAATTATATTAAACCTGTAAAAGAAAAAACTTTTAATAAAATTAATCATGTGATTAGTATTCAAAATAGTGATAATTTTAAAAATAATAAAAATATATCAAATAATAAAAGTTCTAAATTTGTAAATAATCCAAATATTAATATAAATAATAATGACATTTCTTCAATTCCTATTAATAATAATAATAATAACAATAACGATAATAGTATAAATAATTTAATAAAATCTCAAGAATCAATAACAAACAAACCAAATAATAATATAATAACAAATCCAAATAATTTAATTGATAGTATAAGTGAAATAAAGAAAATTCCAAATCAAATTGAATACAAAAAAATAGAAATTCCTCAAAAAACATTAGAATTATTTAATCAACCTGACATATGTCATATATGTTATTCCAACAAAATTAATCCATATAACATAGCACAAATTTCATGTGGTCACTATTTTTGCAATTCCTGCATTCAAACATATCTTACATCTAAAATCGTAAATGGCGAAGTATTAAACATTCGTTGTTTATTAGGTGGGTGTCCTAAAATTTATTCTGAAGAGGAAATTAAAGTCAATGTCGATGAAAAAACATTTAAAAAATACAAAAAATTTCTCAATATTCAAATTAAATTAAACAACCCAGATAAAAATTATGTTTACTGTCCTTTTCCAGATTGCGAAGAACTCGTTGACGCAGATGAAAGTGATGATGACTTTTTAGAATGTAACAAAGGGCATGTTTTTTGTAGTAAATGTCATCAATTAGGGAGACATAAAAAAGGTAAATGCAAGAATGATGAATTAGTTTTATTACATCAAATTCAAAATGATAATAAAAATGGTATAAATTATAAACAATGTCCAAAATGTCATGTAATAATAGAAAAAAATATGGGATGTAATCAAATGCATTGCATAAATTGTGGTTATAATTTTTGTTGGTTATGTTTAAAAAAATATTCTAGTAATCATTATAGTATGTATAATGTAAGTGGGTGCCCTGGAATGAGATATGAAACAGATAGTGGGTATAAATGGCGAAAAAATCCTTGTTTGAAATTTTTATGGTATTTATTTAGTTGTTTTCTTGCGTTTTTAGCTGCGATTGTTATTGTAATTTTTTATTTAATTTTTGGATGCGCTTATGAATTTTATAAATGTTACACTACGAAAAAAACAAATGATGATGATGATGAAAATGATTTTGTTGATATTGATTTTTATGATGATGAAAGAGATGAAAATATTTATGATGATAATAATTATTTTCAAGATGAAAATAATATTAATAATGATGAAAGAAATAATGTTAATAATATTAATAATCATGTGAATAATAATAATGAAGATGCTGATGTTAATGTGAATGGAAATGAAAATAGTGAAAATAATAAAAATAATGAAAAAAAGAATAATAATATTTTTATTATTATAATTTTAATTATTCTTGGTTTAATTTGTCAACCTTTATATTTATTATTTTATATTTTATACGCATTAATGGAATGCTATAGAAGATTTAATTGTTGGTTTTATTATGTTGACTATTGAAATTATTATTTTTTGAATAAAAAATAGATGTAATAATAATAAATTTTTGTAACTATAATTAATATAAATAATTATAATATAAAAATATATATTTTATAATTAATAAATTTAACATAAAAATTATTTATTAAATTTAATAATAATAATAATTAAAATTAAATTATTATTATTATTATTATTTTTATTTTTATGTGTAAATAATAAATATATATTAAATATTAATTAAAAATTATAATAAAAAAAATTATATTTTTATTATATTATTTCTCGTTAAAGTTTTAAAAATTTTTTTTAAAATACAATGTTCATTTCCAATTTCATTGTAACCATTATTAATACAATTAAAAATATTATTATTATTATTATTATCATCATAATTTAAATAATGACAAGAACATTCACAATTATCTTTAATAATATTTAAACACACTCGAAAAGACAATTGAAAATGTTTAAAATCATAAGTTCTTTCACTAACATTATTCATATTATTCAAAGGATCAATAATAACTAAATCGCTTCTATTTTGAAGATTATCAAAAGAATAAATCGGACTAATACTAACCATAATAAAATTATTTTTATTATCAAAATTCGAATAATAATTCAAAAATTCAATAAAAATTTTCCCTAAATTATTTTGATCTAACAAAAAATTATTATTATTATTATTATTTTTATTATTATTATTTTTATTATTATTATTATTATTAAATCTATTATTATTAATATAAAAATTTAAAAAAAATTTCGTCATTAAAAAAATTGAATATGAATTTAAACCACCATTATTATTTAATTTTCCAATACAATAAATCATTTGTTTTATAACTAAATTCAGCGGGAGAAGAACATTATAATTACTAATACAATTACTAATAAATTCCACACATCTTAAACCATTATGTTTTAAGCTATTGACACTAATATTAACATTGATTTTATTATTATTATTATTATTAAAAATTTCGATTCCTTTGATTTGAATAAAAGGAATGTATGAATTTTCATTGTAATTAATTTCCCATTTTTTTAGATTTTTAAAATCGATGTATAATTTTTTTAATATTGTTATTTCATTTTCGTTTGTTATGTTATTTGGAATTAACATTAAATCTAATTCGCTGAATGGTAAACATAAACCTGTTGCGAATGAGCCGAAAATTTTTATTTTAAAATCGTAGTTTTTTTCTTTTAAAAATTCTTGAATGTAATTTATTATTGGAAAAATTAAATTGTTGTTTTGATACATTTGAGTTTTTGTGTAATTTTGAAAATCTAAAATGTCTTTTGTTAATTGAGAATAAATGTAATTTTCATCGAAAGATTCGATTAAAAATTTTTTGTTGAGAATTAAAAATTTATTGTTGTTGTTGTTGTTTGATGTTATGGAATTTTCTATTAGTTTTTTTTTTGAAATTAATGATTTTTCGAAGATTTTTTCTAATTCGATTTTGTTTCTTAATGTGATTATTTCGTTGTTGTTGTTTGTTTCGTTTTCTTTTATGTTTTGATTGATGATGTTAATTTTGTCTTGAATTGTTTTATTTTCAATAAGGAATTTTTGAAGTTCTTTGTAATATTTGTTATTTTCTGATAATTTATTTTCAATTTCGTTTTCTATTGATTGAAGTTTAAATGAAAGTTCTTCTTCTTCCATTAAAAGACTTTCTAATGTGAGCTTATCTTCGTTGTATTCATCTGAAATGTCAAGAAATAAAGAAGGAATTTCATCGAAATTTAAATAATTTGAAAAATTATTAATATTAATATTATTATTATTATTATTTATATTATTATTATTATTATTATTGTTATTGTTATAATTATTGTTATTATTATTATTATTATTGTTATTATTATTAATATTTTCATTTGTTTCAGTCGCTGTTGTGACTGATCCATCATTCGATAAAGAATCATTTAATATATTATTATTATTATTATTACCATTATTATTATTTTTAAATGTAAAAGGAATTTCCAGTCTCGTAGTAAAATTATTATTATTAAAAATTTTAATATAATTTTTAATCGAATTGATTTCTTCATTTTTTTTATCATTTTGTATTTTTTCATTTTCGATTTTTTGTGTTTTTTCAATTTGAAAATTATATTTTTCAACTAATAAACTATAAATTTCAGTAGATGAATAATCTTTACTGAAAATATCAATAGCAGTAAGACCATCTTTATTTTTTAATGTCGCATCAATTTCTTTATTCAAAAGCAGTTCAATAATTTCTTTATTATTAATAATACACGCAAAATGCAAAGCAGAATTTCCATTGATTGAATTTTGAATATTAATATTAATTTCATCATTATTTAAAAAAATTTTCGTCAATTCTAATGATTTTAAAATGATGCTTTCCATTAAAAAACTATTTCCTGAAATTTTATTAATATGATTTAAATTAATTAATTTTTTTGATAAAATTGTTTTTAAAATTTCAATTTTATTTTTTGTTTCTAAATTTTCATTATTATTATTATCATTTTCGTTAAAATTAATAAAAATGTAATTTATACAAAAATTTCCGTCTTTGTCTTTTTGTAATAAATCGCAATTTTTTTCCATTAGTTTTTTAAATAAATCTAAATCGCCTTTTAAACATGAATACATTAAAGGATTAATTTCGTTGTTTAAAGGATTTTTTTCTTTTTTGAAATTTTCATTTATTTTTTTGTTTTCTTCTACAAAATGTAATTTTATGTTTGGATCGGAATTGTTGTCTAATAATGTAAAAATGTTTTTAATTTGAATTTTATTTCCCTTGTTGTATAAAATAAAAGATAAATTTAATAGTTTGTTTATTGTTATTTTTTGAAGTAAATTTATGTTTGATTGTAATAGTTCTTTGAATGTTTTGTAATTGTTGTGTTCGATTAATTTTTTTAATTGATTCATTAATGTTAATGTATTTTTTTCTGTGTTTGAATTATTATTATTATTATTATTATTATTATTATTATTATTATTATTATTATTATTATTATTATTATTATTATTATTATTATTATTATTATTATTATTATTATTGTCCATTTTTAACTAAAATTTAAATTATTTTAATTTTTTATATTATAATTTAATTTATATTATAATTATTTATATATTAATATATTTATATATTAATATTTATTTTTTTTTTAATTTATTTTTATATTAATTGATTCATTATTAAATATTTCTTTTTGATTTAAATCAATTTTACCTAATTGAGCTAAAACTAATAAATCATAGAATAATTTTGATTGAGAAATGTTATTTTCATTTAAATTTGAGTTGTTGCAATTTTTTATTTTTTTTGATAAATTTGGAAAATTAATTTCTTTTTTCTTTTTTGATAAAATATTATTATTAATTTCTTTGTATAATTCATTAATTTCTTTTTTATTTATATTTTCTTTTATGTTACTATAATTAATTTCATAATCATTTTCATTATTTTCATCATTAAAATTTTCATTATTTTCATCATTAAAATTTTCATTATTAAAATCATTAAAATTTTCATTATTATTATTATTAATATTTTCATTATTTTCTTTTTCAATCTCTTCAATTTTTTCATTAAATAAAATTCCATCAAAATCATCTTTATCCAAATTTAATTTACTCAAATCATAAATTAAATCTTTTCCAACATTAGAAAACGATTCAATCGAAATTTTTTTTCTTTCACTTATTAAATTACTACTAACATTAACATTACTAAAACTTAAATCATTTCTTTTAATTTCATTTTCATTTTCACTTTCAACAATAATAAAATTTGGTGCTAAATATTCATATTTACTTTGATTATTAAAATTTTCTAAATTTGATGTGTCTAAAGTTTTATTTTGAATTATTAAATTATTTTTAAATTTATTTGTAATTTCATCAATGTTAAAATTATTTTCTTTAGTAAAATCATCAATTTTTATTGGAATTGAAATTTCTTCATCAAATTCGAGATTTTTATTTTTAAAAACAAAAGGTTTTTCTTTTTTTTCTTTGTTTGAAAAAATTGATTCAATTTCTTTAAAATTGTATTTTTTAATTGAAGATTTTTCGTTTTTAAAAAAATTATTATCGAAAATATTTGAATCAGTAAAATCAAAATCATTATTATTATTATTAAATTCATTATTATTATTAAATTCATTTTTTTGACTAATGAAATTAAAAAAATTAAAATCATTTTCTTTATTATTTTCATTAAAAGAATCATTAAAATTGAGATTGTTATTTAAAAGACTATTTTTTTTGTTTATTTTATTTTCAGTCAAAGGTTTTTTTACTTTTTGTAATAAAGAACTTAAATTATTAATGCTTCCATCATTATTATTATTATTATTATTATTTTTAATAGAAATTGTGTTAATTTTATCATTTAATAAACTATTATTAATGCTTCTTCTTAACATTTCATTTGAATCCATTGTTAATAAATCTTTTGTTGATTTGTTTTTATTTGGTGTGAAAATATTATTAAAGTATTTATTATCACTTAAATCATCATTTTCATTAATAATATTTAAATTATTTTTTTCATTTTTTATTGGTGTTAAACTCATAATATTAAAATTTTCCGAATTTAATTTTAATTTAATTGCAGATTGTGTTTCTTTTTTAATATTTTTTTTATAATCATCATCATCAAAATTTTCATTATTATTATTATTAAATTTATTTTTTAATGTATTAAAAACATCTTCAATAAACAAAATGATTTTTTTTTTATAAATTAAAACTAATCCTAATAAAAGTGGTCCATAAGAACGAACAGAAATAATATTATTTTTAGTGTCTTTAATAATATCATTAGAAATTTCTTTGATTTCTAAATTATTTGTTAAAGTTTTTGTAATATTTCTTGAATTGAATCCAATTTGATAAACATTTCTTAAAATATTATTTGACATTATGTAAGTGTTTGATAATTGAGTTGAAGCGGGATTTTCATTTGAATTTTGAGACATTTTTTATAATTTATAATATAATTTAAATTAAATTTAAATATTAATTTTATATTAATTTTATATTAATTTATTAATTATTTTCCTTTTCTACGTTTCATATAACGTTTTTGTTTTGGTTTGTATTTTTTTTTTATTTTTTGGTCGAATTTTGCTTCGATTAAAGTTTGTGTTAAATTTTGTTTTTTAATTTCATCATCTTTCATTAAATCATTTAATTTTTTTACTTGATCGGGCGTTAAAAAACTGCTTGATTTAATATTATTTTCTTTTAATTTTAAATAAATTTGTTTTTTTTTTAAATTTTCTTTTCGTTTTTTATTTAAAAATTTTTCATTTTCTTTATTATTATTATTATTATTATCATTATTAAAAAAATAATCATAATCAAAATCAACATCGATTTTTTTTGCATTAGAATTAAACCATTTTTTTTCATTATTTTCTTTTTTTTTTTTAAATTCTTTCAATTCAATTTCTTTTGCAAATTCAAATAAACTTTTTATTTTTTCGATTTTGTCTAAATTTATGCTTTTCAAAACAAATTCTTTTAAATTCAAATCTTTCATTATTTTTCTATAAATTTCAATTTCTTTTTCACTAATCAAAGAAACAACAGTTCCATTTTTATTTGCACGCGCAGTTCTTCCGCTTCGATGAACGAAAATTTCAGATTTTAAAGGAATGTGATAATGAATAACTAAATCAATGTTTTTTATGTCTAATCCTCTTGCGCCAATGTCCGTACAAAATAAAATTGATTTTTTGTTGTTTTGGAATTTTTCTATGTTTTTTAAACGATTTTGCTGCTGTAATTTTGAATGCAATAATGAAATTGAAGGAAAATCTGAGGAAAAATAAGAAAAAATATTAAAGAGTTTTTTTGTGTGTGAAATTGAGTTGGTGAAAATTATTGTGTGTTTGTTTGAAAGTGAAATGTGGGTTTTTAATATGTAATATAAATAATAATCTTTTAGAGATGATGAACATTTGTAACTTTCGATGGAAAGTTTTGAAGGAAGAATTGATGATTCTGTTGTTGTGGATACTGATGATGTTAAAAGATTTTCGGATGATTTTAGTTTAATGTAGAGAAGTTTGTTGTAGAATTTTAGGTTTTTTAGAAGGTTTTGAAATTGTTGTTGTTGGAGATGGGTGTTTTTGTTTTTGTGAATACTGTCGATTGTTGCGGAACATAAAATTGTTCGCATTTTTATTATGTTTTCGAATTCAATGTTGTCTTCTGTTTCTTTTGTTTTTTCTTTTTTGTATTTTTTTATGTTTAATGTATTTTTATTATTATTATTATTATTTTTATTATTATTTTTATTATTAATATTATTATTATTATTATTATTATTTTCATTATTTTCTTCTTTTTCATCTTCAATTTCTTCATTTTCATCATTTTCATCATTTTCATCATTTTCATTTTCTTCTTCTTCAAAATTTTCATTTTCTTCATTTTCTTCTTCAATTTCCTCATTTTCATCTTCAACTTCCTCATTTTCATCCTCATCATTAATTTCCTCAAACATCACATCATTCCCTCCAATTAAATCCAACGGATCCACGGTTTCAATATCTTTTTCATCCACCCCCAAACTTTCAGCCAATTTTTTATTTTCCTCTTCATCCTCATCTTTCCCAATCTTTTCTCTAATCTTTTCTTTAATTTCTTCTTTATTCCCACTTTTTTTTATTTCAATTTTATTATAAACATGATTAATAATATTTTTAAGTTCTTTAAAATGTCCAGTTTGCGTCATTCTATCTGCTTCATCAATAACAAAAAATTTTAAATATTTCAAATCATTCAAAATTTCACTTTCTTCATTTTCAATAATTTCCCAAATTCTTCCTGGTGTTGCAATAATAATTTCAGGAAATTTTTTATTTAAAATTTTTAATTGTTTTGGTTTTGCAAATCCGCCTAAAACACAAGCGATTTTTATATTAAATTTAATAATATTTTTCTTTTCTGTTATTAATTTTTCTATGTGATTTTTTACTTGAATTCCTAATTCATGAGTTGGAACTAAAATTAATGAAACTGGACTGATTTTTTTTATCATTTCAGGCGAACGAGAATAAAAATTTAAAATGTAATTTAAAATTGGAATTGCGTAACATAAAGTTTTTCCTTCGCCTGTTCGTGCTTGAATTATTAAATCGGTTTTTGATGTTGTGTAAATTAAAACTTTTTTTTGAATTTCAGTTGGATTTTTGAATGTTTTTGAAAGATTTTCGGTTAAAAATGGGTTTAAATTAAATTCGAGCCAATTGTTATTATTATTATTATTTTTATCCATTTTTTGGAATAAAATTAATAATAATAATAAAATTTTTAATAAAAATTTTTTTATGAAAAAATAATTTAATGATTTTTTATATTAAAAATTAATTATTATTATTTATAAATTTTTTTAAAGGATTTTCATTTATTGTTTCTTCTTTGTAATTATTTTTTAAAATATTTAAATTTAAATAATCTTTATTGTTAATATCAGATTCAATAAAATAATTTAAATTATTTGAATTATCATTTTTATTATTATTTTTTTTATTTTCAATATTATTATTATTATTTTCTCTTTCTCTTTTTATATTTAAATTTTGTAAATATTCTTTTTCATCAGGTAAAATTATTTTTTCTCTTTTTATTTTATTTTTTTCTGGATAAAAATTATATTTATTTAAATCAAAATTAATATTACCAATATTTTTAACAATTTCTTTAAATAAATTTTTTTCTGTTAATTTTTTATTATTTTCATTATTATTATTATTATTTTCATTATTTTTATTTTTATCTGTTTATTATAAATAATTTTTATTT
>JAEEGK010025440.1_pt1 | contig 12155 bp, 8 predicted proteins | sample 8958771 | NCBI WGS metagenome assembly JAEEGK01 (sample SAMN16246547, study PRJNA631951) | gut metagenome | biome: gut microbiome; feature: rumen; material: SC-attached | host: Bos | place: Iran: Karaj | collected 2018-10 | reverse complement strand
CGCTGAAATAGATGCGCTCTCCTGTGAGCACGGGCCAGGCTTCGGCAGCGTCCGCCGCCGCGTTTACCAGGTCCCGGTGCTCTGCCCGGTCCATGCGGAAGCCCGCCCCGGTGATGACCAGGGCTTCCTCTCCCGTCACCCGGGGCTCGTCTCCCAGGCGCAGGGCGGAGATGCGCCGCAGGGCGGCCCGCTCCCCGTTCAGCACGGCGATGGCCGCCCGGACGTCCTCGTCGGTGATGGGCCTTCCGGCCCACTCCTCCGCCTTTTTCCGGAATCTCCCCGCCTGGGCTTCGTTGTAAAGCTGGAATTTCCGGGAGGGGGTGAACAGCCAGTCGATGAAGGCCGTATCCGGCACCGGCACGTCGGGCTCGGTCCGGCGCAGCTCCCGGAGATAGAGGAAAACGCGCACCAGCGCGTCCGTGGAATTGGACACGGCGATGTAGTCCCAGGGCTTCTCCGGCTCCCGCCGCACGATGCGGTCGAACTGGCTGCGGACCATGGGATCGAAGCAGGCCTCCAGGATCTCGTCCGCCGCCGAGAGGTCGCTCTCCGGGTCGGGGACGATGCGCAGGGGCAGCAGTCCCCCGGCCAGAAGGTATTCCTCCGGCACGTCACAGCCCAGGCAGCCCACGACCTTGCCCCCTGCGGCCCGGAAGGCCGATACCCGGTCGTCCCTGTCCAGCCAGATATCCAGCAGCTTCCGGAAGGCGGGATCCTCCAGGGCACATTGGCGCAGCATGGGAGTCCCTCCTGTTCCTCAAGCATAGTTTTCTATATTATAGCGCAGTTCCGGGGAAACGAAAAGGGGGAATCGCGCCTCGGCGAAAGGAAAGCAGGAAGCAGTGACCCTCCTCCTCAGTCCTCCGCAGGCGCGGAAAAGCGGATGCGCCTGGAAAAGATACTCTCTTTCGTCCAACGGTATCTGGAGACCTCATTGGGTCATCATGGTTGACATACCTGACGAAAGAGAGTACCTAATAAAGTATAGCATACTCGGGGAAAAGAGGCAAGGCTTCCCCGAGGCGTGCCCGAAAAGGAGCTGTCAGCCATGGAAGACAAAGATAGGATGCCCGCCCTGGCCCCCTGCGGGGAATATGACCCGGCGCAGGTGCGCACCGCGCTGGAGACCGTGATCGAAGCCGCCGGGGGCCTGGACTGGGTGAAGAGCGGCATGCGCATCGGGATCAAGCTGAACCTCTGCGCGGCAAAGAAGCCCGAGGCCGCCGCCACGACCCACCCCGTTCCCGCCGCGGAGCTGACGCGGATGCTGACGGAACGGGGAGCGGAGGTGATCCTGGGGGACAGCCCCGGCGGCCCCTTCGTCGCGCCGCTGATGCACCGCTTGTATGACGTATCCGGCCTCCGCCTGTGCGAGGAGGCGGGGGGCGTCCTCAATGAGGACTTCGGCTACACGGAAGCGGAATACCCGGAGGGCAGGAGCCTCCGGCGCTTCGCTTATGTGGACTGGCTGCGCTCCTGCGACGAGGTCATCAATTTCTGCAAGCTCAAATCCCACGGCATGATGGGCATGACCGCAGCGGTCAAGAACCTCTACGGCGTGATCCCCGGCACCCACAAGAGCGAATATCATTTCCGCCACGAGGACCCCATGGACTTTGCGGATATGCTCGTCGACCTCAACGAATATGTCCGGCCGCGCCTGTGCCTGTGCGACGCGGTGGAGATCATGGAGGGCAACGGCCCCACCATGGGCACGCCCCGGCGTCTCGGCCTGCTGCTGGCCTCCCGGGACCCCTACCGGCTGGACCGGCTGTGCGCCGCCCTCCTGGGAGTGAGGGAGCGGGAGATCCCCTATCTGGAGGCGGCCAAACGGCGGGGCCTGCTCCTCCCGGAGCCGGAACCGGAGATCGCCGCCATGGCGGCCCCCTACGCCCTCACGGACTTCCGGCGCAGCGGGGCCACGGCTTCCTGGTTCGCCCGCTCGGAGGAGGACCGGGGGCTGCGCAGGCTGATGAAGCGGGGGATGTATGTGGTCTTCCGCTCCCGCCCGGCCCCGGGCAGGGACTGCACCGGCTGCGGCAAATGCGCCCGGGACTGCCCCGCCTCCGCCGTAACGATCCGAAACGGCCGGGCGAGGATCGACCGAAAAGCCTGCATCCGCTGCTTCTGCTGCCAGGAATTCTGCCCCACGGGGGCCATGAAGGTGCAGCGCTCCCCGGCAGCCAAGCTCGTCGGACGGTGAACCTCGCTCAAATCAGCGCCGGCGCTTGCGATCCGGGCGGCGATACGGTATAATATTGATCCTCCATGTAACGATTATCATTCCTTACCACGGCGAAGGAAAGCACGGGAGCGAGGGAACATGGCAAAGAAGAAAGTGATGTGCGTATTCGGCACCCGTCCGGAGGCGATCAAGATCTGTCCTCTGGTCAATGAACTGAAAAAGCGGAAGGGGCTTGAGGTCGTGGTCTGCGTGACCGCCCAGCACCGGCAGATGCTGGATCAGGTCCTGGAGACCTTCGGCGTCGTGCCGGACTACGACCTGAACATCATGAAGGACCGGCAGACCCTCTTCGACATCACCGCGAACATTCTCAGCGGGATCAAGGGCGTGCTGGAAGCGGAGAAGCCCGACGTGGTGCTGGTCCACGGGGACGTGTCCACCACCTTCGTCACCGCCCTGGCCTGCTTCTATCTGCAGATCCCCGTGGGCCATGTGGAAGCGGGGCTGCGGACCTACAACCTCTATTCCCCCTACCCGGAGGAGTTCAACCGGGAGGCCGTGTCCATCATCGCCCGGTACAATTTCGCTCCCACCCCCCTGAGCCGGGACAATCTGCTGCGGGAAGGCCGGAAGCCGGAGAGCATCTACGTCACCGGCAACACGGTCATCGACGCCATGCAGCACACGGTCCGGGAGGATTATTCCCATCCGGAGCTGGACTGGGTGGGGGACGGGAAGCTGATCTTCATCACCGCCCACCGGCGGGAGAACCTGGGGGAGCCCATGCGCCGCATGTTCCGGGCCATCCGCCGGGTGCTGGACGAGCATCCCGACTGCAAAGCCGTCTACCCCATCCACATGAATCCGGCGGTGCGTCAGGTCGCCCGGGAGGAGCTGGGCAGCTGCGCCCAGATCCACATCATCGAGCCTCTGGAGGTCTTCGACTGCCATAATTTCGAAGCCCGCAGCTATCTCTGTCTCACGGATTCCGGCGGCATCCAGGAGGAGTGCCCCACCTACGGCGTGCCCGTCCTGGTCATGCGGGAAACCACGGAGCGGTCGGAGGGCGTGGAGGCCGGGACCCTGAAGCTGGTGGGCACGGACGAGGAGACGATCTATCAGGCCTTCCGGCAGCTGCTGGAGGACAAAGCCGAGTATGAACGGATGAGCCGCGCCTGCAACCCCTACGGGGACGGACACGCCTGCGAGCGGATCGCCGACGTGCTGGAGACCGGCGAATGCAGCCCCTGGGACCCGAATTGAACAGACCGCGGCTTCGGCAGAGCGTTTTTCTGCCGAAGCCGCTTTTTTCCGTTTGTGTCGGCTGTGCCTTGGGGAATTGACATTTTTGCCTTTTCCATATACTCTGTATTCACTAAACCATTCGACCGAAAAAGGAGGAACGATCATGCTGAACTATTGGAACCGGCAGGACAATCCCGCGACCTTTGAGACCTTGGAGGAAGTGCGCAAGCATGCCGTCGCTGCAACCAGCAAGCTTGCCTCCAACGAACGCTTCCCCCAGATCCTGAACCCCGCGCTGGAGGACTTTCCCCAGGGGCTCGTCTACGTCTACCGCTCCCCGAACCTCTACGGCGGCGAGACCGGCGCACGGAACAATACGTCCTTCATCGTCTTCCCGGATGCGCGCTTCGAGACCAAGCGGGAGGCCAGGGCGTATCTGAAAAAGCTGGGCCTCATAAAGCTCGTCGACGAAGCCGTCGGCACCATCATCCTGATCCAGCCGGAAAAGGAAACCTACGGAGAGAGCGACCTGCAGAACTGCTACACCCTCGTCAACGCCCTGTTCAGCCAGAAGGCCTGGGTAGAAGTGGACGGGAAGCGCTGCGTGCCCGCAGAGGCCGAATACTGCGGCGGCTACGGAAAGACCTATATGTTCGGCGTCGGCAGGGGCGCCACGTTTATGAACAACTATGTGGCTCCCTCCCGGGATGAGCTGATCGGCCGGGTGGCCGGTTATTTCACCTACGGCGGCGAAATGTGCGACGCGGTGAAGGTGAGCCAGTATGTCCCCGCCTTCATCGTCAACGGCTGCGGCGTCGCCGTCCAGAAATTCCGGAGAGCCAACAAGACCAACGCCTACTCCCTGTGCCAGGGCGTCTCCCGCTTCTACAACCAGGCCGTCCCCCTGCGGCAGGTCCGCACCGCCAAAGACGAAAAGGGGAACGTGGGCTACTGGATGGAGAAGGCCTACCGCAGCATGTTCATTTTCCTCCAGCGCAGCGCCAATGTGATGACCAGATACCTGGAGCCGAAGGTCACCGATCCTTATCAGGGCTATGTGCCCGCGCCTCCCATCGCCCGCTTCGCCCTGAGCCCCCGGAACCCCATCCTGAACGGCCGCACCGTGGTGGGGGACCTGCAGGTCACTCTCGTGCACGACAAGGAGCGGTTCAGCGACGTCAAGAGCGACGCCAGCGCCATGCCCTTCTCCAGCCCCGGCGATTATCTGGACTGCTGGTATGAGGTGCTGCCCCAGGCAGTGCTGAACAACACCGCCCCGGCGCACAGCGTGCCTCTGCTGCTGGCCAACCACGGCGGCGGCGACGATCACCTGATGTTCCTGGATGAGACCGGCCTCCTCCTCACCGCCGGCGAGCAGGGCTTCGCCATCGTGGCCCCCATGCACAGCGGCATCACCTTCATCGCCGGTCAGGTGCTGCCCCGCCTGGTGGAATACATGCTGGAAAAATACCCCGCCCTGGACCCGGAGCGGGTCTGGGTCACCGGCTATTCCATGGGCGGCATGGCCACCTACAACTGCATCGGCAGCCGGCCGGAGATCTTCGCCGCCGCCGCGCCCATGGCCATGCCCCTGCAGCAGCTGGCGGAGTCCACCGAGGAGCTCTACAAGAAGCTGGATCTCCCCGCCATGCTCATCACCTCCACCTATGACTTTGCCGCCTGGGATGTGAACTTGAACCATCCCAACGACGGCGCCAACTTCTTCCTTCAGACCTACTGCCGCTTCAACGGCATCGCCCCCGTGAAGGAGTTCGACTATGAGACCTATCCCGTGATCGGGCGGCCCTTCGATTCCTTCCGGCTCACCACCGTCAACGGGGAGTGGCGCAACGGGGAATGGCTCATCAACAATAAGGACGGCGTCCCCATGATGGGCCTGAACGTGACGGAATATCTCCAGCATTCCCTGTGGCCGGGCTACGGGGACATCGCCTACAATTTCTTCAAGCACTACCGCCGCTCCAGGGAGACCGGAGAGATCATCTACACGGAGTAAGCGGACGGCATGACCGGACGGGGGAGGCCCCCCGTCCGGAAGTCCGGCTTGAACGCCCGGCGCTCAGGCGGCAGAATCCATCACTCATTTCTGAAGGGGGGCGATCGTCCATGGGGCGGAATCTGGTCCGGCGGATCCTGTTCGTGCTGCTGTTCCTCGCGCTGGCCGCAGCCCTGGTCTATTTCGCCTTCCGGGATGCGGCCCCCGCGCTGCTCCCCCTCCTGAAAAACGGGGATGTGGAGGAACTCCAGTCCTATCTTCGCAGCATCGGCGCCTGGAAGGGCGTCCTGTGTACGGTGCTGCTTCAGATGCTTCAGGTCTTCTCTCTGGTCATCAGCGGCGTGCCCATCCAGGTCGCCGCCGGGGTGGTCTACGGGACCTTCATCGCTCTGGCGATCTGCCTGCTTTCCTCCACCCTGGCCCTGACTGTCTCCCTGTTCCTGTGGAAATTCATGGGCAAGCGCATGGAGAAGTGGTTCCCCGTGGAGGAGAAGCAGCTGCGCCTGCTGGATAAGCTGGCGGCTTCGGGGACGCCGCCCCGCTATGTGGTGTTCCTCTGCGGGATGATCCCCGTCCTTCCCAATGGGCTGATCCCCCTGCTGGCGGCCAGGCTGGAGATCCCCGTTCCGGCCTTCTCCCTCTGGGTCGGGCTGGGGAGCCTGCCGAACATGCTGCTGTGCTGCGCCATCGGCAACCGGCTGGTCCGGGGGGACTGGGTCGCCAGCATCATCTATGTCGTCATTATGATGACCCTGGTGATCGTCCTGTGGAAATGGCGGGAGAAGATCCTGGGCTGGGTGCGAAAGCACGCCCCCGCGAACAGCGGCAAAAAACGATAAGCGAAAGGAAAACAGCGCCTGCCAAAGCGGCAGGCGCTGTTTCGGTCAATAACCTTTACAGCTCGATCTCCGCGGCGACCCGCTCGTCGAGACAGGAGCCTCCGGCGTAGAGGAGATACCTGCCCGGCTCCACGAGTTTCCTTCCCGCGTTCTCCATATAGATCTCCAGATCCCCGGGATCCACGAGGAACTCCGCCGTTCTGCTTTCCCCCGGGGCGATGTCGCGGAGGCGCTCGAAGCCGATGAGCCTGCGGAGGGGATGCACGGTCTCCGAGGGGGATACGCGCTTGATATACAGCTGCGCCGTCTCGTCGCCCGTCCTGGCCCCCGTGTTCCGGACCTTCGCCGAGACGTACAGGGAGCCGTCGCCGCGCTTTTCGATCCGCAGATCGCCGTAATCGAAGGAAGTATAGGAGAGACCGTAGCCGAAGGGGTACAGCACCGGCTTGTCAAAATAACGGTAGGTCCTGGGATGGCGGATCAGGTCGTAGTCCTCCAGGGGCGGCAGGTCCCCGTCGCTTTTGTACCAGGTCATGGGGAGCCGCCCGGCGGGATTGGCCTCCCCGAAGATCGCCGCCGCGAGGCCGTTGCCCAGGTCCTGGGAGCCGGTGGCGTTCGTCAGGATGGCCGGGACGTTGGCCTGCATCCAGTTGATGGCGTAGGGGTAGTTGGTGAGGAGGACGACGGCCACGTTCGGGTTCGCCGCATACACCGCCTCCACCAGCTTCTCCTGCAGGGGGATCATCTCGATGGTGCTCCGGTCGATCTCCTCCTTGGCGTTGACGACGGGATCGCAGCCCAGGGCCACGATGACCTTCTTCGCCTTCCTCGCCAGCTCCTGCGCCCGCCGGATGCCGTCGGAGATCATCTCCGCCGTGATGGCGACGGCCTCCCTTTCGGAGCCGGCCCAGGCGGTCTCGCTGTTCCCGCCCTCCTTGGTATTGCTTTCTGCCTCCCGCCGGACCAGGGGGTCCGTTTTCAGCCTGCCGTTTTCCAGATAGACGTTCCGGTTGCCGAAGCAGTAGAGCCGGATCTCCCCCTCCTCGTCGTTCCAGTAGCGGGTGAGCTCCACGCTGTTGGCATTCCGGGGGGCCGGGGTGCGGACCGCGTCCGCCGTTCCGATGGTGAAGCTATCGCAGACGTACCAGGCGAAGGGGTCGTCGGAGGCGAGGGAGATCGTGCCGTTCTCCCCCACGGTCAGGTATTTCCGGTAGGCCGGGGCGTAAAGGAAATTGCTGCCGCAGCCCCAGTTGGTCTGTTCGAAGACGACGGCGTCCTCCACCCTGTCCACCAGCACCAGCTCCGCCGCTTCCCCCATGGCTCCGGCGGGCCTGCTGCCCCCCAGATACCGGCTGCCGATCCGGAACCGCACCAGGTTCAGGCCGCTGTCGTAGGGGACAGAGCGGCGCATCTTCTTTTCCAGCCCGGCCTTCAGCGTCACCCGGTAGGTGGGCTTGCCCCCGTACCAGTCCATGTACCACTTGTCCGCGACGTGGCCGATCAGGGCGATGTCGTCCTCCGGGGAGAAGGGGAGGAAGCCGCCCTCGTTTTTCAGCAGGACGTTGGATTCCTTGCTCATCTCCAGGGAGATCCGTTTCGCCTCGTCCGTGCCCACGTCCGCCATGTCCAGGTCCGCATAGGGGTCGATGGGGTCGAAGGCCCCCTGGCGCAGGAGCTGGGTCATGGTGCAGAGGATGGACTTGTCCAGCTCCTCTTCGGTGATGAGGCCCCGCTCATAGGCCTCTTTGGCCGCCTGGCTGACTTCTCCGGGGCTGTCCAGCATGGCGTCCACCCCGGCCTTCACCGCCGCCGCCAGGGTCTCGGCGTGGGTCTCGAAGTAGCGGTGGAAGTTCACGGTCTGGAGGAAGTCGCCCCCGTCCGTCATGGCGTAGCGGATGCCCCACCGATCCTTCAGGATGTCCTGGACTTCCCGGTTCAGCATGGCGGGGATGTGGTTGATCTCGTTGTAGGCGGTCATGACCCCCTCCGCGTGCCCTTCCTGGGCGCAGTAGCGGTAGGGCTCCAGCTCATAGTCGTATTTGACCTTGTCGCTGACGTCGAAGCTATCGTAGCAGCGCCGCCATTCCTGGTTGTTGGCGTAGAAATGCTTCAGCACCGCCCCGGTCCGCACCCGGTCGCCCCGCTCTCCGGGGGCCAGGGGGGAGCCGTCGTAATTGTGTTCGTCCTGCATGCCGAGGATGTAGGCGGAGGCCATCTTGCCGGTGAGGTAGGGGTCCTCGCCGTAGCCCTCCTCGTTCCGGCCCCAGCGGGGGTCCCGGCAAAGGTCGACGGTGGGCCCCAGGCGGCTGTTCCCGCCCTTGCTGACGGCGTTGGAAAAGGCGCGGGATTCCTTCCCGGTCACGTCCCCGGCCCTGCGGATCAGCTCCCGGTCGAAGGTGGCGGCCATGCCGATGGGCTGGGGGAAGGAGGTGGTGGGCGTCGGCTCGTAGGCTTCCCGCTGGCCGGCTCTCGCCTGGACCCCGTGGGCGCCCTCGCCTCCGCAGGTGGAGGCGGCGATCCCCAGGCGCTCGTTCCAGACCCCCACCGTGAAGCAGGCGAGCTTTTCCTCGATGGTCATCTGGGAAACGATCCATGCCGCCCGCTCCGGGACCGGCAGACTGGCGTCGTACAAAGGCGTATTCTTATCCATGACCTGTTTCCTTCCTTGTTGTAGTTTTCCCCGGCTTCGGGGGAGGGCGGAAGCCCATCCCGGGGCTTCTGCGCGGAGACCGTGTCCGGTCCGGACCGGTCCCATTCTATCACAGGATCGCCGCCGTGTCACCGCCGCTGTGTTTTCCGCGGAAGTCATGTGGATTTTTCGGACAGGCTGGTATATAATCCTCACATTGAAGATCGTCTCCGCTGCCGGACGGGAAAGCCGGGATCGGCGGCGGGGACGGATCAAGGATGGGAGATTCTGTATGAAGATCAACAGACGCCCGATGCTGCGCAGGCTGGCTGCGCTGCTTCTGGCATTCCTGCTGTTTCCCTGGCTGTCGGTGAAGGCCGGGGAACTGCCCTTTGATGACGTTCCTCCGGATGCGTGGTATGCGGCCGATGTGGGGCGGGCCTATGCCTCCGGACTGTTCGTCGGCGTATCGGAAACGAGCTTCGATCCGAATGGGAAGCTCCTGCTCTCCCAGACCGTCACCCTCGCCGCCCGGGTCGCGCAGACCCTGGAGAGCGGCAGCGTCCCGCTGGAGAACGGTTCCCCCGTCTGGTATTCCACTTACGTCGACTATGCAAAGAGCCTGGGGATCATCGGCGACGAGTATGACGACTGCTGGAACCGGGCTGCCACGCGGCGGGAAATGGTCACGATCTTTGCTGCCGTTCCCGGCGTCGACGTCTCGCCCGTCAACACAGTGGAAGACGGGGCGATCCCCGACGTGGGCCTGAACGATGACTCCGCCGATGCGATCTACGCTTTCTACCGGGCCGGGATCCTTACCGGGAGCGATGGGAATCGGTTCAACGGAAGCTCCGATATCGCCCGCCGGGAGGTCGCGGCCATCCTCAGCCGTCTGCTCTATGCCGACCGGCGGCAGCGAGTGACCCTGCTGGCCGCAGACGTGTTTCTGCGGCAGGGGTTCGCCTTTGCGGAGGAAGCGCCGACGGATCGGGCCTTTGCCCTGGTCAACGGCAATCGGGCCTTCCTCTCGGTGGACGAAGATGACGACACCCTGATCCTCTCCGACACTCCCTGTCTTTGGCGGCTCGCGCCGGGAGCGGACGGGGATCGCATCCAGCTGGACAGAAATCCCTGGCTGGTCCTGGACCTGAACTGCGCCTGGTACAGTGTTGGCAATCAGGTGCATCTGTATCCGGATGTCGGAGGAGAGGGTCAGCGCTGGGAGCTTACAGAAGATGGGGACGGCTTCATCATCACCTCTGCGCAGGCTCCGGAGTGGTGCGTCCTTTCCCGGGACAGGGGCTTTGTTATCAGCCTGAAGGAATGCGTGACGCAGAACGACGTGTGGAGGATCCTGCCGGAGGCCGACGGGATCGGGGAACTGAGGTCCAGCGCTTCCCCACCCTATTATCGGAAGTCTCCGGGCGACTACCGGGCTGTCAGCCATACGCCGACGCCGGAGTTCTGGGAGCTCTTCGATGAAAACGGGATCACAAAGGAGATGATCGCACAGAGCGAGCATAGCCCCGGCTGCTGCGCGCAGTATCTCACGGTCGATCCGATGCTGTCTGAAACAGAAGGGCGGTTTGACTTCTTTTCCGTGGATTTCCGCACGGATTCTCTGCCGGATTATACCTACTGGTCGCTGGTAAACTGGTGGATGGACTATGATCCGTTCATGCAGAAAACCGGGTATACGCGCTGCGATACGATCGGCGCTTATGCGGGTCTGCAGGATGTGGGGGAATATACCACGGGCATCACAAGCATGTGGGAGACTTACTGTTATCAGGGCAATCGGATGGTAGAGACGCTGGTGCCTACCTGTGTCTATCCCTCCGGCAGAAGCGGGCATTTCGACAATGAGGGCAGCGGGACCAGCCTGATCGTGCCTTTGCAGTGGGAAGCAGGGACATGGTATCGCTATGTTCTCCAAAGCTGGCATGTTGGGGATACGACCTATGTCGGCACTTGGGTGGAGAATCTGGAGACGGAGGAGGTCACCCTGATCGCGGTTTATGATACGCACCTTCCGGATTCGTGCCTGGCGGGAGGGATGAGTCAATTCCTCGAAAACTACTTGCCGGAATCCTATGGGGAATACCGGCAGATGCAGCTGAGAAACTACTGCCTGCGGGGAGCGGATACACAGCAGTGGTATTTCCCCGATGCTGTCAGCATGAGTATCTGGACAGACTTGGTTAATCAGGGCACCTATCGCTACAGCGCGGCGGACGGCGTTTTCACGGCGGAGACCTGCGGTCTCGGGGAGAATGCCTGTGCGGGGTTGACGTGGGAAGATGTAAGAAAGGTGTTTACGGCAATGTCTGCCGACGAAGCGCCGGATCCCGGTCGCTACCCGATCCCGGAGGAGCTCGGCGCTTCGTCCGAACTCGGGTGATCCTGCTTAGAGAAGCGAAGGAGGTCGTCATGACCCATGAGTACACCGCGCCGGAGGAGGACTGAGTATGGCCCGAACCGGAGAGTATATCTCGGGATTTGCCCGGGAGCCCGGGGAATGGGATGCGCTGTCCCATCAGGAGAAGAACCGCGTCCTGTATGAGCGGCAGCTGGCGCTGCTGGACCTGTTTCTGGAAAAGGGCGCGATCACCCGCGGGCAGTATGAAAAGAGCCGCCATGACCTGACGGAGAAGATGGGCCGATCGTGTTTGGAGAGAAGAAGATGACAGAGCTGGAGATCATCGGAGAGAACTATTCGGGGAAGTGGGAACGGACGCGCACCGCCTGCCGGGGGATCGTGCTCCGGGAGGGGAAGCTCCTCCTGTCCTACGAGACCGCCTCCCGATACTATATGATCCCCGGGGGAGGGCTGGAGCCCGGCGAGGAGGAAGGGGACGGCTGCGTCCGGGAGGTCGCGGAGGAAACGGGCGTCCTCATCCGCCCGGGCCCCTGCGCTCTGGTGATCCACGAGTATTTCCTGGATTTCCTGCATGTCAACCGTTATTTCCCCGGGGAAGTGATCGGCCGGGTGGAAAGGAATCTCACCGATCGGGAGAGGCTGGCGGGGATGGAGCCCCGCTGGGTCCCCCTGGAGGACGCCCTGGCCGAGTTTTTCCGCTTCGAGTCGGACCCGGAGATGCACCCCATGTGGCGGGGGCTCTATCGGCGGGAATACACGGCGCTGAAGGAATACCTCAGAATACGAAACGAATAAGCAAAACGCTTCCGGGCCCTGCGGCCCGGAAGCGCTTCTTTGCCTTTGCGGTGCTGCCTTAC
>JAEEGK010025438.1_pt1 | contig 12155 bp, 6 predicted proteins | sample 8958771 | NCBI WGS metagenome assembly JAEEGK01 (sample SAMN16246547, study PRJNA631951) | gut metagenome | biome: gut microbiome; feature: rumen; material: SC-attached | host: Bos | place: Iran: Karaj | collected 2018-10 | reverse complement strand
TATTATTATTATTATTATTATTATTATTATTATTATTATTATTATTATTATTATTATTATTATTATTATTATTATTATTATTATTATTATTATTATTATTATTATTATTATTATTATTATTATTAATGTATTTTTTATTTACATTACTATTATTATTATTAATTCTTGAAGAATTTTTTTCGTTTATATTATTATTATTATTATTGTTATTATTTGTAATTGAATAATAAGATTTATTATTAAATATTTTAAGTTTAATTGCTTTATTATTATTAATATTATTTGGATTGGTGTAATTTTTATTATTTTTTTTATTTTCTATATTTGATTTAATTTTATAATCAATATTGTTTAATTTAAAAATGTTATTATTAGAAGAAGATAAATTATTATTATTATTTAATTTTTTTATATTAAAATTATTTTTCGTTCCATTCATACTCTCAAATTTTTTATCATTATTATTATCATCATTATTATTATTCAAATTATTATTATACAAATTATTATTATTATTATTATTATTTAAATTATTATTATTGTTTCTTTTAGTTTTACTATTTAAAATTATTTTTTTATTATGTCCTCCAATATTATTTTCACTATTTAATAAAGGTGTAATTACAATAGTATTTTTATTAATTGTATTAGTATTATTTTTATTATTATTTATATCAATTTTGATTTGATTTAAAATAGGTGTTCCTGCTCTTTTTGCTTTTAATTTTAAATCTTTATTTGTATTATTATTTTCTTTATTATTTGAATTACTATTTACATAAATTCTATTTGATTTAATTGTATTATTATTATATTTTTGATCATTTGTTTTTAAATCTATTTTTTTATTTGATTTTGTAATTTTTTTTTCGTTTGATAAATCATTTTTTAATTTATAATTTTTACGTTTATTTGAACTATTTTCATTTCCTTCTGTTAAATTTCGACCTTTTCTTTCTTTATTATCATTATTATTATTAATATCAATATTACAAATCTCAATATTATCTAAATTTATATTTTTTCTCTTATTTTTACTATTGCTATTACTATTACTATTATTAATGCTATTATTATTTCTATTATTATAATTATTAACATTATTATTATTAATTTTATTATTATTATTATTTTCATTTCTATTATTATTAACATTATTATTATCATTTTTATTATTATTATTATTATTATTATTAATATTATTATTATCATTATTATTATTATTAACATTATTATTATTATTATTAACATTATTATTAAAATTATTATTATTAACATTATTCGTAGCAGGATCATACCCAATTAAATTTTTTTTATCCTTAATATACTCCTCAAACAAATCGCTTCTCAAATCACTAATACTTTTCCCTCCTTCCCTTATTAACTTCTTCAGACACAAATAATACACACAAGTAATAGGTTGAAACTTATTCGTCTCCAGATTTTCCCTACATTTTTCTTTATTAAACCCAAACTTTTCCACCATATTCAAAATATTTTCATCAACAGGAACTTTATTAACCCCAATAGTCAATCCAGGCATTAAATGTGGTTTAATAACATTAAACCATTTATGTTTTTTAATTTGTTCGATATTGAATCTTTCAACAGGATTAATTTTAAGAATTCCATTCAACAAATCTTTCGCATCATTACTTAAAAATTCAGGAATTGAATAATCATGCGTCATAATTTTTCTACAAATAATATCCTCTTTACTTTCAGCGAAAGGGAGGCACCCACAAAGCATCGCATATAAAATAATTCCACATGACCATATGTCACTCGCAGTTCCATTGTATTCATACCCATTTAACATTTCAGGTGCAGCGTAGCTCGGTGTGCCACAAGCGGTTTGAAGGAAAGAATTTTTGTCGTAAAATGTGCTCAATCCGAAATCGGAAATTTTAATGTTTAAATTAGAATCTAATAATAAATTTTCCGGTTTTAAATCTCTATGAATAATGTTTTGATTATGTAAATATTCAACTCCGTTTATTATTTCTTGAAATAAACGACATGCTTCTTTTTCATTTAATTTTTTCTTTTCAACGATGTAATCAAATAATTCACCATTTTCACATAGTTCCATTACGATGTAAATACTTTTTTTACTTTCCATTACTTCATATAATTGAATGATGTTTTTGTGATGAAGTTTTTTGAGGATTGAAATTTCTTTTTTGAATTTTTGAACGTCGTTTTCATCTTCTAATAAACGAGATTTATCTAATATTTTTATAGCTACTTTTTCTTTAGCATGAATTTGTGTTGCTTCTTTTACTTTCGCAAAGGCACCTTCACCTAAAGTTTTGCCTAAAATGTAAGGACCTTTGTTTTTTTGTTTTTGTGCGTTTGATGATGAAAAAGAATTCGTGCGTAATTGTTGAGATTTTTGTTCGGTCATTTTGTGATTATTTTTATTATTTTTGTTTGAATAAATATTAATTATTTTTTTTTAATTTTGTATTTTATTATTTTATATATAAAATAATTTATATTATATAATAATAATTATTGATTGCTTCGAGGATTATTAGGACATGTTTGTTGTAATAAATGAACTTCCCAACCAACATTCCCTGCTGGTGTAATATCCATATGACATAAAGGACATCTATTACAAAGATTTGGACTTTTAAATGGATTGCAATTATTATCTTTATCATGATTATCATAATCAACTTTAAGCACAGGTTCTTTACATTTCGGATGTATTTTAAACTCACTTTTAAATTGACATTCATTCATATAATGATAATTCAAATCTTTAATTTCCACAATTTGATTACATTTAAAACACGGAATCAACATCGGACATTCTTTAAACTGATGAATTTCAATTTGATCACTGTTCCAATTCGGATTAAAACACCCACAAAATTGACATGTATGTTCTTCATCATTTAAATTATTTGTATCTTTCGGCATGAACATTTGACTTTGACTATTCATTAAATTATCATTTTCATTATTATTTTCATTAAAATTATTATTTTCATTTGTATTTATTTGTTCATTCAAACCATCGACACCATCCAAAGCATTTTCTATCGTATTAATTTGCGCAGGTCGCAAAACATTAAAAAAACTTCTAATTTTATCACCCGCGAATTTATAAACACTAACAATCACATTCAAAGCAGCTTCTCTCACAATGTTTTGACTGTTCATGTAACCTTTAATAGCATAGTTCATAATATCATTCAAAGGAACTTCACTTTCGTTGTAGCCAAAATTGTTAATCAATCTATTCAAAAAATTGTATCTTCCACTTAAATGTTTCGCACTATTATTCAAAGTTTTTTTAATTTGTCCATGAATTAAATGTTCGAAAATAACTTTACTTTTAATCAAATAAAAATTGGCAAATTCTAATAAAGTATTTTCACTTTTTTCTTTTAATTTTATGTTATTATCACCCAAATGTTCAATGATCAATCGAATACAATCATTAGCATAAATATCAAATGTATTTAAATCTTCGATTTTGACATTATGAAATTTGTTAAATAAATTTTTTATCATGTCCATTGAATAAATCAAACTCTGCGATAAAGAACTTTGAAGAACATAAGAACAAACACCTAAAACTGCAATTACAATGTCGCTCGGAGATTTGTTATTTAATAAAGGATCGTTTGGAAAATTTGTAATATGAGAATTTAATGAATCAAAACCTTCTTTTACATTCACCCAATTTTTGGAAAATAATGCAGCTACAATGTCATTAGATAAAATAGGTATGAATGGTTCTGCGGATTTGAAATTCTCTGCGGAAATTCCTTCATATTTATTTTCGTTAGGGTTGATTTCGGTGTTTTCATTGTTGTTTTTGAGCTGCTCTTCGACCATTTGAGTGAAATCTTTTGTAATTCCACCCACGCGAATGTTGTCGACGTCGATGATGTTTTTTTTTGGACCTAATCCGCCTGTATTAATATTATTATTATTACTAATATTATTATTGAAATTTTTATTTGTATTAATTGGAGTGTATTTGTTACTATTTGTGGTTAAATTATTATTATTTTCATTGAAATTTGGTTTTGGTGGAGATTGTAAATAATTTCCAGTGTTTATGTTATTTCTAATACGATAAATATCATCATCTTTATCCATTTCATATTCGCTATTAATTTTCATATAATTTTCATTTCCATTCATAAAAATTTTTTGTCTATCATTATCAACATTATTATTATTATTATCATTAGTAATAAATTTATTTCTATTAATTTCATCTAATCGATTTTGACCTTCGAAATTATTATAAAAATTATTTTTATTCAAACTCCCAAAATTATTATTATTATTATTATTTAAACTAACATTACTAACAGCGTTTCTAATTCTATCAATTTCATATTTAATCAACTGCGCAGCATCAAAATCATCATTTTTAATCGCAATATTTTTTCTTTCTTCTAATAAAATCAATTGCTTCGAAACACTTTTTAAAGAATCAATCGCGTTTTTTATTTTTTTCGCCTCTTCAAAATCTTCTAATTCAATCGCTCTTTCTTTTGCTTTATTTAAATCTTTCAATCTTTTTAATGTAACAGGATCGTAAATTAATTCATCTTCTAAATGATTAATATTATTAATGTTGTTAGTATTAAAATCATTTGAAAAATTGTTAAAATCACCCAAAAAACTAAGTGCAATTAAACCAATTTGAGCGTAAATATTTAAATGATTTGTATGACATCCTAAAAATTTTATTAAAACTTTTTGTGTGTTGTAATTTAAATAAACTGTTTTTAATTCACGCGCTTGAAAATTGCTTCTTTCGTTTGAATCTAATGATAAATAACCAACTTTTTGAATTTTGTTGTTAAAATCAATGTGAATTTCTATTTTATTTGGAATTTTGTATTGATGAGATAAAAATTGAATTTCTTTTAAATGAATTATTGAAGGAAATTCTATTAAAATTTCCTGCGGATAAGAACAAAAACGAGATGATTGCCATCCAGGTGAAAATGGAGTGTGATTTAATAGTTCTCTAACGGAAAAACTTTCTGCTTCGGAGGTTACTGATATTATACGATATGGAAGTTTTTGAAGGATTTTTTTTTCGGGTGGAGTTGAATTTGTTGGCGTTGAATTATACATTTTTTTTATTGTTTTTATTATTATTATTAATAAAAATTTTTATATAAAATAATTTATATTTTTATTTATAAATCATTATAAATCAAATTCAAAATTTTATTTATAAATAAATTTTTTTAAATTAAATAATAATTTTATATTTAAATTATTCAAAATTGTGATTTATATAATAAAATACGATCTTTAGATAAATATATTTATATTTTTAGATCATTAAATAAGACTGTACAAATATTTAAAAAAAATTCTTTTCGCTCAAAAGTTGAAACTTTAGTATTTGATTATTTGCACTTTTCATTTAAATAAATTAAAAAAATTGAAAAAATTTTAAGTATGTTTGATTATAAATATAAAATTTATTTTTTATTTAAATAATAAATCATATTATATAATTTAAATTTTATTAAATTAAAATATAAATAATTAAACTTAAAAAAAAACATTATTTTCAATATTTAAAAAATTAAAAATTAATTTTTTAATATTAAAAATAAATATTAATTTGTTACTCTTAATTAATTAATCTACAACTTTAATATTTCTCCATCGTTAGGAACAATAACTCTATCTACTAATTTATTTTCCTCAAAATGTTTTTTCATAACATCAACAGTGGCAAGACAATGAGCAAGAGCATTCAAATGCACCGGAATTATTTTCGAAGTTTTAATAAATATAATAACATTTTTTAACATATTTATTTTTAAAATTAAAGGAATAAATATTAATTATGAAAGTAAATAAAGTTTTAAATGTTCTTAATGTAAATGAAAGAAATTCTATTAAAAATTCCTGAGGATAAGAACAAAAAATCAAAAGGAAAAACTTTCTGTTTTGGATGATATTAATGTTATATGATAAGGAAGTTTTTTAAAGGATTTTTTTTTTGGTTGGAATTCAATTTTTTGACGTTAATTAAACATTTTTTTATTTAATTTTTTTTATTATTATTATTATTAATAATAAATTTCTAATACTAATTTTTATAATAAAATTAATTTTACACTTATTAAATATAAATAAATATTTTAAATAATTTATAAAATATTTATATTTTTATTTATAAATCATTATAATTCAATATCAAAATTTTATTTATAAATAAAATATTTTTCAAATTAAATAATTTTTATAAATTACTCTCATCATCATTTAAATTATTTAACAACATCATAAAATTATTATCATTTAAATTTAAATTATTATTATTATTATTATTTTCATAATAACCCATTGATTTTGAATAGTTTTTACAATAAAAATTATTATTATTATTATCATCATTATCATTATTATTAATAATTTCTTTAAAAAAATCAGGTTGATTTGGATTCATAGTTTCATTTCTAAAAATTATATTATTATTATTATTAAAATCATTAATAAAATTATCTTTACTATCTTCAATTTCGATTTCTTCATCAATAATATTAAATTCTTTTTTTAAAGGATTTTTTTCAAATATAAAATCATTATTATTATTATTATTAAAATTATTATTAAAATTATTAAAATTATTATTATTATTCAACGAAATATTATTCGTACTATTACTAACGAAACTTGAATTATTACTAACATTAAATGAAAAAATATTAGGCAAAGAATTTAAATAATTTTTTAATAGAAAATATTCTTCATTTTCATTATTTAAATTAAATTTTTTAACAAAATTTTCAAAAATATTATTAAAATTATTATTAATAAAAATATTATACAATTCCGCTGAAAATTTATGTTCAAACACCCAAATCATGTATTTAGTATTAAAACTTTTGAAATCTTTTTTTTCTTGAGAATAAACAAAAGGTGGCATTAAATTTTGTGAAATAAAATCATACCAAAATTTATTATTTGAAATAAAAGAAACAATTTCTGGTGAATTTTTTTTAAATTTTTCTTTTATAAATTTACGAAATTTTCTTATTACTTTTTTATCAATATTTTCACGTTTTGTGAATTTAAATTGAAATTCTTTTATTTTTTGTTTTTGATTTTTTTCGTTTTTTATTATGATTTTGTTATTATTGTTGTTATTATTATTATTATTATTTTCGATATTATTTTTTTCTTTGTTGAAATCTAAATAAAAAATGTTTTTTTCGTAATTTTCTATTATTGATTGATTTTCATTGAATGAAATTTCCATTAAATCATTTTTTTTTTTTTCAAATGGAAAAATTTTATTTTCGTTTTTATCATAATTTTCATTATAATTTTCAAATAAATTTAAATTATTATTAAAAGTAACATTATTAAAAATATTAAAATTTAAATTTTTATTTGAATTTTCTTTAATGAAACTTTTTATTAAATTTTCTTCTATAATTTCAATTTTTCCATAATCATTTTTATAAATTTCTTTTTTTTTACAAAAATCACAATTTTTATTACAAAAATGTTTTTTTTTATTAAATTTTTCATTCATTGCAATTTCTAATCCAATTTGAAATAATTTTAAACATTCTTCCCAAATTTTTTGATAATTTCTCGATTTAATAATAATTGGATTTTTAAATATAAAAAATAAATTTTTTTGAATTTCAATATTAGAAATTTTATTTTTAATTAAAGGTAATAAATTTTTATTAAAAAAATTACAAATTTCATTTGAATTTTTTTCAATCACAATAAAATGAAAAAATTGTAATTTTAATAAAAATATTTTTAAATTTTCATGTTTTTCAAAAAAATTTGTAATTTTCGTTTCAATAAATTCAATTAATTTTAAAAATTCTTTTCGTTCTAATAAAACTTGAGAAAATAAAGAAACATCATTTTTAAATTCATCGAAGCCTATTCAAAAAATAATAAAAAATTATTTTACTCAAATAATTTAAATTATTTGAATTAGATTCAACTTGAACATAAGAATAATTATTATCATTTAAATTTGAATTTTCTTTTTTTATCATTAAATATTAAAAAAATTAATAAAAATTTTTTATTTAGAGAGGAATAAAATTATTTTTAAATAATATTAAATTATTATAAAATTTAATAATATTTTATTAATTTATTTTCAACTAATATTAAAAAATTAATTAAATTTTACATTTTATTTATAAAAATATACAAATAAAATATTAATATATTAAAATAATATTACTATTCATAAAATAAAAATATTTTCATTCTTTTTTTAAACTTTTAATGCTACTTGATTGTCGAAATTTAATTAAACTTTTATTAGACATTAATGATTTTATTCTTTTTAATTTAGAAAATCTAATGCTTGAAGAACGTTTTGTAAATTCTTTATTTAATTCCAAATTTTCTTTATTTTTTTTCAATTCGTTTATTAAATCTCTTAAATCTTTTCCCCAATTAAAAATATTATTATTTTTAGATAAATTATTTAATAAATTTAATTTAACTTCAAATCTAATTTTATTTGAAAAAATGTCACTTTTTGTTTGATTTATTAATTTTAATTTAAAAATTGTGTCTTTTATAAAACCAATTTTATTTTCTTTTTCTATTTCATTCGCTGTAATTTCAATTAAATTATTATTATTATTATTATTATTTAAATTATTATTATTTAAATTATTATTATTATTATTATTTTGAATTTTTTTTTGAAGAATTTTTAAAAAATCTTCTTTAATTGAATTTAATTTTTTATAATTAAATTCGCATTTATTTTTTTCTTTTTCGATTTCAATAAATTTTAATAAAAATTCTAATGTATCATCAAAATAATTTGTAGTTCGTACTAAAAACATCAATTCACCAATTTTAAATTTTATTTTTTTAAATTTTGTTTGTTTTTTTTGAAAATTATAATTTAAAGGAATATTTAAAACAATTGGTTTAAAATAAAAAACATAATTTTCACTTTTATTATCAGAATATAAAAAAACTAATTTTTTTTCATTAAAATTTTGATTTTTTATACGAATTTCATCTAAAATTATTTTTTGATTTTCATATTTATTTTTTATTATTATTTTGCTTGTAATGCTATCAATAATATTTCGAAATTTTTTATATGAAAATAAATAATTTATAATATAATCAAACCAATTTTTCATTTCATTACAAAATAAATAAAAAAATAATTTATCTTCAATAAATTTTTCAATTATTGTGTTTGTTTTTTTAATTTTTATTATAATTTTTGGCATTGTAACTTCAATTTCAAAAGAATTATTTTCAGTAATCCATAAATATTTAAATTTATTATAATTTTTTTTATATTCATCATCAACTTTTTTAAATGAATCTTTATTAACAATAACATTTAAAAAATTTTCATTAATCAATAATTTTAAAATATCTTCTTCTTTAAAAATACTACCTAAAATATAAGGAATATTTTTTTCGGAATTTAAATAAAATAAAGGTGTAAAAAAAATAGGTAAATTAACATTTTGATAAAACGTATTTTCATTTTGTTCTAAAGATTTAATATTAATTGAAACAAAATTTATTGAAATTTCAATTTGTTTATTAGAATCTTTATGTAAAATTTTATATAATTTCGTTTTATTATAAGGCTCTTCACCGATATTATTATTTTTATAATTTGAATAATTTTTTTTTATAAATTCTAATGATTTTTCTATTCTTTCTTTATAATTTTTAAAAAAAATTTCATTTTCATTATAAATTATGAAATTATTATTTTTAAATAAATTTTTTTTAGTGTCTATTAAAATATCATTTAATATTAAAGAATTACAAAAAAGATCTTTTTCACTTTTTGATTTTATGTATAATAATTTTAAATGTTTTTTTTCTAAAATTTTATTTAAATTTATTTGATTATTATTTTTTTTAAAAAATGTTCTTGAACTTTGTAATTTTGAATCTTCAATATTTTGAAAATTACTTAATGAATAATTATGTTTTGGAAAATAATATTCAACAGTTGAATTGCTTCTATTCATTCTACATAAATTTAATTTTTTTTCTTCTTCTTTTTTTTTAATTTTTTTTAAAAAATTCGGAATTAAAACTGGAAATTGTTCTTTAATCATTTGATTATCTTCTTTAATCATATATTTATTAAATTTATCATCGGTTTTAATTAAATTTTTCGTTATTTTTAATATTTTATTTATATTTTTTTGAAATTGAGGTTGTAGCATTTTAATTTGAATATTATTTATAATTAAATTATAAAAAATTATATATAAAAAAAATTAATTTTAAATTATAAATATAAAAATAAATAATTATAATAATTATTCAAATATTATTTAAAAAATCTAATAACATATAATTTAATTTAATAACTAAAAATATAAAATAAAAAAATATATAAATTATAAATTAAAATTAATTTTAATTTATATTTTTAATAAATACAGTAAGTAAATATTAAAAAATTATATTATTTCAATTCGAATATTTTTACATAAAAAAAATTATTTAATAAATTTAATTAAATATTTTTTTATTTATTTTATTATTTTTATTAATATTTTGAGTTTTCTTTAATTTTAATTTCCAAATAATTTTCATTTTTTTTTTATTTTTTTAATGCTTTTTTTTTAAAAATAAATAAATTTTTATAATAAAATTATTTTAAGTATTTTTTAATTTGATTTAAAAGTTCTTTTTTTGTTTAAATAAAAAAATTTTGTTCAATTTTATTTGTAAATGTTTTTGTTTATTTTTAAATTTTCAATTAATTCTATTTTTGTTTGTTTTATTAATTCATTATCAAAATAAATAATTAAAACTATTAAAATTGATTTTATTTAAACTTTTTAAAATCAACATCAATAAATCTTTTTTCTATTTTTTTTAAATATCTAATCGCAATTTTTTCAAATTTATTATTATTATTTATTTTCATTTTTTCTTTAATTTTCAATTAAAAAAAATACCTTAAAATAGATAAAAAAATAAAAAATGGAAAATATAATTATGCTAAAGTATGAAAAATAAATAAAAATAATTTAACTTAACTCTAATAATATTTCTCTAATAAATAATTAATTTATTATATCAAATAATTAATCGAATTATTTATTTCAATAATATTTTAAGAGAATCTTCCAAAGAAATCAATTGCCTTCCTAAAATTTCAGGTAAGTCATTTGATTCAAAATTAAGACAACCTTTTAAATAATCATTAATCATAAAAGACCAAGTTCCAATAATTAATTCCGGATAACCTTCTTTTTTCATTTTTTCCACCATTTCATCTTTAGAAACCTCAATAATTTTAAAATCTTTTTTAGTTATTTTCTTAATTGCTTCTCCAATTTCTTTAAGAGTTCTTGGTTTTCCTGTCAATTCATAAATTTCTTTCGGATTTTTATGAATAAGTACTTTAGCAGCAGCTTCGGCATAATCTTTCCTAAAAGCATATCCTATTTTTTGATTTCCTAAAGGATCATACAAAATTTTTCCTTCATTTCCGCATAATTTCCATAATAATTCATCATTTTCAAAATACCAATTATTTCTGCAAAAAGTATGTTTAATGCCACTTTCCTTAATAATTTTTTCTGTAAATTTATGATCAGCTGATAAAAGAGATTCATTTTTATCTCCTTTTATAATACTTGTATATACTATAAATTTAACTCCACAAGCTTTGGCTGCCTCAACAACATTTTTATGCTGATTTTCCCTACTTACAGGTTGACCTGGTATTGATGAAATAAATAATAATTTATCAACACCTTTGAATGCTTCTTTTAATGTTTCTGGTTTTGAATAATCTGCTAATCTGACTTCAATACCATTTGCTTTGAATTTTTCGCCCTTTTTTAAATCTCTTACTGTTGCTATTATATTCTTGGCTGGAACTTCTTTGAGTAAACAATCTATCACAATAGAACCAAAATGACTATTAGCTAAAGTGATTAAGTATTTTTCTGAACTCATTAAGTGTAAAAATAAATAAATTAATTAAGTATGTATTTATATAATAATTTTATAATATTTTATAATAATTTTATAATAATTTTATATTAATATTATAATAATTTTATATTAAATTTATAATACTTCATTTTATTCAAATTAATTGGGTATGGTGAATGGTGATTGGGGATTGGGGATTGGGGATTGGG
>JAEEGK010025437.1_pt1 | contig 12156 bp, 9 predicted proteins | sample 8958771 | NCBI WGS metagenome assembly JAEEGK01 (sample SAMN16246547, study PRJNA631951) | gut metagenome | biome: gut microbiome; feature: rumen; material: SC-attached | host: Bos | place: Iran: Karaj | collected 2018-10 | reverse complement strand
AAAGTAAAAATATAACCATAAAAGATGCAGATTTATATCAAAAAGAAGATTATTTCTACAAATCTCCTCGTATGAGAAGAACTATTGAAGAAAAAGAAATAAAATTAGATAAACCACCAGCACCAAAAGATGGCGATAAACTACCTTTATTATTAACTTTAGGACCAATGCTATCAATGGGAATTACTTCTGGTATTTCTATGCTAAACGCTTTAATAAATATAAGTAATGGTAGTGCTACTATAGAAAGTAGCTGGATGACCATAGTAACTGGAATAGTAATGTTAATAACATCAATCTTATGGCCACTACTAACAAAATCATACAACAAGCATTTAGATAAAAAGAATAATAGAGAACTATACGATAAATATTTAACCTACTTAAATGATAAAGGGATAGAATTAGAAAAAGAAAAGACATATCAAAAATCTATTCTTTTAGAAAATCTAATCAGTCCAACAGATTGTTTAAAAATAATAGAAACAATGAGACAAGGATTTTGGGATAAAAGAAGAGATCAAGATGACTTCCTTGAGACAAGAGTTGGCGTTGGACAAGAAAAACTTCAAATCAAAGTATCTTTACCAGAAGACGGATTTAGTTTAGATCAAGATGAGCTTAAAAAGATTGCAGACAATCTTGTGGAAAACTATAAAACTGTTGACAATGTCCCAATAGCGTATTCATTTTACAAAAACTATATTACAGCAATAATGGGTGTGGAAGAGAAATTACACGCTTTTGTAGATAATATGCTATTACAAATCATGGCATACTATGGATATGATGAAGTAAAAATAATGATTTTCACAACTGAAGAAAAGAAAAAACATTGGGATTATTTGAAATATAGTAACTACGCTTTTGATAATAATAGAAGAGTAAGATATTTTGCTACCAATATGGAAGAAACAAAGGAATTATCAGACATATTATTATCAGAATTAAGCTATCGTATTGAAGCAGCCAATGGAAAAGACTTAGAAAACGTAACGCCTTATTATATAATCATAGACGAAAACTATAGTGAAACCAAAAAAATAGGATTCTTTAAAGAATTACTAGATTCAGATGTTAATCTAGGATATAGCACTATAATTCTAGATAAATCAATCAACAATTTACCTAGTAAGTGTTATAACTTCATTAATTTAACCGAAGGAATGTCTAGTATTTTAACTAATTCATATGAAAACCAAGAAGTTCAAAACTTTAAAGATGAGATAACACGTAATATTGATATGATTGAAGTTACGAAGAAACTATCTGCAATTCCAATTGAAATGGAATCAGCAGCTGCACATTTACCAGATGCAATAGCCTTCCTAGAAATGGAAAAAGTAGGTAAAGTTGAGCAACTTAATATTCTAAATAGATGGCAAAGTAATGATTCTACAAAGAGTTTAAAAGCAGAAGTTGGAGTGGATGAAGAAGGAAACTTCATGTATTTAGACTTACACGAAAAATACCACGGACCACATGGCTTAATAGCAGGTATGACAGGTTCAGGTAAATCAGAATTTATCATTACATATATTCTATCAATGGCTATGAATTATAGCCCTGATGATGTTTCGTTTGTATTAATCGATTACAAAGGTGGAGGTTTAGCATTTGCTTTTGAAAACAAACTAACAGGAGTAGTATTACCACATCTTGCTGGTACGATTACTAACTTGGATAAAGCCGAAATGTCTAGGACCTTAGTTAGTATCGATAGTGAATTAAAACGTCGTCAAGCATTATTCAATGATGCCAGAGACAAATTAGGAGAATCAACAATAGATATATATAAATATCAAGGATTCTTCCATGATGGTAAAATTACAGAACCGATACCACACTTATTTCTAATTGCCGACGAGTTTGCTGAATTAAAATCACAACAACCAGATTTCATGGATAGTTTGATATCAACAGCACGTATTGGACGTTCACTAGGTGTTCACTTAATCCTAGCAACACAAAAACCATCTGGCGTTGTTAATGATCAAATTTGGTCTAACACCAAATTTAGAGTTTGTTTGAAAGTTCAAGATGCTTCAGATAGTAATGAAATGTTAAAAAGACCAGATGCAGCAAGCTTAAAGCAAACTGGTAGATTCTATCTACAAGTTGGTTTTGACGAATACTTTGCATTAGGTCAATCTGGATGGTGTGGAGCAAAATATATACCATCAGAAAAGATTGTTAAACAAGTAGATAAAAGTATTAATTTTATATCAAATAATGGAAGTGTAATAAAGAGTATTCAAGCGGGTGACAATCAAAAACAAGGAGAGGCACAAGGAGAACAACTTGCTGCCATAATGAACGAAATAATTAAAATTTCAACAGAACAAAATAAAAAAGCTAGAAGATTATGGTTAGAGAATATACCTGAAACTGTATTAGTGGATGATATAGACACAAGATATAAAACAACTCATGAACCATATAATCTTAACGTTACAATTGGCGAATATGATGCTCCAGAATTGCAAAAACAAGGTATTGTTAAATATGATTATTTAAACGATGGAAATACAATCATATATGGTATGGATGGTGCTGAAAAAGAAAAAATGTTATCAACAATGATTTATTCAACAGCTAAATATCATTCTGCAAATGAAATTAACTATTACATTATTGATTATGGTTCAGAATCATTAAGAAATATCATGAAACTTCCTCAAGTAGGAGGAATGGTATTTGCAAGTGATGAAGAAAAATTTGATAATCTTATGAAATTAATAGGTGAAGAAAAAGAAGAAAGAAAGAAAATGTTAGTTGAATATGGTGGAGATTATAAAAACTACTTAAAACAAAGCCAAGATAAAAAACCACTAATGTGTATAATAATAAACAACTATGATACATTATATGAAAACAAACCATTATTATTAGATTTCTTTCCTGATTTAGTACGTGATTCAGAAAGATACGGAATAACATTCATAATCACAGCAAATAGTTCAAGATCAGTACAAACTAAAGTAAATCAAAACTGCAAAAATATTATTGTATTACATTTAAAAGATAGTAGTGATTATTCAACAATGTTCAGTGTTAGAACAAAACTAATACCAAGGGACTATGTTGCAAGAGGATTATTCTTGGATGGCGATACAGTCCATGAATTCCAAACAGCATCGCTAGTAGATAGTATTGAAAAACAAAATGATTTCATCACCAACTATGTAGAAGAATGTATAAAGAATAACCAAACGAAGGCAAAACCAATTCCTGCATTACCTGAACAAGTTACTTTAGAAGAAGTTAAACCTTATATTACTAATTTATCAGCTGTACCAATTGGTATATATAGAGATTCATTAGAACCATGTTTAGTAAATATGGAAACACTAATCGGAAACTTAGTAACAAGTTTAAAAATTGGCAATATGATTAGTTTCATAAGAAGCTTAATACTATTAATTAAACAAATGCCTACACCAAAAACCATTATATTAATTGATCCAATGAGTTTGTTAGAAGACTTCAAAGAACAAGTAACAGAATATCATAATGATAATTTTGAAGAAACCTTTGATAAATTAAATACAGACTTAGAAGGATTATTAGAAAAAGAAAAACCAGAAGAAGCTAATACAATTATTCTAATTGCTGGAATATACAAAACATTAGCTAAAATGGATGGAAATCAAAAACTAAACGATTTAACAGAAAAGATGAAGAAATACGAAAAAGTATCACTAGTTCTATTTGAAGAATCAAATAAATATAAAGATTATGCATTTGATCCATGGGTAAAAAATGTTATGAGTGGTACAAATGGTTTATGGATAGGAAGAGGTATGGGAGACCAAGGAATTATAAAATATTCAAACTTCAACAAAATTATGAATAACGATTATAAGAATAACATGGGATTCTATACAGAGGATAGTAATGCTCAATTAATAAAACTTATAGAGTTTGAAAAAAGGGAGGAACAAAAAGATGAACAATAAAGTATTAGTAAACATCTATGTTCCTTCAATAGACAAATCATATGACTTATTTATACCAGTGAATGAAGTCATATGGAAAATAACAAAACTATGTATTAAATCAATATCTGATATTGAAAACATAGAGTTAAGTATAAAAGATAACTATGTTTTAATCAATAAAACCACTTCAAAAGTATACGGAGTAAACGAAATTGTAATAGAGACAGATATTAGAAATGAAACAGAGTTAATACTAGTAAAAATCAAGTAAATGTAAAAAAAATGACAATACTATTGTAATTAAAGTAAATTGCTAGTACAATAAAATTAGCAGAGTAATTGCTAAAAATAATATAAAATGGAGGGAAAAAATGGGAAACGGACAAATCGGTTTAGATGGTGGAAAAGCTTCAAGTGCTTTATCAACAACAGAAACTAATTATGATAGCATAATGGAAGTTTTAGGAACTGGATTCCAAACTGCAGTTATTGGACCATTAGCTGGTTGCTGGTTTGGTAAAGATGCAAAAGACCTAATGGGTAAATTAAAAGAAGTTATTGAAGGAGCAGGAGGAGAATTCGAAAAAATATTCTCTAGTATCAATGAAACTGTAACTCAAAATGCTCAAGCATTTGAACAACAACACGGAGCTAGTGTATTTAGCCCAGTTGCACACGCAGTTAAAAAAGTTGTTGCTGATGTTTCTGCAGCAAAAGAAGACCTTGGAGGATTCGTTGGAATTAAAGATCCATCTCAATTTGAAGCTGCTATTAATGCATTCAAGAGTAACAATCAAACTGTAGGAACATTAGTTAAAGGAGCAAAAACTGCTTTATCTGACAGTGGTTTCTATGGTGAAGGACAACAAGAAGCTTTAGATGCATCTACAACTAAAATCGAAGGAAATCTTGCAGAATTACTACAAGAAATTGTTGACGCTACTAAAGACAAACTTGATGAAGCTAAACAAGCAGAACAAGAACTTGCAAAGAAAAGTGCACAAGCATTTGGTGGACAATAAAAAATTTAGAAAAATTATTTTTTCTAAATATATGGCAACTATATCTTACATAGTTGCTATATATTTAGGAAAAAAAGGTGATTAGTGTGTTAGTAGTTAGAATTGATGATCTAGTAACTGAATTATCATCATTAAGTGCCATTATTAACAACTACGAAGAAAACTATAAATCTATATTTAAAGAACTTGACAATTCCAAAGCATTTTGGGATGACGGATATGCCAAGTCTTTTTATAATGACGCTATTATAGAAAACTATCAAAACAAAGAACATAATTCAAATATCAGGTCACTGGAAAAAATTTATCAATATATAATTGATAAATATCAAGAAATTGGTAGAAAAATAGAAGTAGAATTAACATATAGAGATACCATACTTGAAAACTTTAATAAAAGAATAAGCGAAATAAGAGATATCATAAATCAATATAAAAGCATAGATACTTATTATTGTCCAAAAGAAAGAAATGTTATAGAAAATCAAATTAAAGATTTAAGAGCAACAATAACTGCAATGAGAAAATCTAAAGAGAACTTTAAAGATTTATTTGATAATATTGAAAAGATTGAAAAAAATGTTAGAGAAAAAATAGCTAAAGTCGAAGTGTATCCAATAAAAGAATTGGTTGAGGATAAATACTTTAATTTGGATGGTGAAAAATAATGGCAACAATAGTAAAAAACGAACTAGACAATTTAAAAAACAAAGTAAAATACTATTCTCAATTAAACACAGATAATAGCACTAGTATTAATAAAACTACAACAAAACTACTAAGTTTATATACAACAAATAATACAAAGAATCTGACTACTCTAACAGATGAAATAATGCTTCAAAACAAAAAAATAATAAGTAATAACAATAAATACATAAATATACTAAATAGAACCATCTCTAATTATACTGAAGATTCTGATACATCAAAAAGAAAATTTGAGAAAATAGGTGAGTAAGGATGGATGACGAAATAAAAAGGATAAAATATAGATCAATGTTGAATACATTAAACAGAATCAACAATAAATTAGAAAATTTACAAGAAAATTATGAAGATAGCTACCAAATAATGGAAAATAATGCTAAAATAGATGGTGAAGTATATAGTAAAAAAGAAGTAACCAATATCGGAGAAAAAATAGAAAAAATTAAAAATGCGAATGAAAGATTAATGAACAATTTATCGAGTAAGATATAAAAAGGGTGATTAAAATGAAGGAGAAATACTTGCCAATTGGAACCGTTGTATTATTAACAAACGGAACAAAAAAAGTAATGATTACTGGTTATTTGCCTATAGATGTTGAAGCAGATAATAAAATGTATGATTACACAGGCTGTTTATTTCCAGAGGGTATCATTATAGATAGTGAAACGCTCGCTTTTAATCACGACCAAATTCAAGAGATTATATTTGAAGGATTAAATAATGAAGAAACAGAAGAGTTTATCAAAACCATTAAAAGTATTGCTAATATTAACAACCAACCAGCTGTTAATAGTGCTATAGCTCAACCAACAGAAGAAAAACCAATGTCAGAAGAGGCTACTCCAGCATCAGAACCACAACCTGCCGAAGCACCTGCTGAGGAAACAGAGACATTGGGAGAAGAGCCGGTACTAAGTGCTCCTATAAGCCAAGTAACACCGGAAGCTGCTCCTGGGCAACCTGCTATAGCTCAACCAATACCAACAAGCAGTATACCAAATTTAATTCAAATACAACCAGTGCAACAAAATCCAGCACCGGTTGCACAACCAATGCAAGCTCAAGAAGAGATTGTACCATTTGGAGGAAATTAAAAAGAGATTATTTAATCTCTTTTTTATTTTGTTAATAATGTTGCTATTTTAGTTACATTTCCTGCTCCCAAAGTAAGTATTAAATCATTTTCTTTAACGTTTTCTTTCAGATATTTAACTATATCATCAATTTCCATAATACATATAGCTTTTTTACCATGTTTTTCTAAAGCTTTAATCATGTCTTCTTCACTAATATTAAATGTATTAATCTCTCTTGCAGCATATATTTTAGTAACTATAATATGATCAAATGACTTTAAACTATCAGCAAATTCATCTAAGTGTTCAGAAAGCCTTGAATAAGTATGTGGTTCAAATACCACCCATGATTCATTAAATGTTTTATTTAGAATACCTAAAGCAGTTGCTTTTATTTCTGTTGGATGATGACCATAATCATCATATATAGAAGCTCCATTTACTTTCCCTTTATATTCTAGTCTTCTAGAAGCACCATCAAATTTCAGCAAAGCTTCTTTTACTATTTCAATATCAATACCATATGCATCGCACAAAGCTATACAGCATAAACTATTAAACACATTATGTAATCCAGCAACTCTTAAAGTAATAGTTCCTCTTTTCTCTCCTTTATAATAAGCGTCATAAGTAGGATAACCATCATTATCAAAAGTTACATTATTATAATACCAATCAGCATTATCGCTTTTACCTACAGTTATAGCAGTAGCCTTACTATGATTCCTTAAGTTATAGCATCTTTCATCGTCTCTGTTCAATACTAAGAAACCGCCTTCAGGTAAATGAGATACATATTCTTGAAAACTCTTTTCTATATTATCTATAGATTTAAAATAATCTAGATGATCTGCATCAATATTTAATACAATAGCACTTCTTTGTTTAAAATTTAAATAACTATCACTATATTCACAAGCTTCAATAATAAAGAAATCACTATTACCTACACGATAATTACCATCTATAGACTTTAAAACAGCTCCTACTTGAATGGAAGGATCTAAATTAGCTTCTAAAAATGAATTAGCAACCATACTAGTAGTACTTGTTTTACCATGAGTACCAGCTATTCCTATAGTATCTTTAAATAGTTTTGTTAATTCACCTAAGAAAATACCGCGTTCAATTGTTGGAATACCTAGTTTCTTAGCTTTTACCATTTCAGGATTATCTTCATGTATTGCTGCTGTATATATAACTAGATCATACTTATCGGTTATATTATCAGCTGAATGACCTATATTAACCTTAATACCACTGGATTCTAGCCATTCTGTTTGTTCATTTTGATTAATATTAGAGCCAGTTACTTCATAATCCCATTTTCTTAGTATTTCGGCAATACCACTCATACTAATACCACCAATACCAATCATATATATATGTTTATATTTTTTTATATCAATTTTCATAGACTTCACCTCAAAAATCTAAATAGATTATACCACAATAGATAAAAAAACAAATAAAAAACATCTATTGATGTTTTTTATTTATATGTTTCAATTTGATTTTTAAATTCGTCGCCTCTATCTTCAAATTTTTCGTATTGATCCCAGGATGCACAAGCTGGACTTAATAACACAATATCGCCTTCTTTTGCTTTTTCATGACAAGAATCAGTTGCTTCAATCAAATTATCAAACACATCACACTCTATATGTAATCTATCAGCATATTCTTTTATTCTATTTTTTGTCTCTCCAAAACATGCTATATACTTTACTCTATCCATAGAAGTAGTTAATTCATCAAAAGAGTGACCTCTATCTAATCCTCCAAGTAATAATAAAATTGGTTGTTTAAATGAATTTAATGCAATCTTTGTAGATTCACAGTTAGTAGCTTTACTATCATTGTAATAATCAACTCCATCGATAGTATCAACATACTCAACTCTATGTTCTACACCTCCAAAAGTATTTAAAACTTTAAATATTGCATCATTACTAACACCGAATAGTTTTACTACACTAATTGCCGCCATAGCATTTTCATAATTATGTATACCTTTTAACTTAATATCTTTAGTATTAATTATCAATTCATCTTTATAATAAATGCTATCATTTAATAAATAAACATTCTGTTTATTATTTTTAGAAAAGTAATATTTTGTACTGTTGATATCTTTAGAAATATCCACAGCTTCTTTGTTATCATAATTAATAATTGCAATATCTTTATTTGTGTGATTATTAAAAATCTTTTTCTTTGTAGCAACATATCTTTCATGAGAATCATGAAAATCTGTATGTACATCGAATATATTTGTTAAAACACTAACATTAGTTTTAAAATCATACATATCACATAATTGATGGTCTGATATTTCCATAACTAAATAATCCCCATTTTTAATATCTTTAACAAAATTACATAAAGGAGTACCTATATTGCCACCTAGATATACGGGCAATCCTGCTTCTTTCATAATCATATAAATTAATGTTACAGTAGTAGTTTTACCATTGGAGCCAGTAACGCCAATCACAGTAGCATGTTTATCTAAATATTGGTAAGCGGCTTCAACCTCATTGATAACTTTAATGCCTAGCTTTTTAGCTTTCATAACAGTTGGATTATCATACTTAATACCAGGATTTTTAATCATTAAATCAAAAGAATCATCTAATAAATCTATTGGATTATCAGATATAACTACTCTAACATCTTTATCCTCTAAAATCCTAACATGTTCAGGATTTTGTTCTTTCATATCAGTAATTAGAATAGTATTATCATTAGCTAATAGGTTAGCTGCTTCAAATCCGCTTCTAGCCATTCCTAGAATAAATATCTTTTTATTTTTAATCATAGTAATCACCACAAGTGTATTATAGCATAATATTACTATGTCAATAAAAAAACAAATGAATATATTTCAGTGTAAAATTATAGTATAATGATAATAGGAAACTGGAGGTGTGTAGGATGGAAACAACAACATCAGGAAAAACTCTTGATTACAATGTTAAGCAAACTACAATTTCTGGGAATAATACTATAACAGCAACTACTGATACATCAAGCAATCAAACTTTAAAAAACTCATCTAATAATAACTTAAATATAGAGACTTTAGATTTATCAAATGAAATAGAACCACAAGAATCTAAGGGTTTTTTTGAAACTATTGGAGATGGCATAAAAGCAGCAGGATCAGCAGTGGCAGATGGAGCATCTTGGGCAATCAATGGACTAAAAAGTGTAGGGAAAGACATCGCAGAAACAGCAGCTAATGTAGCAGAAAACATAGAATCAATTACAGCTAAAGCATGGGATGCGGTAGAGTCAAATCAAGTATCAAATAAAATCGCTGATATTTTTTCAACTGGGGCAGTTGTAGCCAATAGCGTTAAAAGTGGAATTGACAAAATAGGAGAATGGGTAGGAGATGCTGGAACCTGGGTTGGAGGCAAAGTAGTAGAAGGTGGAACCTGGGTAGCTGGTCAAGTAGCAGGAGCATTTTCTGATGAAGCAAAAGAAAACATAGATAATTGGCGAAAAGATTTTTCAAAAAGTATCAAAGAAGAAATAGCAAGAGATAAAGTAGGAGAAAGAAATCAGTGGTTTTTTGAAGAAACAGAATTAGGAAGAAGAATAAACGCTCATTCAGCAATTAAATATGATAGTGAAGTTGCCAAAAAAATCCAAGGAGCTACTACAGTTGTAGCAGAAATTGCGGCAGCAACAGCAGTAACAATAGCAACAGGAGGAACAGCTGCTGCGTTTATTGCACCATTCCTAGCAGGAGCAGCGGTAGGAACAGGAAAAGCGGCTGAATCAACATACCAAAACAAAGGAACAGATACAACGCTCCTACAAGAACTTGGAATAGCAGGATCAGGAGCACTAACTGGTCTAACATGGGTAGCTAATGGAAAACTTGGACAAGGAGCTTTGGAAATTGGAAAAGATGTTATAGCCAAAGGAGGAGCGGCAGTCCTAAAAGACATGGGTGCTCAGATGTTAAATAAAGAATTTCTACTTAGTAGATTAAAAGATGGATTGTCATTCAAAAATGCAGCAGGAAAACTAAATATAAATGCCTTAATGAATTATGGCCAAGCTGCCATGGGTACAGCAGGTTCGCTAACACCATACATAACAGGAGAAAAAGAATTTACTGCGACATCTGCGTTAGAACTAGGTGGAACATATTTAAAATATTTAGGATTAAATATATTAGAAGATACCGCAAGAGATTATGTGTCTGGATATAAAGCAACCGGAGCAGTAACCAAAATACTAACAGATGCTGAAAAAGCTGAACTAGCTGCGATACCAGATCCAGTTTCGGCAAGTACGTCTGGACAAGGAATAGATGCAGATGTATCTACCAAAGCAAACGAGTTATCAACAACGACTACTTTACCTATAATAGAAGGAGATAAAGATATAATAAGTAGACCGGCTCACATAGATGATGTTTATTCAAAGGTTAAAACAGAAAAAATAGAAGAACAGGTTAAAAAGATTTCAGAAAGATTAGATATTCCAGAAGAAGAAGTAAGAAAGTTACTGGACGAAAAAATTGTAGAAATATTAGATGAATCTGAATACGGAGTGAGAGTAGGAGAATCCACTCTTACTAAAATATTTGAAGAGGATGGCATGTTTAAATCCCAATTTGAAACGGGTTATAGTGAAGGAGAATTTGATCCAGCATTTAGATCAGCTGTAGAATCAAGATTATTTGGGATACCAAAAGATATAGATGTTGAAGATAGACCGGTTTATGGAATGGCTTTTCCTAAATTAGAAGATCCAAATTTAGCAGAATATGTTTCTGACGGCCCCGGAAGTCAATACGGATTAGAAGATGGAATAGTTGCTATTTTTGATAAAGATAAAGTGAAGCAATCACTTACATATACTTTAGGTGATTCATTAGATCATGAAAGTCATATTTCAGCGGGATTAGTTACAGATCCTAAGTTCGTCGCTGGAGCAACAAATGGGTATTATAGAAGTGATTTTGCCAGCGGGATATATGATGTAGAAGACTTAAGAAGAGCAAAATTAACGGATTTGTTCACAGGGGATTGGGAATCATATTTAGAAATTCAATTTCACGGAAGAGAATCACATAGCATAAAAAATTTATCGCACATATTGTTTACCAATCCGCCGAGCGAGAGTTTGTTAAAAAAGATAATAGAAAAAGGAATTCCATATACCATACTAGGAGAGTGATATTATGAAAAATGACATAATTGATGATAATTTTAGGGTAATTGCTAAAAAAAGCGATTATTATTTAGTAATAAACAAAACCGAAGACGAATCAATTAGTTATTTTGATTTATGTAAAATAGTGAATCATAAAGGAAAACAATTTACAAGATGGATACCATTAGGTGTTGTTATGAGAGAAAAAGACTGGGAACTTATTAA
>JAEEGK010025436.1_pt1 | contig 12156 bp, 9 predicted proteins | sample 8958771 | NCBI WGS metagenome assembly JAEEGK01 (sample SAMN16246547, study PRJNA631951) | gut metagenome | biome: gut microbiome; feature: rumen; material: SC-attached | host: Bos | place: Iran: Karaj | collected 2018-10 | reverse complement strand
GTTATACGAAGACGCGCCGTTTTGCAAACATAATCATCGATCGAGGTAAAAAGACCGGTATATAGGCTTATCTTCCACCGAAGATATGAATACACACCAATCGATGACTTCTTTGGTCAACGGGTCGTATATTACGAAATTAAGACCGTTTTCATTTTCCGCCAGATCTCTTCCGGCTACCTTTATTTCCGCATTGAAACCTTCTTCGCTTTCCGCTCCCGCGAAATAGCCTATGCTTTCAAGTTCAAATCCGGTGCCGTCTTTTAACGTCGATGAAAGATCGATCTTCTCGGTATTTAATATTGTATAAGATGCTCTGCCGTCCGAACGGCATAGGTGATCGTCTTTATTCAGGAAGTATTTTTCCGGACCGCATACTCCCACAAAGCTTCTTCCCCAGCAATCACTCAGGTCTAAGCCTGTGAAACCACGCACCAGGGTCTCTTTGTCCGAATCGGTCAATCCTTCAAACGCTTCCTCTTTTGCGCTGACAAACACTATATATTCGTTGTTTAATACCGTATCCACATAAGTCTCGTAATCTTCGATCGTCGAAACTTCACGGTTTAGCATCACCTTGTTGTGATACGAAAGCTTTTTATCAAAATATGCATTGCTGCCCGAAGAAACAACTCCGAGATCCGTCAGATCTTTCGCCAGGGCCTTGGTAAGTTTCACCGCTCCGAAAGCGTTCATATGATGCACATCTCTCATCTCTTTTTCGGGAACGATGTTAAGAGCATTAAGTCTCGATGCTTCGTTGTAATCTAAGAACATAAGGCCGTTCTCATCGGCTATCTGCCCCGTTGCGGCGGCGGTTCCCGACTCGATGGTCATATCCGGAAGCAATACGAGGATAAGCTCTATGTTGTTCTCGTTTGCAAGTTTGATTATCTTATCAAGCTGAGCACGATACTTATAATCGGGTTCCATGGGTTCGTCGTAAAGATCGTATCCTTTAAACTCTTTTCCTTCGCAGGTCTTAAAGGAATATGCGTATCCAAGATTGACACTTCTTAAAGCGTCTTTGGAAAAATCCGCATCGCTAAGTTCTTCCCAACGTGAATGATATTCAAATATGGGGAAAAGTCTCTCGACTATGTCTATGTCGTCTTTTTCTTTTTTCCATTCTCTGACGGCTTCGATCTTGTTGGAAGAAAGCTTCATATCGTCAAAGGCCATCTTATAATATGTACTCCTCATGGATTCTTCCTTGGGAGTAAGGTTAAGATGAAGCGCATAAGTATCCAAAACGACCACGCTTGGTGACTGGGTCTTTAACATCTCTTTGAAGAGATGATAGGAAACAAAAAGATCCTGGTTCGACGATGACATGTCAAAGCTCTTAAGACCGGTTTCCTCGTACAGTACTGCAGGATTGATCCCGTTGTAGACGTGGCTGTTGCCGAAGAATACAACGTCGAGACTGTTCTTTTCAAGGCCGTAAAATTCCTGCCACATCTCGGTCTCCGGAGTCTCGTCCAGCTTGTAAATGCTCTTATGGCGAAGAATGTTTTGCAGCACGAATAAAACCGTTATGAGCATAGCGGCCAAAAGTATGATCTTTGCTGTTCTGTAGATATACTTTTTCTGCAAAATCTTTCTCCTTTAATACTGAATATAGATAAACGACGATGCGTCGAATGCGGTTCCGTAGATACCGAAAACGACAACGATCGCTACAAGCAAAATGAAAATGAAGCACTTAAACAGATAGTGGGATCTTAAAACAAACTCAAGTGCCTTGAAACCTTTTAAGCATGCGTAGTCAAACAACAGCACGAACAAAAGGAATAAAAGCATAAGGTTAAAGCTCTTTTGAGAAAGTCCCAAAGTGTACAGCGTTCCGTCAAAAAGGCGGTTCATATCAAGCTTCATGGCCGCTCTTTTAAAAATCGTAAGAGCATAGGTTGAACTCGGAGCTCTGAAAAATACCCAGGTGCATGACATGAGTATGAAGGTGCCCAGGCGTTTGAACCACTTAAGTCCTTCGGACTCCTTTTCTATCTTTAAAGAAGCGTAGAACTTGTCTTTAAAAGGATTAAGTATATTTCCGCCGATCTGAAGGAGGCCGTTTAACGTACCCCAAAGCAGATAGTTAAGTCCCGCGCCGTGCCAAAGACCGCTGGTTGCAAAAACGATAAGGGCGTTAACGTATTTCCTCACCGTTCCTTTTCTGCTGCCGCCAAGAGGAATATAGATGTAATCTTTTAACCAGTCCATCAAAGAGATGTGCCAGTTTCTCCAAAATCCCGCAACGCCGGTCTGAAGATAAGGCTGTCTGAAGTTTACGGGAAGATCAAATCCCAGTGACTTTCCCACACCCAAAGCCATGTGGGTACAGCCTGCGAAATCAAGATATATTTCAAGTGAGTAAGCGGCGATGGCAACGATCACGACAGCGCCGTTATAGTCGTTTATGTTGTCGTAAACGCCGTCGACTATGGCTTTTAATCTGTCGGCAACACACATCTTTTCAAAGTATCCGTAGAAAAGAAGGAGCATTCCGGCTTCAAGATCGATAAACTTCTTTTCTCCTTTTTCTCTTAACTGCTTAAGCAGGTTGTTGCTTCGATCTATGGGGCCTGCCAGCATCTCGGGGAAGAAAGAAACAAATGCCGCAAGTACGGGAAGGTTTCTTTCTGCAGAAATATCTTTTTTGTATACGTCCACGAGGTAACCTACCGACTTGAAAGTAAAATAGGAGATGCCGAGGGGTACCACGAGGGAAACGCTGTGGGTGCCAAAGCTTGACACGAAACGTCCCAGCACGCTGTCCATTATATGAAGCGAAAAGTTTAAGTATTTAAAGGCAAGCAACGGAACGAGCGCCAATATAACGATGGCGGCAAAGACCGGTTTTGAGCCTTTCTTTTCAAGTATGCGTGCTGCAAAGTATACGTAAAGTATGTAGATCAGTAAAAATACCGTGATCTTTAAGTCGTAAAGGGCATAAAAAGCAAGAGAAGCCAAGGCCGCAAGGTAGGACCTTAATTTCCCCGGAAGGACAAAATATACAAGCATGACTATGAGAAAAAATCCCAGAAAGCCAAACGTATTGAATGTCATCCTTTTCTCCTTTACTCGGAAAGTGATCTGTAATAGTTTTCAAGTGCGGGTCTGGCCGCATCGTAATATTTCTTAAGCTGCATGTCAAAATGTTTGCCGAAGCTTTCCGTTATTATAGCGTCTGCCTGTTCAAATGACATGCTGTCTTTGTAAACACGCTTGCTGACAAGAGCATCGTACACATCCGCGATCGCCATTATGCGCGCTTCTACGGGTATCTCTTCGCCTTTAAGACCTTCGGGATATCCCGATCCGTCCCATCTTTCATGATGATAATGAGCGACGTTTTCGGCTATCATGTGAAATTCTTCGTCATCGGTGTCCTTTAATATCTCGTGAACTATGCGTGCTCCTTCGGCCGCATGCACCTTCATCTTCTCAAACTCCTCGGGCTTAAATCTGCCGGGCTTTCTAAGTATCGCATCGTCGACCGCGATCTTCCCAAGATCGTGCATCGGCGCGGCTTTGATGACTTTATCCAGAAAAGAATCCGTAAGGTTGTTGTCGATGTCCTTTTTGATCTCGTCAGCTATAAAGCGCACACAGTCAGAAGTTCTTCTGATATGACCGCCCGTCGAATTGTCGCGGCTTTCAACCATCATCGCCATATCAAGAATGAGTCTGTCGCTCATCTGTCTTATGTGCTCGGTCTTAAGCTCAACTTCTTTTCGAAGATCATTGTTATAGTTACTGATGAGCGAAATGTATTCCTGATTCTTGGTGTCGTCGGAGATCAGTATCTGGTAGCCCTGATTTTTCTTGCCGTTATACATGTAGTTAATGTCGGCAAGATAGATCTTTTCGCCCTTTTTTATGTAAAACTTATCTCTTTTTTGATCGAGATCAAATTCTTTTATGTGATCGACAAGGAGCGAAGTCAAAAATGCGTTGTTCTCGATCGGCGAGTCAACCTGAACCATCGAAAGCTCCGGTATGACTCCCATCGCTATTTCATTGCTCCCAAGGTAGTTCAACTTAAAGTCGAGCGATATGATACCCGTCTCATTTGCCTGCTCAAGCGAATCCGCAACCGATTCGGTGATGTCGTACATACATATCCTGTACGAGATCATGATGAACAGTATCTGGCTTAAAACGTAAGCAAGCGGAAGCATCTCAATGCTCTCGATCAGTTTTCCGCCGACAAAGTAAGCCAATATCGAAACAAACTGTGTCCAGAACAACATAAAGATGATCTTGTGCGATACATCCCTTTTCTTAAAATAGCTGTATACCGTAACGGCCAAACTTGTAAGGAACACTCCGACCACGAACACTAAAAAGATCGTGTGCATGAAGCCGTATTCTTTCACAAGTCTTTTTGTTCCGTGTTCGTTTACAAAAAGCACGCTCTTGTAAAAGATCGGCAGAAACCCTCCGGAAAGTACCGCGATATAAAAAAGCATCGATATTGCGATAACAAAGGCCGAAAGGACCTTCGGATAATGTATGTTGCAAAGACTGAGTATGTTTAAAAAAAGAAACGGCAACAAGAAACAACTGCCTATATATATGATCTTTTGCGCCAGCAAAGCCGTACCGACATTGTCGGCCAGCGCACCCATCAGGTAACCTGTGATGCTTATGGGAATTACCAAAAATATCAACGACAGATATACACTGAAATGCTTGTGCCAAAGAAGCGAATATATAAGCGATAGTACCAAAGATATTATGAAAAGAGTACCGTAATAGTAAACTGCCATCCTTTTATAATCTCCATGCCGAATCCTAATCAATAATTATATCATATTTTTACACGCTTTATAACCATTCGTTCCAGAACCGTTCGACTTTTGACGATATGGATGCTATGTCGGTAAACTCGGCGTTGTCCCATTCTCTCGGAAACAGCCTTCTGTAACCGATCTCCTTGAATCTTTCGTCCAAAAGTGCGACTACGCCGATGTCTTCTTCGGTCCTTATGACTCTTCCGGCCGCCTGCAGCACTTTGTTCATGCCGGGGAATCTGTATGCGAAATCGTATCCGTTCTCTCCGCGCTCGTCAAAGAAACCTTTTATAATATCCTGTTCAAGGCAGACCTGCGGTATGCCCGTTCCGACTATGATCGCACCTATCAAAGAATCGTTCTTTAGATCTATGCCTTCGGCAAAAATGCCTCCCATTACGCAAAAACCTATCAGCGTGTTCTCGTCGCTTGAATCGTTGAATGCATTAAGGAACTGTTCCCTTTCATCTTCTCTCATGCCGGTATTCTGGCAAAGAACCGTCGCATCCGAAAGGTCGGCTACGTCCGTAAATGCCTCGTAAACCTTGTTAAGAAAGCCGTATGACGGAAAGAAAACCATGTAGTTACCGTTTCTTTCCGATACTATGCTGTCGATATATTTTGCGATCTTTAAATACTCCGAATCGCTTCTTCTTGTATATTTGCTTGTTACGTCGTTGGCGATGAGAATACCCCTTTTATCAGGATTGAACACCGACTTTGCATATACTTCGTAATCTTCCTCGGTACCCGCGAGCAGTTCTTTGTAATACTGTACCGGAAGAAGTGTTGCCGAAAAGAGTATGCTCGAGCACGCCTTTTGCATGCACTCTTCAAGGTTCGTCCGGGGATTTACGCAAAACAGTCTTAAATAGAAATCTCCCTTTGAATCGTACGAGCAATAAATCTTGTAATTGTCATCGACTCTGTCGTATATGTTTAAAAATTCGGCTATATCGAAATAATGCTCAAGAAGAGCTTCTCTTTGCTCGCCGGTGATCGTAAGTTTTTCTTTCTCCCGGCCTTTCTTTTCTTTGTCCTGAAGTACCTTTTCAAGGTGAGCGTAAAGCCGCTCCAAGGATCGCAAAAAGGCATCGATGGGAGGATCGAAAAGAACGTTGTCGCAGGCGCGTTTTAGTACGAGCATCTGCTTGTTGCAGCTCTCGGCACGCTTTGCTATCCCTGGCACATCCGTGGCGGTAAGGCGCTTTAAATCGAGAAACATTTCTTTGGATATCGACGCCGAATACATGCTCCGCGCGCGGTCCACAAGGTTGTGCGCCTCATCTATAAGGAATATGTATTTTCCGGTGACACCGTCGGCAAAAAAGCGTTTTAACCTGGCCTGAGGATCGAAAGCGTAGTTGTAATCTCCTATTATGAAGTCCGAGAAAGATGACGCGTCAAGCCCCATCTCAAAAGGACATACCATATGCTTAGCCGCATAGGCCTCGATGGTCTCTCTGGTGTAGGCTTCCTCGTGAGTCAGCATGTCAAAAAGTGCTGCGTTTACCCTGTCAAAATGCCCCTTTGCGTATGGACACGCGTCGGGATTGCACTCCTTGTCACCGGTCATGCATATCTTTTCTTTGGCGGTAAGGACTATGCCTTTTATGCGAAGTCCCTCTTCTCTTAATATATCAAGGCAGTCGGCGGCAACGGTCCTCGTGATCGTTTTGGCGGTAAGATAAAAGATCTTCTCCGCCTTCTCCTGCCCGAGAGCGCAAACGGAAGGATATACTGTTGAAACGGTCTTGCCGACGCCGGTCGGTGCCTCGATAAATAGTTTCTTCTTATGGCAGATCGTATAATATACCTGCTTGACGAGTTCTTCCTGACCTTCTCTGTAAGGGAAAGGAAAAGCAAGTCCTTTGATGGAGATGTTTCTTTTTTCTATCCACTCAAGTTCCATCTTTGCCCATTTTTCGTAGTCTTTCAAAACTTCGTTCACGAACTTTTCAAGTGACTTGAAAGTGCAGCTTTCGTGGAAATACTTTATCTCTTCGGTCTCAATGTTACAGTACGTTATGCGCACCTTTATATCTTCTATGCCTTCACTGAGAGCATACATATATGCATAAAATTTTGCCTGCGCAAGATGGAGCGGTTTTGCTTCTCTGTACTTCATGACATCGGCGTAAGTCGACTTTATCTCATCGATCGTAACTCCGGAATCGTTTACGATTATACCGTCGGCACGGCCTTCAACAGTGATGTCTATACCGTCTCCTTCGTATAAAAAAGCAAGCGGTACTTCGGCACTGTAATCGGCACCCATTCGCTTTTGGATCATTCGATGGATGCGACCGCCTTCAAGCATCGCTTGCTCGGAAAAAGTTCCCATTCTGTTGTCAATATCACCGGAGCGGAGGATAAACTCCACTACACTCCTAACGGATACCTTTGCTGTCACAAAAACCCCTGCCTTGTATATTTCGCGGCAGGCAAATGTTAACAGGCCTGCATATGCGCTTGCAAAAAGCTTTCCAGATCGGGATTAAATCCATTGTACGATACCGTAAGCGGTACGGACATGTCTAGTCCCAATACTCCCAAAATCGATTTTGCATCTACATAATACCTGTTATTAGAGGCCACATCAATATCAAAATTGCATTTTGACGCGATGTTTACGAACTCCTTGGCAAGATAAGGAGTCATGATGATTCTCTTCTGCATTATCTTATCCTCCGGTTGTTTACATGTTGATGGTCGCGTTCAGGCCGTCCCCACCCCTTCTGAACCAATATACATGCTTGCGAGTCCCGGCGAAAAACACATTCGCATAATGACTCGTTATGTTTGTTTCATAAGTATAATTAAGAAAACGGTTTCTTGATATGTGTAAACTGCCAAAAATTCGATGATTTTTCTTGCATATTCTGTCGAAATGTAGTTAAATGTTACTGTCATACAACAACATATAGTGGAGAAAAATTTTTTATGGAAAAAACATACATTCCCGAGGGTTACAAACCCGCGCTGAATCTGCATGATACGCAGATCGCGATAAAGACCGTAAAAGATTCGTTCCAGACTTTGCTTGCGGAAAGATTGAATCTTTTAAGGGTTTCGGCTCCCTTGTTTGTGGATCCCGCACAGGGACTCAACGACAACCTTAACGGATATGAAAGACCGGTTTCTTTCGGCATAAAGGAGCAGAATGAATATCAGGCCGAGATCGTACACTCTCTTGCAAAGTGGAAACGCTACGCACTTAAGAAGTACGGTTTCAAAGAAGGCGAAGGTCTTTACACAGACATGAACGCCATCAGACGTGATGAGGACACAGACAACACTCACTCCATCTTCGTAGATCAGTGGGACTGGGAAAAGATCATCACAAAAGAAGAACGCACCATCGACACTTTGAAGAGCGTCGTAAACGATGTGTACAAAGTGCTTCGTAAGACCGAGAAATATCTTTCGATCCAGTACGATTACATCGAAGAGATACTTCCTCACGACATCTTCTTTATCACCAGCGAAGAACTTCTTGAGATGTTCCCCGAGAACACCCCCAAGGAAAGAGAATATTACATCACAAAGGCTAAAGGCGCCGTATGTATAATGCAGATCGGCGACAAGCTCGAAAACGGCAAGCCTCACGACGGACGTGCTCCCGACTACGATGACTGGGCACTTAACGCAGACATCTTCGTTTACTATCCCGTGCTCGACATCGCGCTTGAGCTTTCATCGATGGGTATCCGCGTTGACGCAAAGTCGCTTAAAGAGCAGCTCGACAAAGCAGGCTGTCCCGAGCGCGCAGAGCTTCCTTTCCAGAAGGCCGTTTTAAACGACGAGCTTCCCTTCACTATCGGCGGCGGTATCGGCCAGTCGAGAATATGTATGTTCTTCTTACGTAAGGCACACATCGGCGAAGTTCAGTGTTCTCTTTGGCCCGAAGAAACGGTCAAGACCCTTTCCGAACGCGGAGTTCCGCTTTTGTAATATTGTATAAAGAAAACAAAAAGACTGCCGGTCATGTACCGACAGTCTTTTCTGTTTATCTTTCTATTTTTCTGCGTTTTTCGCTTTTTCTTTTTTGTCAAATACGTTCACAAGTATCAATATCACGCCCGCCACGCCGACAAATCGAAGTATTGCCATCGAGTCATCATATATCGCATCCGTTGTGGTTGAAAATTGAACGGCAGCCATGACAAGGGCCGATACTATAAAGGTTCCGAGGGAATAAATGTACTTGCCCATCTTATCGGCGATGTATATCGAAATACCCATCATGAGCGCAAGAGAAAATCCCGTACCGGTGCTTCTTTCCATGAAGGAGCAAAGGATAATGGTAAACAGCATGGGAACTGTGCCCTTCATGAACTTCGATGCTCTGTGATAGCAGATTCCCGAAAATACGAAGTTGGACGCCACGGGAACCATTATGCCGAACACGATAAGGCTTATCACAAAGGGAGGTACATAAGCCGGTTCCTCGCCCGATCCCTGCTGCATCAGAGATGATATCTTATAAAATCCTCCAAATGCTACCGCCAGTATAAGTTCTGCGAAAAATGCGGGAATCGCAAACTTGAAATTAGGTTCCGTCACTGTATTTTTTTTAATGTGTTTCGCCACCGACTTGAAATCTTTCATTACGAAAAGACAGGCGATCGCATGTCCTAAGCCGAAAAGCAGTACCGCAAGGAATTCCGGATATTCGGCTTTGTTTTTATAGAACAGTCCCGCAAGAAGCACAAGCCCGCTGGAAAATGCGTAACTTCCAAGCCCATATATAAGTGCCGGTCCCACAAAGCCCCATGTGTTTGCGAAGGATTTTCTGCTTATATCCTTGCTCATGGCTTTCAAATCTTCCGGTGACTTGGCTTTACGGGGGTTTTCACCTTCCCCTGTGAGATCAATGGCAGGGGCGGGTTTCGAAAAGCCCATCGGTATCAGTAAAAGGCTTCTCAATCCTTCAACGGTATTTACTATCTTGGTGGCTCCCGCCTCTTCCAGTTCTTCTCTCGAGCCGTATCCGTAAGTTACGCCGATGTTGGAGATGCCTACGTTAATGGCAGCTTCGATATCGTATTTGCGGTCGCCCACCATAACGATCTCGTCGTAATCGGGCTCTGCGCCGTCAAACATCTGACGTATCGTCTCGTTGATGATGTCTTCTTTTTTATCTCTCGTTCCGTCAAGCAGCGCCCCCACCACATAGTCAAAATACTCGCGGATGCCGAAGTGCTCCAGTATCTCTTCCACATAAACGGTAGGCTTGGAGGAAGAAACCGCTACGACACGATCTTTTTTCTTGAGATCCCTTAAAAGTTCCGGAATCCCCGGATAAATCTCGTTTTCGAATTTACCCACGTCCGAGTAGCGCTCGCGATAATATGTAATGCCCTGCTGAATTTCCTCTTCCCCCAGGTTGTACATGTTGGCAAAGGATTCTTTTAAGGGCGGTCCGATAACAGGCTCAAGTTTGTCGATGTCTGGCTCGTCTATGCCCAGTTTCGACAAAGCATACTGAAAGCTTGTGCATATTCCGACTTTCGGATCGCTCAGCGTTCCGTCAAGATCAAATAAAATATATCTGTACATGTGTCTTCTCCATATTCGTACTATGTGAAACTATAACATTTATGGCAAATACATTCAACAAACACTTGACAGTAATAGGGTGTCGGTTTATTTTATTATGCGAAGTGTTTTGAAAACACAATATATACACAGCTAGGGGAGCTAATGCTGAGACTGCCTTCGGGCTATACCCTCATTACTTGAACCGGGCAATACCGGCGTAAGGAAGCACTAAAAGCCGCCTTTTGCGGCCGTTCCCCTCCTGTAAAAATAGGAGGATTTTTTTATGTCACAAACCAACATCTCAAACGCAAAGAAAATTGCGGAAGCAGCCGTTATGCTTGCCGTAGCAACGGTATTATCACTCATCAAGATCCTTGATCTTCCCTACGGCGGATCTGTCACGATAGCATGTATGCTCCCTGTAGTGATCATCGCTTATCGTCACGGAGTAAAGTTAGGTCTCCTGACCGGTCTTGTTTTCGGTATCATCCAGCAGTTACTCGGACTTAACACACTTTCATATGTTTCGACCTGGCAGTCTGTTATCGCCGTAATCATGCTCGACTACATAATCGCATTTATGGTGATCGGTCTCGGCGGTGTGTTCAGAAAACTCCCTTCGCAGGCAAATGCATTGCTTCTCGGAACGATCTTTGTATGTATTTTAAGATACGCGTGCCACGTTATCTCCGGTGCGACCGTATGGGCAGGTCTTTCGATCCCCACAAATGCCGCTCTTATCTACTCTTTTGGATACAATGCAACATACATGATCCCCGAAACAATAGTAACCGCAGTGCTTGCTTACTATGTAGGTTCGATGATCGATTTCAGAAACGATCAGATCACAAGCATTAAAAAGAGTGAGAAAGAAAAACTTCCCGTTCTCAAATGGATTGGCGGATTGTTGTTAAGCGCCGCTTTGGTGTTTGATGTACGAACCGTTTTTGCTTTCCTTCAAAACGAAGAGACCGGAGAATTTGACATTACCGGCTTAGCAAATGTAAGCTGGGGCGTTATAATTGCAGTAAGTGCGATCGCAATTGTCGTTGCGGCAATTCTGTTTGTCGTATCTTCAAAAAAGAAAGAGGAACAATAAGCTTATATGAGCACCTGCCTTATCATCACAGGCGGCGATTACAACGATCTTCCCTCAGATCTTTCCTATGACCGTGTGATTGCCTGTGATCTTGGTTTTGAACATGCAAAGAAAATGAACATAACACCCGATGTCGTGCTCGGAGACTTTGACTCTTACGATATTGAAAAAGTCAAAGCGGAAGGTTTTTTACCAATAGTCTATCCTTCAAAGAAGGACGACAGCGATACCGTGCTGGCAATAAAACACGCCATAAGCAAAGGCTTTGACGATATCGTGATAACATGCGCTCTGGGCGGTCGGACAGATCATCTTCTTGCAAACATCCAGGCGCTCGTTTACGCCAAAGAGCAGGGTGCTAACGCCACGATTGTAAGTGATAAGGAAACGATCACAGTAATTTCAAATGAAGAAAAGATCCTTACCGGAAAGCCGGGCGATACTTTTTCTCTCTTTGCTCTGACAGACGAGTGCAAAAATGTATCGATAAAAGGCAGCGAATACGACGCGGACGATATCACGTTAAACAATTCTTTTCCGCTCGGACTCAGCAACAGACTGCAAAAAGAAAAAGCAGCAATCTCCGTTTCGGAAGGAATGCTGCTGGTGATATCGGTATCAACTGCTTTGTGAGACACCAAAGCAGTTGCGGAACACTTCGTGAAGAAACTCAATTAAAACTTTGAGTTTCTGTCGCAAATTTGCTTACAAATT
>JAEEGK010025432.1_pt1 | contig 12156 bp, 18 predicted proteins | sample 8958771 | NCBI WGS metagenome assembly JAEEGK01 (sample SAMN16246547, study PRJNA631951) | gut metagenome | biome: gut microbiome; feature: rumen; material: SC-attached | host: Bos | place: Iran: Karaj | collected 2018-10 | reverse complement strand
TAGGGACGGGACAGTCACGGTCAAAATGGGAAAGCTTACTGAGTTAGAATTAGTTTTAGCGATGATGTAAGTTTATCCGCAAACTTAAATCGATATTTTAGGAGGTGCTATTCATGAGTCCTTTTGGGCTGACAAATACTAATGGACTGGTTGGCGACGCTAACAAAGAAACCAGAGTTGAAGCGATACTGATGCTCTACAGAAACGAAATGATAAGCAAAGAAAAGGTTAAAAACTTTGTGAAAGTTTTTCATTTCCTGAGCCCCGAGGATTATAAGCTGATTACGGGAGAACTGTATTCAGACGATTAACGGAGATTTATATGGAAGTTTTAATCGTAATGTGCCCTCAGAACGACAAGATAAGCGGTGTTCTTGGCTCTGCCGAAGCGGTTTCGATAGTCCCGAGAATATGCGAGCGTATCGAATCGTTTGAGGGCATTATACTAACCGCACTCGATTGGAACAACTCGGAAGAAGCCTATCTGAGTTCTCCGGAGGGCGGCAGATATCCGAAACATTGTATTTATGGTACTTACGGGTTTACTACTAATAAAGACATTATTAATAGCATAAACGCGAGGCCGTTTGACAATCTTCTTACATATCTTAAAGAACGAAAAGCTCACGATGATGCTGAGCGCGCTGAAAAGATAGCTCGCGGAGAAACCGTGGAAAGCCCCATAGATTTTACAGACTATGAACACGGATATCCGAAAACTTTCGGTCTATACCAGCATACTAACGGAGTAATATGTCACTATTTCTGGGATTACAACGAGGCATATCCTGAAGACCCCATAGAAAAGATAACCTTCATCGGTTATTGCACAGACGAGTGCATCCATCCTTTCATGAATTACATTCGTACATATATGCCGGGAACTATGTTGGCTATCGACGCAGCCTGTTGCGCCGGCACCACTCCAGAACTTCACACAAAAGCATTGAGATCTCTGAAAGAGCAATTATTCGTTGTTGAGAATTGGGAAGACACAGACCCCGACGCGGAAAACGATTTCGTTGCTACAGAGTATCCTGTATATACCGATCCGAAAACTCTTATATAATCTCAGGAGGTGAAACTTATGGGATTGGTAGATAAATTTATCAAAGAAGCCATGGCTATGGAAATCACGCAATACGCGCAGCCTAAGAACTTTGAGCTTTTTGGGAGAGAGTTTAAGTTTGTCTTCGATGAAGGAACCGAGACCGGAGAGGCTACTGTTAACCTGTCTAACGACGGATGGTGTTATTGGTCTATTAAAGACGGCGAGCTTACCGGCAAAGACTGGTATGAATGCCGCAAGGCTGACGATTTCACATATCTTCTTACTATCGGAGGCTACACCAAAGACATTCCGAAATACAATGTAACGTTTGTTATCGATGTTCAAAATGGTCTTGTAACTATGCAGCTATGCACGGTGGGGAAAAATCCGAAATCAAGATATATTCAGGACGTTACATTTGCGTTCGGTTATATTTACCATGAAGGAGCAGAACCGCCTAAGACGCGGCATGGGTATACTGATGAACCAGTTGGTTCCGCTATAACCTGGACATATTCTACGCGTCATGTCTATACTCATGTGTATTACGATCCTGACTGGTATAGAATCATTTGGCATAAAGATTCCGTGCCTCCGGTAGTCACAGCGGAAAATGACCCAACAAAACCTAAGCTTGCTACAACGAGTGAACCCATAACTATGATTAAGATAAAACGGGACATGTTCTTCCTTTCTATTACTGAAAAGGTGATGGAGCAGCTTCTCGGCCCCAAAGCGGGAATGAGGTGCTCCAATCTCTGTTTCCTTGATAGCTGGACTAAGATGGTCGGTGTTGGACGCGCTTTCGGAACAGCGTCCGTCGCAACAGATGATGACACGACTGAGAATGACCAGCCGATACTTTTGGCGTTTACCAGATATGGTAAACCTGCTATCGTAGACAGGTCTTATTTTACAGACCCAAATCCGTATCTTAATCTAAGATAAATTCTATTACTTATTGAATTAGGCGCGGCATGTAATACGCCGCGCCTAAGTGATTGATACAGGAGATGATAGATAATGAAAACAACCGCTGCGGCAATTCTTGAGCTTGCCCGCAAAGAAATCGGGACAAAGGAAGCGCCTGTAAACAATGTGAAATACAACACACTGTTTTATGGCCGAGATGTCTCCGGTGCGGCATATTCCTGGTGCTGCGCGTTTATATGGTGGCTTTTCCATGTCGTCGGTGCAGATGAGTTGTTCTACGGAGGCAGAAAGACCGCGAGCTGCACTACACTTTGGCGTTGGGCGCAGTCTCAGGGGCTTACAATAACCGACGGATATATGCCCGGCGATATCGTTTTTTACGACTGGGACGCGAGCGGCGACTGCGATCATGTCGGCATCGTCGAAAATGTCGACGGAAACACCGTAATTACCATCGAAGGCAACACCTCCCCTGCTAATGAGTCTAACGGCGGAGAAGTCATGCGGCGCACACGGACAAAGAAGCAAATCAAGGGCGCTTTCCGCCCTCAGTATATAAAAGAAATCAAGGAGAGTGATGAAGAGATGACTTCCGAACAGTTTAAAGAGTATATGCATGAATATCGCAAAAGCTTGCAGGACAACGACCATAGCACATGGGCGCAAGAGGCGATAGATTTCTGTATAAAGAACGGCATCGTCAACGGCGGCGGTAACGGAGCTGACGGCAAACCTAATTATATGTTTCAGGATTTGCTCACTCGTGAACAGATGATGCAACTTATCTACAACTTTGCCAAGTTTTTGGGAAAGGCGTAAAGCGTGAAAACGAAGAAAAAACCACAGCCTCTTGAGTTTTCCAAAAAGCTCATCAACGACAACCGTTATTTGCTTTGGCTTGTAAACGGAGGCGGGCTTTTGCTCGCCTTTTACTGCGTTTATAGGGGCTATGTTGGCGGACTTGCTTGGGTTGCGGGAATGGTAAGTAGTTCTTGGATTGCACACGGAGCAATTTGTTCATGGTACTTTAATATGGCGAAGTCCGATCATAAGAGTGCGGATGGTACAGGGATAACCTTTGCCGCTGCACAGGCAAAAGAATTTATTCAGCAGGAATGGGAAAGCCCTGCAATATGAAAGGAGGATAATTATGAAGCTTATAATTGACAACTGGCATACGCTTCTTATGCTTTTAATTTTTCTCGTCTGGCTTGTCGTTTCTATTATCAGATTTAAGAAAATGAGTAGTGAAGAGCGTTATCAGCAAATTCGCGGATGGCTTTTGCAGGCAGTTATGTTTGCGGAAAAAGAATTTGGCGGTGGAACTGGTGAACTTAAGCTTTCTAACGTATACGCCGAATTCTGTAAGCAATTACCGTGGCTTGCAAAAATCATACCATTCCAGATATTTAGTGATTACGTCGATGACGCGCTTCTGGAAATGAAGGAATTACTTGAGAAAAACGCTAAGATAGCCTCCGTTATCGAAGTCAAGGAGGAAAACTAATATGCAAGGAGGACTCGCCATGACAGATATGGAAAAAATTATAGTCGAAACAGAGGCAAGAACTAAAAATAACGAAGCAAAGATAAGTGATATTGCCGAAGAACTTCGTGAGGTTAAGGGCGACCAAAAGGCGATTTATGAGATTGCCAGTTCTATCAAGCTCATCGCGCAGCGCGTTGAACAGATCGACGACAAAGTCAATGACACAAACGACAAGGTCAATAAGCTCGCGGAAAAAGTTAATCAGCATGAGATTCTTCCGTATAAGAAGGTTGCGGATAACTGGAATTCCATCAAGGTGTCCCTTATCACGTCCGTGTTGTCTTTGCTCGGAACCGGAATTATAGGCACAGTCGTAATTTTCGGCAGATAATATTTTGGGAGGCAAGTATGTATAGAATTATGATTGTTAAATCCAAGAAGGATAACTACGCTTCTCTTTATCAGTACCTTACCACTACCGTTGATGGCGTTATCTCCCCTGTTGAGCTTCCGACCAAGGCCGCGCTTGACGAAAAGGTGGAGACGATGCTGAACGATGAAGGTTATGCAAAATCCGATTTTATCGTCGTTGAGGTAATTGATTACACAATCGATGCTACGGCGTACAGTGACGACGAGCCTGCGGACTCTAACGGTTAGCGTTATCCGCGCGCATATAGAGACAAAGACCGTTAAACAGATATAGGGCAGCTACCAAAAAAAAATGATAGCTGCCCTATTTTTTGTTTTATTATATTGGAAAACAATTTGCTAATATAGTACAATATTTCTGTTGAAATATATGAAAAGAAGGAATAAAATGAAACTACCAAAAGTAAGAAAGCTCCCGTCGGGAAAATATTTTTGTCAATTACGTCTTACGAATCCGGATGGTGTAAAGCAGTCAATATCCATTACGGAGGACACAGAGAAGCTTTGCATTGCAAAAGCTGCGGCGATTAAAGGTGGTTTAGTCGAGCAGCAAAAAGCTCTTCAAGGTACGCTCTACGGCGCAATAAATGAATACATTCGTCTTCGTGAAAATATTTTATCCCCATCAACGATTCTCTTCTATCGTATTGTTCAGGAGAACCGTTTTAAGGATTATATGAAGCGCCCTATTAAAGAAATGGACGAGAAAAATATACAGGCGATGATCAATCAGGAAGCAAAGCTTGTTTCATGGAAGACTCTAAAAAATGCTTGGGGATTTGTTTCGTCTGTTTTGCGTGAAAGCACAGGAAAAAGTTTCAAGGTCATTCTTCCGCAGGGCGTAAAAAAGGAGAAGCCTTTTCTTGATTACGAGCAAATCAAAATATTTCTTCGCGTTATCAAAGGCGATAAATACGAAATTCCCGCCCTGCTTGCACTATGCTCGCTTCGTCGCTCTGAGATACTGGCTTTGACTTGGGATAAGGTCGATTTTAAGAATAAGAGAATTTATGTTCATGGCGCTACGGTTCCGGACGAAAATCATCAGATGGTGGACAAGGAGACCAATAAGAACAGCAGCAGTCGTCGTACCGTTCCGATTATGATACCGCGTCTTATAGAAGCGTTGGAATCTGTTCAAAATAAACATGGCAAGATTTATCAGGGACATCCAAACGCTATAAAACAGCATTTGGATTATGTGTGTAAAAAGAATAAACTTCCCCTCATAGGAGTTCATGGGCTCAGACGTTCCTTCGCATCCCTTTGTTATCATTTACGAGTTTCGGAACTTGAATGTATGAGAATCGGAGGGTGGAGCGACTGGGGAACTATGAGGCGAGTTTATACAAAGCTTGCTGAAGCCGATGAAAAAGAAGCCGAATTGAAGCTATTAGCATTTTACTCCGAAGAGGAAAATGCTAATAAGATTGCTAACGAAAGTTCACAACCCGCATAATTACTACTATTTTTTGTGTTATATTATAAGGTTCGAATCCTTCTTCCGCTGCCACTGAAAAAGCCTTGAAATCAGCCAGTTTCGGCGGTTTCGAGGCTTTTTTGTTAGCATTGTGTTAGCACCATTTTGCGCCCATTTGGGCTCCTTTGAACGCCAAAATGCTAATGAAAATGCTAACATTTTAGCCTCAATTTTACCGTTAGCATTCTTTCATTACGCCGGAATTTCTTTTGAAAGTTCCGCTGCGATATCAGCTATAAGACGTTTTGCTTGTAGTCCTTTTCCAACTTTTCTTACGTTTTTCAGCATACGAGCTGCCGCATGTTCCTCGCATCCGTACCATTTAGCAAACTCGCGCGTGGTAATCGCTCTCGCTCCGCAAAACTCAGCCAGGTCGTTTTCTATTTGTCTCCTGCGCTCGGCGACGGGGTTTGCCAGCTCTCTTACTCTTGGCATTTTATTCCTTCTTTCTTTTCTTAATTGCTTCCAGTAGAGCCGAAGCCTCCGCGATCTTCTCCCTCGAGCTCAGATACCTCGATGAATTCAATCTTCGGCATTTTCTCGATAATGCGGAACTGGCATATTCTGTCGTTTACCTTGATCTCCGTATCGCGCGTCGCAAGTACGGGATATTTCCAGATGTCGTTATTCCCGCTGTAGCTGTTATCAATGACAGCCACACTGTTTGTCTGGATAATACCCCAGGTCTTGTAGCTCGAACTGCGCGGCGCGACGTGCGCTTCATAGCCTTCCGGCAGCTTCATCGAAACGCCGAGGGATATATACCTGCTCTCCCCTTTTTTGAGGCTTACATTTTCCGCAGCGCGAAGGTCTATCCAGTCGCCGAGCTCAATGGCTTCGATTTTCTTAAGTTCGTCGTTATGATACTTAATGAGAATTTCCATGATTACTTTATCTCTCCTTTAAAACTTTGGTCTGAAATTATTTTTGGATTTATATATTAAGAAGCCCATCGTACATATTGATATAAGCACGAGGAAGTCTCCGAAAAGTTCTATGTATGTATTATTCATCAGTTAAACCATTTTATCTGCGTGAGACCGGCGTATCCCTTTTCCCAAATAAACCACGCATACGCAGCGGCGCTGCCGTTTTTGCAGTTGTCAAAGTCCCCGTTCTTACAGCAGGGAATTCTGCCGGAAGCGACATATACTGTTTTCGGAGGATATTTATCGAACAATTCTCTTCTGGATTTTCCTTCAAGAAATTGTAGTCTCAGGAACATCGCAACCTTATGTCCGTTTGTTACGGACTCTATCGCGTGCTCCACGAATTCCTTAGCGTATTTATACGGAGGATTTGTTATAATATCTCCGTCGAACAATATGTCGCTTTTAAGGAAATCTACGCCGGGAGTTCCGTATCCGCGATTTATGAGATCGGTGGAGGTTACATTGTAGCCTTTTTTATCCAGAACCTTACTCAAGTGTCCGGCTCCGCAGGCGCATTCCCATACGTTTGGAGAAAATTCCTCTATTTCAAGCAACAGCTCAATAGCTTTCGGGTCTGTTGCGTAATAATCAAATTCCTCGCGCTCGTCCATCGCGTGATTAGAAGCGCCTATTGTTACAAACATCGAATGGGTCGAATTTTTTATAATAAATCATCCTTCCTTATGTATTATTTACGGGCTATAAGGCACTATTTCCCTTTTAATAAGCGAGGCTTTTATATCTATAAGCCTCTGATTCGTACTGCCTCTGTACGGAAGCGTTATATCGCGTCGCTCCAAAACAAACATACCGTCAACCAAGACGTCACATATTTTTAGAAGTTCCAGCATATTATTATCTGATACTATTTCTTCGTAGGTGAAGCCTGAGTATATCCAGATTGATATGTTTGGAGCTTCATTTTTTACACGCAGAACGAAAGGTGTCAGTTCTGCGGCGCTGTACATCGGATCGCCACCGCTGAGAGTTATTCCGCTGATAAACGGAGTCTTGCGAATATAATCAATGATTTCGTCCTGTATTTCCGCTGTAAATTCCCGCCCTGCTGTAAAAGAATGTGATGTGGGGTTATGGCAGCCTTTGCAATTATGAAGGCATCCGCTCGTGAAGACCACAACCCTCACGCCTTCGCCGTCAGCAATCGACTCGAAATTGATTCCGGCTATATTCATTCTTACTCCTGTTTTGTAAAATCGGTATATTCGCTATGCTTCACGCGGTCAAGAACCTCCGCTATTTTGCCCTCGTTAAAGTTGCGATAGTCTTCCGAAAGGTAGCCAGTTACACGACGCAAACGCTGGATTTCCGTATTGCCGCATTTCGGGCAGTTATAGTTTATTTCTCCCTGATAGCCGCATTTAAGACAGGTATCAATCGGGAAATTGAAGGCCAGATACGGGATGTCCAGGGACATCGCATAGTCTATGATATCCTCTATCGCCTTCTCATTTTGCATAACAGAGCTTTCAAGCTCAACATAAGTGATGCAGCCGCCGGTGGGATATTTACAGAAGGGAGCTTCGAGCTGAAGCTTTTTATAAATCGAAACCTTCTGCCATACAGGAACATGGTGAGAATTCGTTATGTATTCGCGGTCTGTTACTCTCGGAATTACGCCAAATTCACCCTTTAACGCTTTGGCGTATGTGCGGCATAAGTTTTCTGCCATTTTCGACTATATTTTCATCCGTTTTCTCAACGGAGTCTACCCTTTCGCTTTCGCTACTCTACTTTCTTACTAAGATTTCGATAGTCTGTTCACATTTAACTATTACTAATTACCTTAAAATAGAAATCTGAAAATTTACGTTTTGGTTTTCCATGATCTAAATGATATTTTATAACATCAACATCAACGCCTGTTTTATCTCTTGCGTGTTTAATGCTTTCAAATCTTTCGACCATTTCGTCCGAGTCATAGGCATACATTCCTATCGGATTATAAGGGAGGACATCAGGATCATCAATAAATCTGAAATAGTATTTTTTTCTGACAGGTCTTTTATATTTTGCTTGTCTTGATATTGTGCTTAAACTAATACCAGTCTCATTTGCCGCCTCTCTTATACTTCCATATGTTTTTATAAAACTATTTGTTGAGGTCTCATACATAGAAACCGGATTACTTTGACTATCCTCAAATCCACTTGCGTTTTTTGCAAGACCATCATCAAACGCCTTTTGAGTGTTCTCCGATGTCGTAGTCCAATACAGATTATCCACCCTATTGTCATTTTTTATATTGTTTTTATGGCCAACGACTGTATAACCCATCGGATTTGGGATAAAAGCCTCAGCAACAAGTCTATGTACTCTTTTGGATATATTGTGTTTCTCGTTTTTATATTTTATTCCAACATATTTGTATCCATATACCTCTGATAACGATTTCTTTATTAGTTTATGATGCCCATTTCTGTGGTCTATTGCATAAATGCTTCCGTCTACATCTACCCAGTGATCTATAGATCCTTTTACCGGAAGCGCTGTTTTTGGCAGTTCCAATATCATCACCTCTTTTCAATAATATTTCTGGTATATTAGTAATAGTATTTAGCACAGGATTACACTTATCGTGACTCCCCTGTTAGCATATTTCTTAACCGTCATTTCCTACGGCTCCTAAACGTGAAATATACACCCTAAAAGGTTAGATAGATTTTTCATTACACGTTACCGTGCAAGCCCCCGCAGAAAACCCAGGGGTAGCATAACAACTGAAGTTAAGGTCATTACGCTCACTTGCTTCCTTAGCATAATCGGAAATATGTTTAACTACGCTCAACGCAAATTCCCAGACCTTTTCATCCTCGGAATGGTCTTTGCCGAAAAGAGCCTGACACATTTCAGCTATACCGATATATCCGAAGGCCAGAGTTCCGTGTTTCATCGCTTCGTAAATGCCCTTTGCCATAGCCTTATCCGCGTCTGCTATCGTTCCGTTGTTATACATAAACTTTGCGGAAGCAACTGGCTGATTACAGATATGGTAAAAGCGGTCTACGAGCGACATTTCCGTAAGATGGAGTACCTCATCAAGTTCATCCCAAAATCCTTCGATATCAGGTTCTTCTCTTTCTCCGAGACAGATGCCGTGCTTTATGCCGATTTTCGGCAGATTCATCGTTGTGGGGCACACATTGCCGCGTCCAACCTTGGAATAACCAAGTCCATGACGGTCAAATCCCAGCATCGTCCTACATCCCATTGCCGCAGATTCCGTGTCAGGATTTCCGGGCTCTTCTATGTTCTGAGAAAAATCGCAGTTGACAATATTCGGATATATACGATGACATAAAGACTTAATAGCAAGCTTCTTAATGTCGTAGTTCGGGTCTCCGGGTTTTGCCGTCACGCCCTTTTTATACTTCAAAATCGAAATCGGGAAAATCGGCGTTTTATGGTACTTTCCTACACCGTCAAGGCTTGACTCCATAAGCCACCGGGAAACCATACGTCCTTCTGTTGATGTGTCCGTTCCGAAATTAATCGAGGTGAACGGTATCTGAGAGCCCGCGCGACTTTCGAGAGTGAGCAGGTTATGATAAAGCCCCTGACAGCTCTGCTTGCCTTCGCGTTCCATCATATCCATCGCATACTGGTAGGCCTTCGGGTACTTCATATACTCGGGATTGTCAATCGAACTTTCGTTTGTAAGAGTGCTGTTCTCTGGCATAACGGCGTTTTCAACATATTTAAGTCCGTCTATAAAATGTTTGTAAAAGCTCTTTTTTACGAACGGAGCGAGGTCGTAATCGATATGAGCCGTAGCTACCCCTCCGAACTGAACCTGGCTCTGCACCTGAAAAATGACTGCGATAAGCTGACATGCCGTGGAAAAACTGTTCGCGGGACGAACGTCGCCGTTTCTTGTTGAAAAACCATTCGTCAGAAGTCTGTGCAGGTCACAGAACAGGCAGTTGTGACTTCCGATATCGTACTCAGAAAGGTCGTGTATGTATATGCGGGACTCCCTGTGAGCCTGCGCTACTTCGGGACGGATAAACACATTGAGGGCGATATCCTTATGAAGTACATTTGCGCTCTCGAACTTTTTGCCGCCGAAAGAAAGTTCGTCCACGTTGGCGTTCTGATTCTGGACGTTTTTGCAAAGAAGTATATCCTCTATCCGTTTGTTGATAGCCGTGTTGCGCTGACGCTCCCGGCTGCGCTTTTCCCGGTATGTGATATATTCCTTCGCCGCTTTTTTACAATCGCTCGCCATAAGCTCGCGTTCCACCATATCCTGGATAACTTCGATATCTACGACCTGCGAGCTGTCAGAGCTGTTTGCGATTCTCTCTGCAATTTCATGAGCCACATTCTCTCTGATTTCATCAGTTCTCTGCATGGCTTTGAGTATTGCATTTACGATTTTGTCTGCGTTGAAGGGCTCGATACGCCCGTCTCTTTTTTTGATTTGTGAAATCATTTAACCCCTCCAATTTTTAAAATAATATCATACACTTCGTCCCAGCTTTTTACGCGGATTATGCCGTTTACTTCCGCGTCATAGGAGAGATTGTGAGTGCGCTCAAAAAGCATTTTGTGTGGACAAATCGCGGTTTTCAGATTATGGACTCCGTCATCTATTATTACGTCGCCGGAGATTACGCTCTTATCATAGGCGATGATTATATCTTTCCAACTCAGGAATGGGTAGAGAGAAAGAAAGTGTTCTATTTTTGCCGGAAGCCCGACATAATAAGACGCTGTGACCACCCGAACCGTATGCCCGTCTTTTATAATCTGTTTTACCGTTTCCTGCGCTTTTGGAATCGCTTTCAGGCCGTACCATAAATTAGGGTCACGAAGCGTCGAGAACAGTTCCCCTTTGGATACATTAGGGAAAAAGCTCCCAATATTCCAATCGGTTATATCTTCGACGCCGACGTTTGTTCCGAATTTTGTATTCAAGGCATTTACCCAGCCTCCGATCAAATCCTGAAGAACGTCATCCATGTCGATAAGTATAGTCAGATGCCTCACGACTTCACCTCCCTATCACGCAGTTCCTTTACGAATGAAGCGATTTCTTTTTTGGAATCCTCCATCAGCTCGTCCCAATCACCGTCATAATTAAAGGTCACATCTCCTCGTTCTATGCGACGAATATACCCGTCAAGCATTGCAAAATCTTTTTCATAACAGTGAAAACTATTAGCTCTGTGGGTGTAAGTTCCAACCTTTACGCCAAGCTCGTCTGCTATTCTTTTCTGCAACATAATAAGGGCGAAAGCATTCATAAACGCTGCCTTGCAAGCATCGTTTGAGCGGAAAAGCACCTTTAAATGCAGCTTGTTGTCTCTGATGAAAAACTGTAAATGCTGTAAACAAGCGGGGTTTTCATTTCCCTCCGCCGCGTCGTGCCGCCAATCGCGCACGTCTATCACCGCACGGCGCGAGTCCGGGTTGCGGCGCAGCTCGCACAGGATGAAAGGAATTTGTTCTGCCATGCGGGAATGATATGTATAAGCCCAGTTGCCGCGTTCTATCTCAAAATCCAGAATCCCGTCCAGAATTTCCTGACGATATTGTTCCAATTCCCTCGGGGACGCAAGAGACAGCTTAGAAATCATTGGCTCCGCTAAGGGTTCAAGTACACAGAAGGTCATGGAAAGTTCCTTCTGGTTTGTGTTGTAATCCGGACACGGACAGACTTCCCCGGCATCATACAGCGCTTTAAGCGCCGCATGATATGCCTCGGGAAGCGTTCTGCCTGTAACAATAACCTCTCTCAATTAACATCCATCCCTTCGAGTTGAGTCTGGTGATACCCCTGTAGAGCAACGATAAACTCGATTATCTGCTCTTTCAG
>JAEEGK010025430.1_pt1 | contig 12157 bp, 10 predicted proteins | sample 8958771 | NCBI WGS metagenome assembly JAEEGK01 (sample SAMN16246547, study PRJNA631951) | gut metagenome | biome: gut microbiome; feature: rumen; material: SC-attached | host: Bos | place: Iran: Karaj | collected 2018-10 | reverse complement strand
TCCTTTGTAACCTGAGGCATCTGGGTGATGGAAGCACTGGTTTCCTCTGCGGATGCGGCGTTCTCTTCGGAGATTGCGGAAAGGCTGCTGATGCTGTCGTTAAGGTTAGCACAAAGCTTCTGAACTTCGTCGGAATTGTGCTTAACATTTCCAACCATCTCCTGGGTCTTATCGATGGCTTCGATAAGATTCTGAAGGCTTGCCTGAGACTTCTTGCTGGTCTCATCCTGCTTGTTCATCATCTCGGACATTTCGGATACCATGGATACGGCACCGATGGTTTCGTCCTTAAGGTTGCTCATGATATCGCGAATCTTGACTGCAGCCTGGTTGGACTGATCTGCGAGGGCTGAAATTTCGCCTGCAACAACCGCAAATCCTCTTCCTGCTTCACCGGCTCTTGCAGCCTCGATGGATGCGTTGAGGGAAAGAAGGTTGGTCTGGCTTGCAATGTTGTTGATGTCGTTCGCCGCCGTTGTAACGGTCTCAACGGCCTCCTGAACGAGACTCATCTTATCGGTAATGTCCGTAAGTTTTTCGATGGACTTAACGGTATCTTTTATGAGGGTTTCGAAGTCGCCCACAACCTGCTTGGAGTTAACGGACATTTCTTCGGTACAGCTGTTGGTTTCTTCTACGCTTGAGTTGATCTCTTCCATGGTGCGAAGAATGTCTGCGATACCCTGTGCGGAAGTTTCAACTTCCTGAGCCTGGGTGGTTGCTCCGTTTGCAATTTCTTCAACCGCATTTGAAAGGTCGTTCATGGATTCGGCGCTTTCATTTGCTGCTTTTTCAAGTCCGTCGGCGCTTTCAACGAGAATACCGATATTGGTCTTAACGCCGCCGATGGTGGAATCGAATCTTTCTTTAAGTTCGTTAACGTTTCTGATCATGGCTCCGAGTTCGTCGTCTCTTTCAAGACCTGCGGAAGCCTTTTCTTTGGTGAAATCACCTTCTGCAAGGTCGGTACATACACCCGATGCTCCGATGATTGCTTTGTTCATCTTTGAAGATACAAATATCGCAATCGCGCTGATAACGGCCAAAAGCAATACTGCTACGAGTATAATGAAGGAAAGGGTGGAGCTCATGGTCTTATTGAAGTTGGCCTTTGAGATACCGGTAAATACCATACCGCAAACGGTCCTGCCATCCTTCTGATAAAGGGGAACATAAGCTACTACGCATTCGGTCCCGGCAACCTTGGTGCTAAGGGAAGTATATTCTTTTCCGCCCTTTAATACCTGATCGATAACTGCCTGAACCGCCTGGGTTCCGATGGCTCTCTTTCCGTCTGTCTTAACTGAGGTAATCCTTCTGGTGTCTCCGAAGAAAATGGTCTCAAACATTCCGGAATCGGATGTGAATTTGTCGGCTACAGTGTTAAGATACGTAAGATCTGTGTTGCCGGCATACATGGTACCGTTTTCGTCTACCGAATAATCCTGATCGGAGATCGTGTCGATCATGCTCCTTAAGGCATAAGCGGATGCTTTCAGTTCGGCAATGGTCTCACTCTCCATGTTGGATTTCATTTTCAGTCCCGCCACTACCGCGAGGGCGATGCCGACAACGAGAACCGGCAGCAATACTAAGGTCATCAGCCTTACTTTGAAACTTGATTTGAATTTGTTAATCATAACATACTCCTTTCCGCAATATACCCACCACCTCAATAATTTGTGGCAGGGAAGTTCATATCCCCTTTTTCTTGTATACACTTTACATGGACACATATTATCTCGAATTCATTAATAAAAAATTAGCACGTGGAAATATTATTCAAAAAAATAAAAATATAGCAATAATTACCGCATTTATTAAGAAAATTTACATTTATCGGCAATTATTTGTGTGATATAATGACAATGTTAAAAACTATTCGGGGGACACTATGGATAAAACCGCAGTTCTTATTCCTTGCTACAATGAAAGCAAAACCATTGAAAAAGTAGTCACGGACTGGAAAAAAACATTGCCGGACGCCGTGATCTATGTATATGACAACAATTCCACCGACAACACGGCAGAGATCGCAAGAAAAGCCGGTGCCGTGGTCCGTTACGAACATATGCAGGGTAAAGGAAATGTCATGCGCCGCATGTTTCAGGAAATCGATGCCGAAAGCTATATAATGGTGGACGGCGACGATACTTACCCCGCCGAAGACGGGCCCGCCATGATAGCAAAGGTCCTTGAAGAAAATGCGGATATGGTGGTGGGTGACAGACTCTCCTCCACCTATTTTAAGGAAAACAAACGCCCCTTCCACAACTTCGGTAATACGTTGGTAAGAGGCGCCGTAAATCTTATTTTCAAAAACGATATCAAGGATATAATGACAGGCTACAGAGCCTTCAGTTACAGATTCGTCAAGTCTTTCCCCGTGGTTTCCAGGGGCTTTGAAATCGAGACCGAGATGACGATCCACGCCATTGATAAGAACATGTATATCACCAATCACGTGGTGACCTACAGAGACCGTCCCGAAGGGAGCGAAAGCAAGTTAAACACCGTTTCCGACGGTATAAAGGTGCTTCGCACGATCTTACGCCTCTACAGAGACTACAGGCCCCTTCGTTTCTTCGGCCTTATCTCTCTCGTACTTACACTTGTGGCTCTCGGGTTCTTTATCCCTGTATTTATTGAATATTTAAAGACCCATCTGGTACTCAGATTCCCCACTCTCATCACCTGCGGATTCTGTGTTCTGGCTGCGATCCAGTCTTTCTTTTCCGGTCTGATACTTCAGTCCATCAAGCACAAAGAACAGCGTGATTTTGAATTCAGACTTCAGGAGATCGCCGCAAAGTTCAAGCACACTGTCTAAGCCCGCAGATCTTTTTTAAGGTATTTCCCGTAGGATACCACCAAACCCGCTGCGATCAGCGCCGCCGCAATGATAAATGCTGCGGCGTTTGTTTTTGTTCCCGAAAAGATCTCGGAAGCGTTGCAGTAAGAAAAAGGTCCTATCACCAGCGCTTTTTTAAGATCCGGCACCACTCTTCCCATCAGGTCAAACACATAGAATAAAAGTGCGATTCCAAGGCCGAGGCCGATCTTGTTCTTGTCGGAAAAAGCAGATATTACGAGACATATCGCACCGATCTCCGCATTCATCAAGAGCATTCCGCCGAGGAAAATGACCATTTCTTTGTAAGGGATGTCTTCCTTTAAGCAGGCAAAACCCGCACAGTACATAAGTCCGCAGATTACCGTAAATGCCGTAAGATAGGCAAGTACCGTAAGCACCTTTGCGGTAACGGCCTTGAATCTTGAAACGGGAAGGGAATACAAAAACTCTCCGGTATGGGAATCTTCTTCCTTTGAAAGGATCGTAACTGCAAGGATCGCCGCAAACATGGCGCTTCCGAGCCCGTGAACGGTTCCGACTTCCGTGGCAAAAAAGCCTTCAACGGAAGCGATACTCAAAGTGCTCATTCCGAAGGCATCGGAGAAAGCTCCCATGTTTGAAAAGCTGTCGGCCATGCCCTTCATGCTGTCCCCCATGGTGGAATAGAGACATGTACAGACAAATCCCATGCCGCCCACCGTCAGGCACCATATAAGGAACGACTTAAAATTCAGTTTAATTTCCTGTTTGAATATCGAAAACATATCTACTCCCTCCCCTCGTAAAAGTGCATGAACATTTCATCCAGCGAGGGTTCCTCGATCAAGAGCTCCGAAACGTTCTTTCCCGAAAGCTCCGCGATCAGCTCATTGGCGCTTCCCTTATAAAGGTATTCCCGGTGCTCCCCGTCCACGGTGACCTTCACACGCCTTGCGGCACTCTTTGTAAGGTTTTCCACCGTATCATACTTTATGAGCCTTCCCTCGCGCATTACCGCCGCGTGCCTGCAATACCTGCTCACCTCAGAAAGCACATGGGTCGAAAGCATGCAGGTGGCACCTGCCTTTACATACTCTTCTATAAGCTCAAAGAAAGTGTTCTGCATAAGCGGATCCAGGCCCCCTGTGGGTTCGTCAAAAACAAAGAGCTTGGGCTTATGCTGCATGGCGCAGACAATGCTCACTTTCTTTCTGTTTCCCAGGGAAAGATCCTTTATTTTCTTTTTGGTGTCTACCTTTAAGCTCTCGCAGAGCTTCCCCGCTTCCTCGGAGCAGTCAAGACCCCTTACGTCCGCCGCGTATCTTATTACATCGATTACGGGCATTGAGGGGTAAAACAGAGCCTCCGAGGGCATGTAGCCGATGTCTTTGAGTATTTCTTCGTGGTCTTTGACGCTGTCTTTCCCAAAGATCTTAATGCTTCCTTCGTTAAACTTCAAAAATCCCAGCATGGAGCGGATGGTGGTGGATTTTCCTGCGCCGTTTGGCCCCAAGAATCCAAAGATGTCGCCTTCCGTTACCGTAAAGGAAACATCCGTCACGCCCCTGTTTTTTCCGTAGGTCTTGGTAAGATTCCTGATCTCAATGATATCTGTCACGGTTTATCCTCCTTTGCTTTACACCCACATTATAAAGGGACAAAAAAACGGGGACAATATCTGTCCCCGTAAGTTGCACTTATTTGCCTTCATCAGACACTTTTTTGTGTGAAGCCTGAAACAGTTTCAGGTCTTCGTTAAGCTTTCTGTCGTCGATCCGCCGTTTCGACCGGTAGATTAAGAACACACAGAAATACGTAAGCAAAAGGTAGGCGGCGAAACCCAGCAACACATACATATTACCGTCAAACCACTTTCCGAAGAAAGCAACCGTAAGATATATGCAGGTACAAACGAGTATTCCCACCCATTCACGAAGCCCCAAACTCTCTGCTTCGTCGAAGTTGTTAAAGAGATAAACCTGTATGTAACCTATGATATAAGCCGTAAAGATCATTTCAGCCATATGGAGGATCGAAGCCGAAACAGAACCGGTACAGAGCTTAAACATACAGTAATAGAACAGTATCGCAAAGAAATAGAGGCATGCCTTAAACTCAATGCCGATTTCTTTTGTCAAATACAGTTCCCAAAGAGAAAGCTTCTTGTTGTTCTTCAAGGTCTCACCCTCCTTTCAACAGTTTCCTGAACTCGGACGCGTAGGTCCTTGAGATTATGATGTGCTCTCCGCCTTCCATGGTGGCATCGATCCGGTTGGAGGAAAGGCTCTTAAGCCGCTCCACACGGTCAACATTGATTATCATGGACTTGCCGCACCTGAAAAAGCGGATATCGTTAAGGGTTTCTATCGCCCCTGCAAGAGTCAGGTCAAGGCGAAGCACCTCTTCCTTGGTGTAGGCAAAAACCCGGTCATCCACAGACTCGATATAAAGAATGGATTCCTTTTCAATGGAAACGGTCTCGCCGTCTTTCTTTCCGAGGATCTTCGCTCCGTCATTCTCAAGGATGTCAATTATTCTGTTTATAACGGGTGTTTTCTCAACGTATCTGACGGTTACGCTTGCTTCCCCGCTTTCGATTTTCTTAATATCGATCTTCATGGGCTTTTTCTTTATGACAGGTTATTTAAGCGCTTTTTTGAGCACATCCAGGTTGCCTTCCATAATGGAAAGGTAGTTTGCGCCTTTCTTTATGTCATCGGAAGTGGTGCTCTGCATGGAGTCCATAACAAGGATTTCCTGGTTTTTGGATGCAGTGTTATCACGTACGGTCTCAGCGATCTTGTGGTTATTGCCTTCGATCTTTAAAACAGTGGAAAGTCCCAGCTCATCAAGCTTGTTTGCCAGGAAGATAACGGTTTCAAAGCTTGCTTCGGATTCTGCGGAGCAACCGGAGAATGCTGCGAAATACTCAAGATCGTAATCATCCACAAGATATCTGAAGGGGAATCTGTCGGCAAAGACTACGGTCTTCTTGCTTGCGGAATTAACGGCTTCTTTGTACTTGGCGTCAAGGTCCGTGAGCTTGGCTGTGTAGGCCTTGGTGTTTGCCTTATAGGTTTCTGCGTTTGCGGAATCGATCTTTACAAGGGCATCGCAGATAACTTCGCAGATATCTTTTGCGTTGTTGAGGGAGAGCCATACGTGCTCGTCCTTCTCATCTTCATGCTCGTGATCATGATCGTGATCGTGGTCATGATCTTCGTCATGCTCGTGATCATGGTCTTCGTCATGGTCATGATCCTCATCGTGGTCATGATCCTCATCGTGGTCATGATCATGATCGCCGTGCTCGTGGTCGTGATCGTGTTCCATACCTTCGGTTATCTCCTCGTTCTTAACCTTGTCGCCGAGGGACTCAAGAAGGTTGATGACCACCATGTTCTTGTTCACTGCCTGCTTAAGAACGTCATCTACCCAAAAATCGGATTCACCGCCCACATAGATGAAAAGGTCGCAGGAAGAGATCTTTAAGATGTCATCTGCGGTGGGCTGATAGCTGTGAAGGTCCACGCCGTTGTTTAAAAGCATGGTAACTTCCGTTTCGCTTACCCTATCGCCCAATACACTCTTAACCCAATCATACTCGGGAAAGATGGTGGTTACAATGCTTAATTTTCCGCTCTTTGCAAAGGCACTTCCGTTACCCTTGCCGCAGCCTGCCACGTGAAAAAGGGCAAGCGCCATAATGATGATAGTTGCAAATATTCTTTTAAGTTTCATGTCTTTAAATGTCTCCTTTTCTTTGCTTTTGATCCTAAGTAAAATGAAGGATCAAATGTTCAGGCGCACCTTCTTGGTAACAAGAGTTCCGCCCGAAAGGGAGATACCGTATATATTTGTGAGTTCCGATATTACCGCAAAAAAAGCATGGACAGAAAAAAGCAAAACTACCCCGCCGCCGATCTTCACAAGGGTCTCAAAGCAGGTTTTGATGCTTACACAGATCGGGCAGTCTTCACCTTCGCATTCGTGAGCGGCCTCCGCAATGATAAAGAAAGAAGCCGCAAGCACAAAGGAAAGCATCAGTACAGCCATGATCCGGGCTATTATTCTTTTTTGTCCGTTTATCTTTAAAAAGTTCATTTTTCTCGACCGATCATTCTTCGGATTTAAGGCAGTCCTCACAGATTCCGTAAAAAACGGTGCGCATGGGGTTCAGTTTAAAGCCGTCGTGGGTAAGCAGATGCTCTCCCACCGCCTTTAATTCGTCGCAATGCATGTGAATGAGTTTGCCGCATTTCTCGCATTTGCAGTGAAAACAGACTCCGTCGCTTCCGTGGCTTTCATGCCCCGTATACTCAAAACAGGCGGGACTTCCGGCATCGATGTTGTACTTGTTGATAACGCCCTCATCAACGAGCTTCTCAAGCTGCCTGTAGACCGTGGCCTGTCCCACGGATTCACCGTGAGCCTTGAAATACTCGCAGGCATCACTCACCGTTACATGTACCCCCGGAACGGTTTTCAGATATTCAAGTATTATGCGTCGCTGCTTTGTGTTGTATTTTGACTGCGAATTCATAAAACCCCCTAATAATATGAGAACCGTTCTCAAATATAAAGGACAAAGAATCTTTTGTCAAGTAATTTGAGAACGGTTTTCAAATTTTAATATATTCTTTTAAATTCTTACTTCAAAAGTCCCGCCAGGACAAATACAAAGGGGGAATTCCAGTAAATGGTGATCTCATTGAGGGAATAACAGTCAACGTGATCGAGGTAACACTTCATGGGAGCGGAATTCTTGGGAACTTCCTTGGCGCGTTCATCCTGAAGTCCCGTGTTGGGTCCGCCTGACACCAGTCCCGGCCAGGGCTCTTCTATGTCATCCACCGCAGTGGGGCGAAGATGAGGATTCTTAAAGGCCTTTTCGCCGTTTCCCGTGACATAGCTTGTATCCATGGAGTTACAGCCGAGAATATAATCGACACCCGCGCCGAGAACCCTGCCGTAGGCTTCATTTTTCGTAAGATCCCGGGCTACGCTTAAAATCATCATGTACTTTAAAAGTTCCATGTTGCTGCCCCAGATAAAGTCTTTCCGGGCCATGGGAAGACCGAAGCCGTTCTCTTTTGAAACTTTGCAAAGTCTGTCGGCTTCACCGATCACATGGGCCTTCATCTCTTTCGTAAGGCCGTTGTCATCATTCTTAAGTAACAAAGAAAGTGCTCCGAGGCCCGCAACTTCAGCCCAGCCCAGGCACGTGAACACATCGCCCTGATAGCCTTTGAGCTTTGCTTTTTTATCGAAATTCGAAAGTTTTTCTTTTTGCGAGGTGATATCTTTTACGTAAGACTCATCGCCTGTAGCTTCAAAAAGCGATGCCGCTGCCCAGAATCTGTTTGAAATGTCCTCAGCCTCACCGTATTCGCCGGTGTTTGAGCCCTTGGCATTCTTAAAAAGCAGGGGCTCGGGATTCTTTAAAAGCCAGTCATAGGCCTTCTTTGAAAGCGATAAAAGCTTTTCGGCGTATTTTCTGTCATAGTCCCTGTAAATGGTGTAAGCAAGGGCAAAAACCGCAGCAATGTCGGCAGTTGCCATGGATGAAACACTGAAAAGAAAAAGTTCCTCCCTGTCGTCCTCAGGCATTACAAAGGGAGCGTGGTTGAAGGTGGTGACCTTGTGCCAGACAGAGCCGTTTTCAGGCTGCATCTTCATGAGAAAATCAAGCTCCACCTTTACTTCCGCAAGAATATCGGGATAATTTCCCCTGTCGCAGGGAACCGCGGGTATATCGAATTTAACGTCCAAAAGGGACTTATAAAACCTTACGGCATAAAGCAAATGTGCCACCGCCACCGCTCCTGCCGTTGAATATCTGCCAAAATCCCCTGCATCGTGCCAACCGCCCGTAACATCCACGGGAGGCACGTCTTCACCGTAAACCGTAGCCTTTGAAAGATGGCAGGGTTTGTGATAAAAAACGCCTGCGTACTTTTTATCAAGGGCGTCTCCGCAGCGAAGATAATAAAAGCACTTGCAGACATCCTTCATAAGACGATCGTAAATATTTTCGCCGATCCCGAACTTAACGGAAGTTACTCCGTCTGCTTCGATGCGATAGGAACCTTTCTTTGTAAGGCCCGAAAAATCGGCCACATAGGTATCTTCACCGGAAATATCATCTGTTCCGAAGTGTTTTACGGCGCCGCTAAAGACCGTCTCGCCCTTTTCATTCTTAACGGAAAAATCAGAAGCCTTAAAGTTTAAGACCGCTTTCTTTTCCGCATTTTCCAAAAATCCCACCTGATTTACATATACGTTTTTCATTTTTGTTTTCCTTCCCGTAACCCTTTGGATCCTGTTTATCATATTTGCCGCGATCACGACTTGCGTTTCACGTCCGATTCCACCAAGACTCTATCTGCTCCGCCTGTCTCTGCCGGTTTCGCTGTAGTACTGTTTCTTACTTTCGTACATCATCTGTTCCGCGGCTTCAACGATCTTTTTGATCTCAAATACGCTGCCGCTTGCATATCCGAAGGACGCGATCCTGCCGTTTTCTTTCATGATCCGTTCAAATTCTGCCATCTTTTCTTTAAACCCGGGGCCGATGTTTTCCAGTATCACCACGAATTCATCGCCGCCTATCCTGCATATGTCAGCATTCGCAAAGAAAGACTTAAGGATGTCCGCAAACCTTCTTATCAGGCGGTCGCCTGCTTCATGCCCCTCCGTATCGTTAACGTATTTCAAAGAATTCACGTCGCAGAAAACGATACCCGCGTCTCCGTCGCTTGAAAGATTTAACAGTGCTTTTTCGTAAGCACGGCGGTTCTTAAGCTGCGTCAAAACGTCCCTTTCGGAAAGGTCGCTGTAAATATTGGCTCTGACCTTCGTTTCCGCAATGACCTTCGACTGGAGCATGACAAAAATTATCGCCATGGCAAGGGCGGAACTTACATATCCCGGTGCGAAATCGGGGATGATCAGGTTAAGAAAAGCGGCTATAAAGGGAATGAAAAGATAACTGCTGAGGATGAGCACCGTCCGGCCCCCGAGGACCTTTATCTTTGCCAAAAGATACATGAGCATCGAAATAAGGCACAAAGCGGGGCTTACGAGGATAAAATGATTAAGTTCACCCGAAACCGCGCGATTGTCAACAATCTTAACAATGTCACCGGTTATGAAACCCGCAAATATAAAAATACTGTCTGCCGCACACAAAAGAGCGACAAAGCAGGAAAGCTTCATGGTGGCGTCTTTTTGCTTTTCCCTGATAAGCACGAATATATAAAAACCGAAACATGCTATGAGCCAGTCCAAAATTGCGTAGGCAAAGTAATTTATAACAACAAGAATAAAGGTGGATATGTTGCTTCCGTCAAGAAAATATGCGGCGGAATCCGTAAGAAGGCCCAACAATGTGAGCCAAAGACAATAACGATAATATTTTGTTTTTTCCGAAACTTCCTCGGGAACCCTGTGGATTGCCAAGAGGAAGATCATAAGAAAGAGCGCTGATACAAGGCTTGCCGCTGTTGTAGCTGTCTTCATCCTATTCCCCCGAATAAGTTTTGCACATCAATATTATTTTACCCAAAAACTATTAAAAAAAAAAACAACCTTCTTTCTCAATTTTAGAAAAAACGAGGCGAATCGTTATCGATCCGCCTCGTAAATTAATCTTTCGGTCTACTGTGCGTTACCGTTAAGCTTTTCTTTGAGTTTCTTTTCCGCCTTACTCGTTTTCCTTGAGGTTCTTGTTGTTGTCGTAAGTTCTGAAGCCCCAGTAGATTGCATAGCCGAGGATCAGGATGAGCAACAGCCACAAAGCATAGTACTCGTTGGGAAGACTCGCAAGAGGTGTCTCTTCCTCAGGGATCATCTCATCACCTGCGGGACCTGCAGCCTTTGCAGTTTCGGAATCCGTAATGTTTGCTTCGGGAGCTGCGGTCTCTTGAGGCTCGGTATTCTGAGTTTCTGCCGGAGGATTTTCTGCCGGAGGATTCTCTGCCGGAGGATTTTGTACCGGAGGGTTCTCCTGAGGAGGATTCTGAGGAGGATTGTCCTGAGGAGGATTGTCCTGAGGAGGATTTCCTCCGCCTACAGCAAGGATCGTAAAGGTTCCGTTAATCGGACGTATATCGTAGTTAGGATATGTTCCGTGTACCGAAATAAAGATTTCCTTATCACCGGGAATGTTATCGGCAGCGTTCCATCTGTAGTAGTATACTTCGATGGGTGCAGCTTCTACTGCGTTATCGACTCTTCCTCTGAAGGTGGGATCGGGCTCGTTCTGGTACTTGGTAGCATCCTCTGCGGTTATGGTTACGACACGTTTGCTGATTTTAAGTGTGTTGTTTACCTTGGTTATATTATAGTTAGCGGTTACGTCTTCATCGCCGTGCATGATCGTTACGGTATCGATCTCATTTGTAACTTCACCTGCATCTGTGATGGTTCCGAGCGTCGTTGCTGTGATGGTCTCTCCTTCTGCAAGGGAGGTTTCATCAATGAGTGTTACGCCGTTTTCGGTAAGAGGCGTTCCGTCGTAAACCTTTTCTGCATGGTCAACCTGAACTGTGATGTCTCTCTTGGTCACTTCAAGTTTTCCGTTTGCGGTGCCGATACCGGTGTAGTTACGGGTTACATCCACATCACCGCGCATTACCTTGAAGGAAGAGATCACATTATCTGCAGTTCCCACATTGGTAACGGAACCTTTGGTAGTGGCTACCAGCACATCACCTTCCATGAGAGTTCCTGTGTAAGTATAGTCTTCACTTACAAGAGGTTTTCCGTCGTAAGTCTTGTTTGCGCTGCCTGCCGTGATCAGGACGCTGCTTGCATCGATGGGCTTGATCACATAATCGGCGGTTCCGAAGGTAACTTTATAGTTGCCCTGGATCTCGTTACCGCTTGCGGTGATCTTGTAGGTACCTGCGTTTGTATTGTCCGCATCCTCACGGGTTAAGGTGTAAGTAATAAGGTCCTTGCTCTCACCGTCTACAAGACCGGATACACCGGCGGTAAGTGCGACCGCTGCATCACCGTAGGTAATCTCAACTCTTTCGGGTGTTACGGTTACGCTCTTTCTGTTGATGGTAAGGGTTGCCTCTTTGGTGGATTTGAATTCTTTTACCGTTACGCCGTCGGTAAGGGTATAGAAATAGGTTCCGGTGGCGGTTACGGTGTAAACGCCTGCATCTGTCGCAACATTACTCTGTACTGCATGGCTTTCATCGTTTCTGCTGATAGAGTATACGATATCCTTTGCGGGGATCGTACTCGATGTTGCGGTAATTGAGTGATCCTTGCCGTCATAGGTAACGGTCACATCAGCCATGGAAATGCTCT
>JAEEGK010025427.1_pt1 | contig 12158 bp, 12 predicted proteins | sample 8958771 | NCBI WGS metagenome assembly JAEEGK01 (sample SAMN16246547, study PRJNA631951) | gut metagenome | biome: gut microbiome; feature: rumen; material: SC-attached | host: Bos | place: Iran: Karaj | collected 2018-10 | reverse complement strand
ATTAAATTTCGAATAGTTTCATTTCCTGTTCTGTAAGTGGACGTCCCAAACTGTTTGAATAGGCAATTGCTTCGTGCAAACGGAAATGTCGTTCTGTCGGAGACGGTTCAGTCAAACGACCATCAGAAAAATCTTCTCCGAAGCGGTCAAAATTTTCTCGCAGCGTATTACTTTTGCGTGAAGCAACGACTGGTTCGAGTTCTGCTACAATCATATTATGCCTCCTCGGGAAAATAGCTTTTGATTAGTTTCAATGCTCCATAGCTGTCTATGTACATTTTTTGAGAATCGATGTTTCGTGCTCCTAAAGTTTCACGATAATGTTCTACAAGATTCGTTTTAGCGGTAAATTGGACATAGCCCTCATTGCCGACATCCCAGCTTAACTTGCAAGCTATTGCAAAGAGATGAGCACCTACGCCTTTGTATTTTCCTAAATGCCCGATATTCTCCGGAGCAGCTTCTACAATATCTACATGTGTATAAAATTGATCGCGGATATGCTTCAGTGCTATCATACCTTGCACTTGAGTGTCATCCTTCAACAACAACTCATAAACCTCATAATCGTGCTGATGTGGTATGCTCCAATCGAATTTCCATCCCTTTCGTTGTAGTGCTACGGCGTCCTTCTTTGAAATAGTTTTTAACACTAGCCGAAACTCGGTGTCGAGTTGCTCTCCAGTTTCTCGACACACTAGGCAGTTCGTAAGGGAATCTATTTGAATGTCAATTTCCATTGGGTCGCGTTATCCTTATCAGTGTAAATATACCTTTTTCACCCCATAAAGGCAAGTTTTAGGGGAGTTCAATCCAAGTTGGAGTATTTTTTGTTTGGAAAAATGTTTTTTTGGCATCGTTTTCGCAAGAAATTTTGATGGAAATGTGTTTTTTTCTGATTTATTAGTTATTTTTAGAATGAAATAGAGAGTTTTGCTCTTGTTCTCTAAGTGAAATCTAGACAGTTTCCCTAAGCGAGAATAAGGCGGACGCTCACGCAGGTATGCCGTTTTACGGCATGCTTCAGTTTGCTGTATCGGCTTATTAGCCGATTGTTGGTCGTTAGACCAAGGGCAACAGCCCTTTTGGGGCGTGGGTCGTTTGTGTTTATCGCTTAGAGGCAGTCTAGAGCCCCACTTAGGTAAATGCAACGATCTGCGCCTTTTCTTGTATCTATACAAAAATTGGCGAAGCTCTTTGTTGAACTGGAGCGAACTTATGTTTTTAACAATATAAGAAAAGGAACCTTCGTTATGAACAAAAGACTCGCCATGTTCTCTATTGCGGCGTTATCCCTGCTTCCGTTTGCGGGTTGTTCCAAAGTAGACCAGGTAAAAGAAGGAAAATTCCTTGCTTATTCAACAACAACTATAGGAAAAGCGTTTGACGCTTCTTTTGGTAATGTTGAGTGGACAGAAAAAACAACATCTAAGGGTCAGGATTTCGTTGAATTTAAGGGAGATGTTGATATCGATTTTTTTGAGTTGTTGGCAGCAGCTATTGTGGATGATGTTGATGATGATTTGGCAAATCCTTTTGCGGCGTCAAATGCGATGGATGGGTGTTTGGGAAGTCCTTTCTCGCAAAAGTATAGAAGTGAGTTGGCGGATGTTTTGGTGTCTGCGTCGATTGCATCCTTAGGTATGATAGCTCTTGATGGCGATTTAGAAAACAAAATTAAAATGGGGGCGAAAGCCGATTTTGTATCGGCACTTGTAAACAAGCCGAGTCGAATAACGGTTCAATTTATTTTTACTGACAGCGAAGACTCTGATTTTGAATTGGGTTATTACGGATTTGAAGGCGAAGAATGGTCTAATTGTAACATCCAAGGTCTTGTCAATATGGAAAAATTTCTTGACTTTGTATATTCAAATCACACATATTCAGTCTTTAACTACAAAAAAATCGCTAAAGAAATTGTTGACCAAGCCGAAGATGCTAATCAATTCCCAAATGAATTGCTGAAAGAAAAACTTTCGGGATATACAAAAGTACAAGCAGTTTTAATAACTAATGCTGCCAATAGTGATCCGCGAGTTCTTAAACGAAAAGAAGCTGCTGAAAAAGCGGCGGCGGAACAGAAGCGTCTTGAGGAGGAGGCCCAACGAAAGGCTGAAGAGGAAGCTCAACGCAAGGCTGAGGAGGAAGAAGCTTTACGTTTGGCAGAGGAAGAAAAAAGACGACAAGTTGCAATGAAAGAAATATTGCCAGTATTAAAAAAGTATAAAGCGAAAATGGATAGATATAAAGATGAATGCGCCGAGGGGTGTAATCAATATCCGTATTGGGATGTTATCGGTTTTTCTGCTCCTAAGTCAGAGTATTTCGAATTTGAAGGAGAAAATACCGACTTTTCATGGTATGTTGCGATGAAGTCAAAAGAGGATGTTATTGGAGTGGACTGTTCATTTTATATGAATTGCATGAATGTTCCGAAATGCGAATGTACTGTAAGTGCGGATTGTAAGGACATTGCCCCGAATCTTTCTTCCGTCTGTACGGTAGAATATGAGTGATTCAATAGGTGAGAATTTTTGTTTTTTTAGGAAGAATAAAAGAAGTTGTATTCTAGATGTGGATCTGCAGTTGATGATGAGGAATTTTTTTGCGGAGTCTGAGGTAATCCGCTAAAAGAATCCTTACGCTGTATTCCGAAAATAAAAACGTTGAGAAGTTGGTATGTATTGTAAAAAATGCGGGTCCGAAATTTCCAAGAGAAAGAAATATTGTCCTGATTGTGGGGCTTTTAATGCTAAATATAAACCGATTTCAAACGATTCGGTTAACGAGGAAATTGGTTCGCAGAACGATGATGAACAAACCATGAACAGCTTTGCTGTGTGGCTTGTTGCTTTTTTCTTTGGTTGGTTAGGAATCCATAATTTTGCTACCAAATCGCCTGTTAAGGGATGTCTAAAAATCATTCTGACGGCTACATTTATCTTTACTACAGGGCTCGATGAACGGGTAGAGTTATTTCGAGATATTGTTTTTATAGGCTTATTGGCGTGGATTGCTTACGACCTGTTCTCCATGGTCCAAAACAATAAACTTTATCCGACCATTGGTTTTGTTTCGGGTATTCTATATGTTGCGCTTGCGTTATGTATAGCGGTGATGTTCATTCCTAAAGATTTGTCAGAAACATTCGACAAAGAGACTGAAGTTACCAAGAATGAATTGAGTGAGATTCTACAAAAGGGAAACGCCCTGAGCATTGTCGGCACTCGGGTGACTTTATTTGGATTTGTCAAATCGATTGAGGAAGAAAGGATTCTCCTTAATATTGGTGATACAACTGAAATCGGAGTCGTTGATGAAATCAAGGATGTTGTAGAGGGAAAAATAGAATCCGTAAAAAAGATTCTCGAAGAAAAAAAATCAAGCAGTGATTCGTTATTATTAGAAACCCCGGCAAAAAGCACAAAAGTTATTCCCGCGTATTTGAAATTTGTGGTTAACGAATCGTCTCTTAATTCAATAAAGAAGGGTGCAATCATCAGAGTTTCGTGCATATCTCGCGGTTTTGAAAATGACCTATTGAGTTTTGACATGTGTAAGTTCATTCAATGATGGAGAAAAAATGTTCTGTTCAAAATGTGGTGCCAGTAATTCCGATGAGGCTAAATTTTGTGAGTCTTGCGGAAATCAGTTGAAGCAAGTTCTGCCTCAAACAGATAACTTAAACTCTAATGGTAATGGAAGCGTCCCATCTGCAACAAATCAAGTGGCAAATCCGAGCGCTCCATCTATCATTGTTAACGTAAGCAATAACCAACAAAATCAAGGAATTGGAGCAGCATTAGGTGGACTAGTAAATCCTGCTGTTTTACCAGGACCCAAGAGTCGAGAAACCGCTGGCCTTCTTTGCTTGTTTCTTGGAATTTTCGGTGCACATGATTTTTACGTCGGCAAGTCAGTCAGCGGAATAATTAAGTTGCTTTGTACCTTGACAGGTATCGGGGCGACCATAACGTCTATTTGGGCTATGATTGATGCGTTTATAATTGCTTTTGGCACAAATCCAACGGACAACTGGGGGCGTCCTTTGATTGGTGATGCGACATTTACAAAAATATTGATTTTTGTGCCGATAATACTTTTTGCTCTACTTATCGGAATTATCATCGCTTACTGCAATAGTCTTTAATTACACATCAACAAAAGGAATACTATGGAAAATCAAAATCCTCAACAAATTATTGTCAACGTTGACAATGGTCAGCAAAATCAAGGTTTTCAACAGCCTGGAATATACATTCCTCCTGTAAAGAATCAGAGTGCAACTCTAGTCATTGCATTCTTTTTAGGAACCTTGGGTATTCATGATTTCTACAATGGGAGAATTCTGTATGGTGCCCTTAAGTTGATTTTTACGCTTACTGGTGTACTCGCTCTAGTTTCCTGGATTTGGTGGATTATTGATCTTGTTAGAATTATCAAGGGAACATACACCGATAAATACGGACGTGTGTTAAATCAAAATGCGGCAAAATCTACAAAGATTATTGTTGCTGTTTTGTTGATTCTGCCTGTGCTTGTTTTGCCGGCCGGTCTTCTTGCTGCAGTGGCTTTACCTAAACTCAATGTAATGACTGCTAAATCTAAGGCTTCTGTAATTGGGCCTGCAATGGGCGCATATAGGAACCTTCAAGATGCTTATAATGTGGATACGGGTAAAATTGGTACCTGGGAGTCTATTGGATACTCTGCACCGAATTCAACAAATGAAATTGAATTTAAGGAAATCAAAACAAATCAGTTTGTTGGCGTCAGGGCGCAGCTGCTTACAAATCTAGGCGATTGCCCTGTAGGAACCATGTATGGATTTCTTGCAAGCCCGGGCCAGGGCGGTGCCAATTACGCTTGCGCTATTTTAGATGCGTCAGGGAATGAACTGGATGCATCTACTTTGTCCAGTTGTGAAGCGATTGTTCCAACATTCAGTAGACTTTGTGACTAAGAATTTTTTTTCTTGTTATTACAAGGATAATAAAGGGACTACCATAGATTATCTATGTGTAGTCCCTTTTTATTAGCGGAACCTTTAATCTTGCGTTAGGGATAGTGACCCCTTGGGGCGAAGACTTGCGGGCGGTTTCGTCTTGATGTTTTCGGGAGCAAGGCTTCGTTCTAGGAGACAAGTCGAGGTGCGAAGCGCCACGAATTGCCCCTAGAATATAGCCCGACCGCACATATATGTGCGGAAACGCCCAAAGAAGAATTTTCACGCACGGTGCCGCTGGTCTCCAAGGTTTGTAACACCCAGATGGCCCGCCTCGCTACCCGCCTCATGCTCGGCGCGAAGCTCGAAGACCTCAAGCTCAAGGACAAGAAGTTGCAGAAACCCATGCGCCTCGGTCATGTGCAAGCAAGCTTGCCCGCGACGCTCGGCTTTAGGGTTTTCAACCACCACGGCGCCAAGGAAGCCGTGTTCCCCTTCGACAAGTTGCAGAAACTTCCTTGCCTCGGCAATGGGCCTGCAAGCAGTCCCGCTGCTCTCGGCTTGCGGAGTTTTCCCGAAGGTGGACCCGGTTCTCGGCCCCGAAATGCGCTCCACCGGCGAAGTGCTCGGCCTCTCCGACGACTACGCCCTGGCCTACTACAAGAGCCAGGAAGCCGCAGGTTCCTTCCTCCCGAACGAAGGTGCCGTGCTGATTAGCCTCTCCGACAAAGTTAACTTGTCTGAACAGGCCATCGAAATCGGCAAGGAGTTGTAGAAACATCCTCGCCTCAGTCATGCCAGTCCGCAAGCGGCCTGTCGCGACATTCGGCTTGCGGCGTTTTCCAGAAGCTCGATTGTAATCAAGGACGACAAATGCTAAGGGCGAGTGAAGCAGGACTGCTTGCAGGCCTATTTCCGAGCCCCGCATTTGGGACTCGAAGAGTCCAAAGCGCTATCCGCAAGGCCGCCATCAAAAGTGTGCAAAACGAGTGTCGCAGAAAAATGCTTGCATTTTTCTATGACCGAGTGCAGCCACGGACGCTATACGAAACTTGCCACTTCAGTGGCTTAGTTGAGTTATCCCCTTTGGGGAGAAGCGTCAAGTACAAGGTTCCGTACATCACGACCCTCGCCGGTGCCTACAACACCGTCAAGGGCATCGCCGCCGCCCGCAACGGCCACGGCGCTGTGAAGAGCCTGCAAGAGTACCACGCTTCTATCGAAGAGATTTAGTAGCGTGTCATCCTGAGCGAAGTTCGCAAGGTCGCTGAGCTTGCCGAAGCGCCAAAGCGAACAAAGTCGAAGGATCCAAAAACATTCAAAGGACTGCAGCGATGCAGTCCTTTTTGTGTATGGAGCGCCCCCTCCTCACTGCAAATTCCTAAGGCTTATCCGTTTATCTTGATAAATGAAATGCCGGAGAAAGTTGTTTTTTTTCGACTTTGGCGAAAAATGATGCGTTATGTTGTTATTTTTAGAACAAATGTCAGTGAAAACGCTCAAAAGACTTTTTTTTTCGTTTTTAGTTCTCCTTTTTACGGGGTGCAGTTACAGTTATATTGAAAAAGGATCCTTTGAGGCCTTTGTACCTGAAACATTTACTGGACTGGCATACCCCATAGGGGATGACTCGACTGGTGTCTGGAAGGCGAATGTTTCTATTCGCAACTATAGCGATAGGCATCTGCAATTACATGGAATGGAAAACAGATATGATAAAACACAAAATAATTCCTTCTATTTAGATTGCGAGGAATGTCCTAAAGATGAAAACATAAAGGCCGATCTTAGCTATCATTTCAAGTCCTTCCCGGTAACGGGGTCGATGGATTATTTTCTTAACGCGAAGCGTATCCTCATTGGATTTGGGGTTGCCTTTAGCCCTTATCCTAGCATGCGGTCCTCTGTAGGATTCAATAGCGATTATTTCGAGGTTGGAGGATTTGTTTCGTTTGGATATGCAAATGTTAGTTACTCCGTGAGCCAAGTTAACTATATGGAACTAGGTAACATGGCGGGGGGTAATTCCGTGTGGGTTGATAGTCTATATTGTGACGATTGCTCCGAATGGAAATTGAACGGAAATTTTGGAGCGTATATAAATGTTTTTCCGACGAAGAAATTCTCCCTGTCTTATGCTCCGTCGGTCTTTTCGCCTTGGCTTTATAGCGATATAAAGTGCTATGAAAACGGGTCCCAAGATTGTTCGTTGGCGTTTGATTTTCCCTACATATTTGCCCAGTATTTTGGTGCGAGTTATTTGTTTACAAAGCATATTCAGCAGTCTCTAGGTGCGAAAGTCTATTTTGGCAATGCCTTTAGCGAACACATCTGGAATTTGGAAAGCAAGACTTCATTCTTGTTTTGAATAGGGTAAGTTTTTATTCTATGCCGTTGATTTCCCGCACTATTATTTTGTTCGTTATCCTTGCCGTGTGCGCAGGGGCTTCGGGTGTGCAGGTCATCGAAGGGGATGCCGACGGCGAGTGGGACCTTTCGGCGAAAAAACTCCAGGCTATGGCTGCGGTCTATCTGGCGGAATTAGGGCACGTTCCTAGTTTAGAAAGTAAAACCTTTGCGGTCTCCTTTTCTGCATCCGGTCCGGCGAAACGTACCATACAGATGAAAAAGATCTTGCCGAGCGGCGGTATTGAAGAGGATTCTGTCGTGGTTGCTGGGATGGATGACGCCGACGATGTCGTGAAAAAATTGCTTGTGAAGAATTTCAGGAAGGTTACCCGTGCCTACAAAGGCGAAAAGCCAACCGAGGTGTTCTTCATGGACCCCGTGTTCGTGGATGTGGATGACAGTACGGCAAGGCTTGCTGCCAGAAATACGGAAGCGGCCCTCGGGGAACTCGGGTACCAACTTGTCGAACACCGTCGCGGTACCAAGCTCCAGATGGTCCTGCTAAAGTTGAAAGAAGCCTATTGGCTGGGGATGATGCGCATAGAGAGTGACGAGGTCGTTCGGGGAGTGCATAAAAAGTTCATGCCAAGCGACGACTTGGAAATGATCGCCTATTCGCTAGTGAATAGGGTTATGGACACCGATGAGGAACTTAGCGTCCCCACTAACGAGGTGGTTGACTCGCGTATGACACACACAGAAGCGTGTCGTGCAACTGAAAAAACTGATTCCTTCTCCGGTTTGTTCTTAGGTTTCTTCTCGGACATGCTGTGCAATTTTTCTGATTATGTCGGGCTAGAAGGGTCCGCAGGTGGCAGGGATCTTTATGGATACTGGTATCCGGACGTGCGCTTCGATGTCATATGGGGTTTCTCGGACAATCACGCCTGGCTTCTGGGCCTGGAAGGGACTATGGGTACAACCCAATCCAGGTGGGCGTTTGAATCCGTTCACAGGTTCTCGCAGACGAAGGGTCTGTTCGTTGATTTTGTCTGGGGCTGGGGCTTTGACGGGGACTATAGCGGCTGGTACATGGGCGGTGATGTTGGGCTCAATCTGTTTGCGCTTAGTTCCAAGACTCATTGGCTGTCCCTGATGTTGCGCTACGACTGGACCTATGGCGAAGACTGGGGAGAAGGGCGCAGAATCTCGATCAACCTAGTCTATAATCACCGCACCTACTTTAGTGATTGAGGACTGAAATGAAATCCCTGAAAACAAAAATCCGAAAAATACTTCCGCTAGCCATTGCTGCTCCCATGATTGTTTTTGCAATCGAGGCCAGAATTGGTCCGCGGTCCGGCCTGGAAAATGCGGATATAAGGGGGATTGGCCCCGTGACGGCAAGGGCACTGTATGATGCGTATGTCCGCGACTACGTAGATCCGCAGATAGTCTACCTCAATAGCCAACTTGATTCCTGTACTGTGGCACGTGAAGATTGCCAGTTTGCGACTGCCGGATATGGTAATGAATTTGGTTCGTATAAACCGTATATCTATTTCAAGTGTGACATAGACAAACGTGAAAAAATTTTGTTCTCTCAGTTCCGCTATTATCCTGATTCTGAAAAGGTGTCCTTGAGTATCTTCCGTGAATCGGTGTTCCAGGCGCACGGATTCTCCTTTGCGGAAAGGGCCGGCTATTCGCTCCTGGTGTTCGTTGTCCTGTGCCTGCTTTCGCATAGAAAACTTAATGAGTGGCTGAGGAAGGGACGTGGTAAAAGAATCGTCGAATGGTTGGGGAGCGGGCATGGTACAAACGATGCACTAGAACGCGAGATTGAAGAGACCGAGGCTTTCGACAGGATGCTTGCCGAGGGCAAGAAGAACCGCGAAAAGGAACGCAAACAGAACGGAAAGGCAAAGTATATTCCGTAGTAGCCGCTTTTTTCAAAGAAAAACGTGACTGTTGTCATGCGTGTCCACAGGCAGGCATTTTTCTTGAACTTTACCATTTTTCGAGTATATATTTACGGAAAGCCGCGGTCAAAACGCGGCTAGAGGTGTTGTTTATGGGTAATTCAAGGTTTTTCGCGGGTGCTGCACTCGGTTCGCTGCTCGCTGTCTCTCCCGCACTCGCCATCAATGTTACCGTCGATGCAGATGCGGGCATCAAGAAGATTTCGCCATACATTTACGGGCGAAACATCGACAAAATCAGCGATACGGACGCCGCAAGCGACGCAGACGAAGAAGCGTTTATCGCCCAGATGCTCGACGCGGGCATACACATGATGCGCGCGAACAACGGCAACAACTCCACGCGCTACAACTGGAGCCACAAAATGACGGTTCACCCGGACTGGTTCAACAACGTTTACGACCACGACTGGGACATCACGGCAAAAAAGGTGCTCGACAAGATGCCGGGAGTCGACGCAATGTACGGCTTCCAGCTCACGGGCTACGCGGCAAGCAGCACCGAATACAACTTCCCCGACTGGAACTGGAAACAGGAACACGGCTCATATCCGTCGAGATCATTCGACCTTGCGGGCGGCGGCGAAGTATCAGAAGACGGCCAGACGCTCATCAAGGCGGGCGACGCCTCGCTCTACAACATGGAATGGCCCGCCGATTCTACGGTCGGCATCATCCCGCACTGGAAGGACGAACTCAAGTACGACATGAGCCGTTTTAAATACTGGAGCATGGACAACGAGATAGAAATCTGGCGCGGCACGCACAACGATTTGGACCTGCCCGTCACGGGAGATTTCCTTGTCGAGCGCTACATCGACGTTGCCAAAAAGGCCCGCGCCGCCTGGGGCGACATCAAGCTCACCGGCCCCGTAGTCGCCAACGAATGGCAATGGTGCCACATCTCCGCCTATAACGATGAAAGCAGGCCCAAGATTGACGGCCAGGAATACTGCTGGCTGGAATTCTTCACCAAGAAAATTGCCGAGGCAGAGAAGACGAGCGGCACGCGGCTCCTCGACGTGTTCGACATCCACTGGTATCCCACCGAAAAAGACTACGAAAGCCGCGTCAATTGGCACCGCGTTCTGTTCGACACCACCTACTACTACAAGGGCGGTAACGGTGTGCGCTGCGCGACAGGCAAATGCGACTGGAGCGACAAGGAGAAAGGCTACAGGTCGTACATCTTCGTGCGCATCAACAACTGGCTCGAAAAATACTTCGGCAAGGATCACGGCATTAAGCTCGGCATCACCGAAACGGACCTGAACGATTCCGACCCTATGGTGACGGCCCTCACTTACGCGTCGTTCCTCGGAACCATGCAGGATAACGGCGTGGAGATTTTTACCCCGTGGACCTGGGGCGATGGCATGTACGAAGTGGTGCATCTCTTTAGCCGCTACGGCCACCCGAACCGCGTGCAATCCACTTCCAGCAACGACTCGCTCGTGTCCGCCTATAGTTCCATCAGTAACAAGGGCGATTCGCTCACGGTCATCTTCGTGAACCGCGCTGAAAAGGACGCCCAAGACATCAACCTTGATCTAGCGAACTTCGCTGCCACCGATGGAGCGGTAAAAACACTCACGCTGCAGAACCTCCAGGGCGAAACGTTCGTTTCTCATACAGAAAATGCGCTACAGGCAGGGACAGCCACTGCCGCCGGCAACAAGGTTTCGCTCAAGCTCCCGGCAAAGTCCATCTCCGCGGTTCTACTCACTACAGCAAATCCGAAACAGGGCTTAGTTTCGGTGGGTATGCCGCTCGCTGGTAATGTGCTTTACCGCGATAACGGTGGCTGGGCGATAAACAACGGCTTGGGCAATGTGCACAGCGTAAGCGTGTTCAACAGTCGCGGCCAGAGTGTAATGCAAATGGAACGCCCTGCACGCGGCAATATACGGCTCGCCAGCGAAACTCTAGGCAAGGGCGTCTTCTTTGTGCGCATCAAGACTGCAGGCGGTGTGCAGATGCGGAAAATCGATGTGAAGTAGAATCTTTTTCTCACCAATGTCCAAATGAGAAAGGTGCCCGCGGATGAATTTCCGTGGGCATTTCTTTTTGCGATTGAAGCGATTGCTGACGCTCCCTTTGAGTTTTGAACAACGTAATAAAATATTGTTGTGAATTTGTGTGTATTATTTTGTATGTAATAAAATGAGCGCACGAACTGGCAATGCAGATTTCTGGTTGCTAGGAACTGTGTGACGGCTTCCGGGAACAGGAATCTCATGCTAGAATTATTCGGGAATGGTAGAAAAAACTTACACTTCGTGAATAATATGTTGATAATCTGGCCAAAAGGTGGTTTTTAGCGGTTTTTTGAAAAAAAATGAAAAAAAGTGAAATTTTTTCGAGAAAAACCCTTGCCAAACTTCCAGAAAATTCTATAATTGGCCTCACCTTCGGAAACGATGGTACGGCAGCCCTGAGAGGTCGCCGGGAAGCTTGAAGGAATCGGAGATGTGCTTAGTGACGGACCAAGAAGTTAATTCTTGAAGTCAATTACGAACGTGATAACGGGACCAAGACTTTAAAAAATCAATGAAGAGTTTGATCCTGGCTCAGAACGAACGCTGGTGGCGTGTCTTATACATGCAAGTCGAGCGGTCCGCAAGGATAGCGGCGAACGGGTGAGTAACGCGTAAGCAATCTGCCCCGCATATTGGGATAGCCGTGCCAACGCGCGGATAATACCGAATAACGTGGCCCCGGACATCCGGGGTTGACGAAAGATTCATCGATGCGGGATGAGCTTGCGTCCGATTAGCTAGTTGGCGGGGCAACGGCCCACCAAGGCGACGATCGGTAGCCGGCCTGAGAGGGTGATCGGCCACATTGGGACTGAGATACGGCCCAGACTCCTACGGGAG
>JAEEGK010025426.1_pt1 | contig 12159 bp, 9 predicted proteins | sample 8958771 | NCBI WGS metagenome assembly JAEEGK01 (sample SAMN16246547, study PRJNA631951) | gut metagenome | biome: gut microbiome; feature: rumen; material: SC-attached | host: Bos | place: Iran: Karaj | collected 2018-10 | reverse complement strand
GGCCGCGTTTCGTCGCGGCCGGGCTTGGCAAACGCTTCAACGGAAGCCGAGTCCATTCCGGCAAGCCCATCCATGCCGTTGCCAGATAATCCTGTAAATCTTGTAAATCCTGTCAAAGAAGAAATACCCCGCGACGTTGCGACATTGAATGCTCATGTCGCGGGTGAGAATGTCTCGCGCAGAGACGCAGAGGCCGTAGAGACGCAGAGAGAGCTTGGAGGAGAGGTTTTAAAGACAGGATTAACAGGATTTACAGGATTGGAGCAGACAAGGGAGGGCCGCGCACCCATGCTAGAGCATCCGCTTCGCGGACAGCCTTCGGCTGGGGGATACCCGTCGCGGCCGGGCTTGGCAAACGCTTCAAGGGAAACAGAGGGCGTCCCGGCAAGTCCGTCCATGCCGTTGCCAGATAATCCTGTAAATCTTGTAAATCCTGTCAAAGAAGAAATACCCCGCGACGTTGCGACATTGAATGCTCATGTCGCGGGTGAGAATGTCTCGAGCAGAGGCGCAGGAGCCGCAGAGACGCAGAGAGAGCTTGGCGGGGAGTTTCTTAAGACAGGATTAACAGGATTTACAGGATTGGAGATGCCAGAAGCCGACACGGCCAACACTTTGCGGACGTTGCGCGAGAAGGACAGAAAAACAGTTGAAGAGCCGGATGTCGTCGCGAAGGCGGCGTCTGCGTCTGCGCATGTCGTCTCCCCTGCTGCAAGCGAGACTGCCGCAGTGCAGCAACCGCCGCAGAACGCCGTTGCCGCGGTGTCGCACGAAGCGGCTTCGGCGAGGACGGACGCCATCGTGGAGACGGTCAACAAGATCGTCGAGTCTGTTGCGGCCGAGATTTCCGTCACGCCGTCCATTGTTAAGGGCGAGGATACGGTTCATATCACGCTGAAGCCGACGGTCCTGGACGGAAGCGAAATCGCCTTGTCCGCGAAGGACGGAACACTCACCGTCGCCATCGTCCCTGCGACCCAGCTTGCGGAGCGAATCGCCGCCGCCGCGCTTCCCAGGCTTGAAACCGCGCTGGCGGAGCACATTCCCGCATTTCAGCAGCTTGTTGTCGTCGTGAAGAAAGGAAAGAGCAATGAAACCGCTTGAGATACTTTCTGTATTGGCTTCTTCGGCGGGCGGGACGCCCGCGCTTCCAGGCACGCCCGACGAGATACTCGACTCGCCGGCGTTCGCAATGCCATGCCGCCTAGGCGAAAAGACCGTCCTGCTCCGCCGTGCGTCCGTAGAGCCGGCGGAATCCGAAATGCTGTCGCTTTCCGTCGCGTTCGGCGACGAGGGGCATTCTCTTTGCGTTGCACGCTCGCCCCTCTTCCCCGACCTCGACAAGAGATGGGATAGCCGGGCCGACGTGCCGGAGCAAGTCGTCCTCGCGATTGTCGAAAAGGAGTGCGGTCAGCTTTTCCAGCTTCTCGAGAACGCCGTCCGGAAGCAGCTGCGGCTTCTGGGGATTTCGCCTGTCCCGCCAGGCCAAACGTCGAAGACTGGCGGGACTGGGGGGACGGGCGGCATGGCGGTTTTTCATGTCGAGGGCATTTCCTTCTCCCTGTCGCGCACGCAGACCGTTGTTTCCGCGCTGGGCGTCTTGCGCAACCTCGACCTTGCGCACGAGTCGATCCGCTCGCCGGCGCTTCCCGCCGAAATCGAATACGCTGCGTTCCAGCTGCCCGATGCCGACCTCGCGTCGCTTGCGCCGGGAGATGCCGCTCTGCTGCCGGAGATCGGGACGGTCGCGCCGCGGCTCATCGCCTGCGGGCGGCTTGTCGTGGACGAGCATGGAGTCGCGCCTTTCCAGGAGGACGCGATGTGCCGCGTGCGCGCCGCGGCGGAATGCACGGTCACGGTCGGATATCTCTTCGACGCGGCGGGAGGCGAGAGTGGCTCATCTGCCGAGGCAGACGCATACAGGCGCGTTCCGTCCGTCAACGCGCCGCTCCGCCTTCTTCGCAACGGCAAGACGCTCGCGACAGGCCGTCTCGACCGCCTTGGCGACGCCCCGGCCTTCGTCGTCGAAACTCCCAACTCCTAACTCCCAACTCTCAACTCTTACCCATGTTCCAGTCAGATCCATTCTCGCTAATCGTCCTCTTCGTGGGGCTGTCTCTGTTGCCGTTCGTGGCGATGGTCGCGACGAGCTACCTGAAGATCGTCGTCGTGATGTCGCTCATCCGCAACGCGCTCGGCATCCAGTCCATCCCGCCGAACATGGTGATCAACGCTCTCGCGATGATCCTCTCGTTCTACATAATGGCGCCAGTGGCGAGCGAGGCGTGGAGCATCGCGCAGGCGGAGATGGGGAAACGCCCGCCGGCGGCGGAAACTGCCGGCGCGGCCGGCGCGTCGGACGGCCGCTGGTGCGAGACCGACGCCGTGGCGAAGGCCGCCGAACCGTTCCGCAAGTTCCTCTCGGACCACACCTCGCCGCGAGAGCGCGCCTTCTTCGTCAGCACGGCGGAGTCGCTCTGGGGGAAGGACGGCGAACCTGCAAAGGTAGATTCCGAGAGCTTCTACGTCCTTCTGCCGTCGTTCTGCGTCTCGGAGCTCACGAAGGCGTTTCAGATAGGCTTCCTTGTCTATCTGCCGTTCATAGCGATCGATATCATCGTCTCCAACATCCTGCTCGCAATGGGCATGATGATGGTCTCGCCCGTGACGATTTCGCTTCCGTTCAAGCTTCTCCTCTTCGTGATGGTAAACGGCTGGACGCGTCTCATCCAGGGGCTAGTAAGGGGGTACATGCTATGAGCCACGCGCAGATTCTCGACTATGCAAAGATGTGCCTCATGCTCGTGCTGAGGCTTTCGCTCATCCCGATCGCCGTCGCGACGGTCATCGGCATCCTCGTCTCGCTCCTCCAGGCGCTCACCCAGATACAGGAGCAGACCCTGGGCTTCGCGGTGAAGCTCATCGCCATATCGCTTACTCTTCTCGCCTGCGCATCGTGGATGGGATCCTCGCTGCTCCTCTACACGCAGGACATCTTCTCCCACTTCGCGCTGTTGAGGTAGAATGGCATATCTTGACTTCCACAGATGGATACTTGCGGCGGTCCTCGCGATGGCGAGGATCGGCGGGGCGTTCGCGATATGTCCGGCGCTCACGGACACGATGATCCCCGGCATTGCGCGGCGCGCGGCTGTGCTGGGGTTCGCCTGGCTGGCCGTGCCGTACATCCACGCGGGAATGCCGCCGGGCGAGCCGAATGCGCTGATGTTCGGGGTCGCTGCGCTCAAGGAGGCGCTGATCGGGCTTCTCGTCGGGTTCTACGCGGCGATTCCTTTCTGGGTGGCGGAGAACGTGGGGAACTTCATCGACAACCAGCGCGGCGCGACGATGGGCGAGGTCTATTCGCCGCTTTCGGGGGCGCAGGTCTCTACGACCGGCATCTTCTTCACGCAGGTCGTCTCGACCCTCTTCTTCACGTCCGGCGCCGTGTTCCTGCTCCTTGGCGCGCTCTACAAGAGCTACGCGGCCTGGCCGGTGTTCGGCGAGTTCGTCTCGTTCGCTCCCGACGCCCCGGTGCAGGTCCTGGGGACGCTGGACGGGATGCTGAGGACGACAGTCGTCATAGCCGCGCCGGTGATCATCGTCATGTTCCTCGCCACGCTGGGTCTCGGCCTCGTCAACCGGACCGCGCCGCAGCTCAACGTGTTCTTCCTCTCCATGCCGGTGAAGTCCGCTCTCGGCATAGCGATGCTGATCGTCTATCTCCCCTACATCTTCGACATGCTCATGTACACGAAGGACACGGAGATCCTTGGTCCCGTCCAGAAGTTGCTGGGGGGATAGGCCCAGCCAAAAAATGCTATAATATCCCCATGGCGCAACTTGAACACATAGAGGCGATAGAGAAGCGGCTTTGGAGCGCGGCGGATACGCTGCGGGCGAACTCCAATTTTGCCGCGAACGAGTTTTTCATGCCTGTAATGGGGCTTATCTTCTTGCGCCATGCGTATAGCCGTTTCCTTGCGGTGAGGGACGAGGTGGTTAAGTCGCTTCCGTCGCGAGGCGGCAAGACGCGTGCGATCAACAAAGAGGACTTCTCCACGAAGGGGGCTGTGTTCCTTCGCCCCGAGGCGCAGTTTGACTATCTTGTGGGTCTGCCAGACTCTGCCAACCGAGCAGAGGCCATCATCAAGGCGATGGAGTCCATTGAGGCCGATTATGAATCGCTCCGTGGCGTTCTGCCGAAGGAAGAATATAACGAGCTGGATAACGAGATTCTCGGACAGCTTCTGCGCAAGCTGAATCCGGAAGAACTCAAGAAGATGTCGGGCGACGTGTTTGGCCGCATCTACGAGTATTTCCTCACGCAGTTTGCGGGCACCAAGGCGCACGATGGCGGCGAATTCTTCACCCCTGTTTCGCTTGTCTCGTTCATCGCCAAGGTTCTTGAGACGGATTCGGGGATCGTGCTGGATCCAGCCTGTGGCTCCGGTGGCATGTTCGTGCAGTCTGCGCGTGTAGTGGAACGGCAGAACCAGAACCCGTCCGAGAAGCTGACGTTCTACGGCATGGAGAAGAACGCCACGACGATCCGTCTGGCCAAGATGAACCTTGCCGTCCATGGACTTGAAGGCGACATCAAGAAGGCGATCACCTACTACGAAGACCCGCACGAACTGATTGGCAAGGCAGATTTCGTGATGGCAAATCCGCCGTTCAACGTCGATGAGATTGATGCGGACAAGATCAAGAACGATCCACGCCTGCCTTTCGGTCTGCCGAGCGTGAACGACAAGGGCAAGGTCTCGAACGGCAACTACGTGTGGATCAGCTACTTCTACAGCTACCTGAACGAAACGGGTCGTGCCGGATTCGTTATGGCGGCGGGTGCGGAGTCGTCCGGACGCGGTGACGCGCTCGTGCGCCAGAAGTTGGTCGAGACGGGTGCGGTCGATGTGATGGTCTCCATCCGCTCGAACTTCTTCTACACACGGACGGTTCCATGCGTCCTGTGGTTCTTGAACCGCGCCAAGAAGACGGAGAAACAGAGGGACAGTGTCCTGATGATCGACGCGCGCAACGTCTACCGCAAGGTGACGCGCAAGATCAATGACTTCTCGCCTGAGCAGGAACAGAACCTTTTGGCAATCGTCTGGCTTTATCGCGGCGAAACGGCGCGTTACAAGAAGTTGCTTGCCGAGTACAGAAAGAATGGCGAGGCCGAGGCGGCGACATGGCTGGAGGAACGTTTCCCCGATGCGAAGTATCGCGATGTTGAAGGATTGGTAAAGGCGGTGACGCGCGAGGAGATCGCGGCGAATGACTGGTCGCTTACGCCTGGGCGTTACGTTGGCGTAGCGGAGACGGACGACGGCGACGAAGACTTTGCAGAGAAGTTCTCGGCGCTCCATGAGGAGCTGCGCCAACTCGACACAGAGGCGGCTAAACTGGCGAAGAAGATCGACGCCAACTTCAAGGAGTTGATGGGGGTATGAGACGCGAGACGTTAGACGCGAGAAGGAAGGGCATGAGACGAGAGACATTAGACGCGTCTCATGTCTCGTGTCTGTGTTCTCTCGTCTCATGTCTAACGTCTCTCGCCTACCTCACCTCGCATAGAAAGGCCTTACCCCATGACTGAAATCATCGGTGCATACGGCGGTTATCGCAGGACGCTTTCGTTCGGGTTTGCGTGTCTCATCTACCACGCGACAGAGGTGTTCTGCGAATGCAACTATTCGTACAAGAACGACGCGCTTGGCAAGACGGTTGGCCAGATGCTTGGTGCGGCGCGTTCGGCGCGGCAGAACATCGTTGAGGGCTCTTCTCGCGCTGGGACGAGTAAGGAAACGGAACTTCGGCTTTACGACGTGGCAAAAGGTTCGCTTGAAGAATTGGCGGGTGACTACGAGGCATTCCTGATTGGCCGTGGCGAAGTCCCGTGGGCGGCAAATGATTCTCGTGCCTCGCGTCTAACGTCTCTCGCCCTTGATCGATACACTGGCTCGCTCGACCGCCACGACTACGGCGAATACATTCTGTCGATGCGTAAGCGGTTTGCGGCGTTTCTGGAGGCGGAAGATCCGATTGTCGCGGCGAATTCGGTTTTGATTGCAATTGACCAGGCGTGCAAGCTGCTTCATCGGCAGATGGAAAGTATCGCCGACACGTTTCGCGAGGAGGGCGGCTTCACTGAACGCATGAGCAAGGCGCGGCTCGAAACGCGCGATGCACAGGTGGCGGCGGCAGGTGCGCCGAATTGCCCCAAGTGTGGTAAGCCGATGCGGAAGGTGATCGCGCGCAAGGGTCGCAACGCCGGCAATCCGTTCTGGGCCTGCACTGGCTACCCCGACTGCAACGGCACGCGCAACTTCACGGCTAAGGGATGAGGAAAGGGCATGAGACGCGAGACGATAGACGTGCGAAAGAAGGGCGTGAGACGCGAGACGATAGACTCATCTCATGTCTCACGTCTCGCGTCCCCTCGCGTCTCGCGTCTAACGTCTCACGCCCCATGGCCTATAGTAAGGCTTGGCGATGTTACCATAATGAAGCGCGGGAAATACATCACGCGCAACGATACGCGCCCGGGCGAAATACCTGTGATTCTTGGAGGCCAGGAACCTGCATACTACTGCGACGAGGCTAATCATACTGGGCCTTGCTTTGTAGTTTCAAGAAGTGGTGCATCAGCGGGCTTTGTTTCATACTGGCAACAGCCTATTTTTGTAACCGATGGTTTCCTTTTTGAGGCCAATGACCAGTCGAATATTCGCTATCTCTATTATTGCCTTAAAGCAAATCAGTCGCTGCTTGGCAATATGCAAAATGGCACTGGAATTCCACATGTTCGCGGTGAAGATTTAAAGGAATTTGAAATTCCCATCCCGCCGCTTCCTGTCCAGCGCCGGATAGCCGACATTCTTTCCACGTATGACGACTTGATCGAGAACAACCGCCGCAGGATTGCCATTCTCGAAGAGACCGCCCGCCTCGCCTACCGCAAATGGTTTGGGGGTGGCGAGGGGCATGAGACACGAGACGTTAGACGTGAGAAGGAAGGACGCGAGATGATAGACGAGCCTCGTGTCTCACGTCTTTCGTCCAATCGCGTCTCTCGTCTAACGTCTCACGTCCAGCCTAAAACTGTGCCGTTGGGTGAGATTTGCCAATCTTTTGGAGGGGGAACGCCGAAAACTAGTGTGCCAGAATACTGGAATGGAGATATCCCATGGGTGGTGCCCACCGACGTTACGCGTAATTCTTGTTTGGCCTTGCTTGATACAGAGCGTAAGATAACCACGTTGGGGTTGGAGAAGTCTTCTGCAAAAATGCTTCCTGCTAATGCTATTTTGATGACAAGTCGAGCTTCTGTCGGCTATTTTGCCATCGCTGATTTCCCTGTTTGCACCAATCAAGGTTTTATTAGCATTGTCCCAAACGATGCCGCATGGCGGTGGTATTTGCTTTTCAATCTGATGTCACGGGTTGATGAAATACGGGGCAACGCCAAGGGATCAACCTTTCCTGAAATCAGTAGAGCGCGATTCCGCAGCATGGACATTGCAGTTCCTGACGAAGAATCGCTAGAGGCTTTCAACGATATTGTTACGCCTTTGATGCAGCAGGTTCGTACTTTGTCCAAGCAAACCGCATCCCTCGCTGCCTCCCGCGATATGCTGCTGCCGAGGCTGATGAAAGGAGGAATTGAAGTACCATGACCTACCGAATCTTCATATCAAGCGTGCAGCGAGAGTTTGCGAAAGAGCGCAAGGCTCTTGCGGACTATATCCGTAAGGATGCCATACTTGGACGGTTCTTCGACGTGTTCCTCTTCGAGGAAGTGCCAGCACAGGAGCGCACGGCCGACGATGTGTATCTTGGCGAGGTGGATTCATGCGACATTTACCTCGGCATACTCGGCCGCACTTACGGCAACACCGATTCCGCCGGCGTGTCGGCGACGGAGCGGGAATACAATCGTGCGTTCAAGTGCCACAAACCGCGCATCTGCTTCGTGCTGAAGTCCGACAAGCCCGCCGAGCCTCAGCAGTCCGCATTCATTGCGCGTGTCAACAAGGATGTCGTCCGCAAGAGCTTTAACGACTACGACGAGTTGCGCACGGGCGTGTATGCGGCGCTTGGCAAATATCTGTCTGATAAGGGACTGATCAATGTGCTGCCATTCGATGCATCTTGTTCGGCGGGCGTCACGCTGAAGGATTTAGCAGTTGCCAAGATGCGCGACTTCATACGCACGGCACGGGAGAAGCGCCAGTTTCCGTTGCCGGTGAATTCGTCGCCGGAGAAATTGTTGACAGCACTGGAACTTATCGACGACGAAGGTCGGATACTCAATCCCGCCGCGTTGCTCTTCGCCAAGCGGCCGCAAAGATTTTTCGTTACGTCGGAAGTGAAGTGCGCACAGTTCTATGCCGACCGCGTTTCAAAGCCGATGGCAGATTACCAGATTTACATGGGGGATGTCTTCGAGTTGGTGGATCAGGCAACGCGATTCGTGATGACTCATGTATCCAATTGGGTCGGAACGCGCGAGACCGGCGATACGGCGGAGGTGCCGACGAAATTCGAGTTGCCGTATGACGCCGTGAAGGAGGCCATTGTCAACGCCATCGTCCATCGCGACTATACCAGTCTTGCGAGCGTCCAGGTCATGCTTTTCAAAGATCGGCTGGAGGTGTGGAGCCCGGGTGGGTTGCCACATGGCATGACGATCAAGAAGTTGTCCACCACGCACAAATCAATGCCGGTGAATCCATTTTTGGCGCGGGCGATGTATCTGAAGGGCTATATCGAAAAGGCTGGAACTGGCACGGAGGACATGATTGCCAAGTGCGCCGACTGGGGTATTCCTGCGCCGGAATGGATTGAAGATGACGATGATTTCCGCGTCATTTTGCGGAGACCTAATGGCGTGAATGAGGGACAGGCTGAAAGTGGTGGCAAGGTGCCTACGACTACCCAGCAGACTACCCAGCAGACTACCCAGCAGACTACCCAAGAAACTACCCAACAGACTACCCAACGGACTACCCAAGAAACTACCCAACAGATTTCCAATAGAAGGCTTTTGCAACTTGTTCCCCCGGGGAACATGCGTAACATTGTTTCGCTTGTGATGAAGAATCCGCATCTAAACATAGATAGGATGGCGGAAGTGTTGGGGTTGACCACTAACGGCATAAAGTATCACATAAAACGGCTTAGGACGTTTATTAAGTTCAAGCATGTTGGGGCTTTGCAGGCTGGCCATTGGGAGATTGGACCGAAGGAGACGCCATGAACCCGTACACCGAAGACAATCTGGTGCAGAAGACGACGGCGGAGTATCTGGTCGGGACGCTCGGCTGGGACGAGTGCGTCTATGCCATGCAGGAGGTCTTCGGTGCGGCGGGGACGCTAGGGCGCGTTGACGAGGGCGAGGTGCTGCTGGTGCGATATTTGCGTCCTGCACTTGAAAGGCTCAATCCGGGGCTCCCCGCCGAGGCCTACGAGGATGGCCTCCGTATTCTTGCCGCGACAGATGTCGCCGCGAGTCTCGATTCCCTTAACCGCGAGAAATACAAGCTTTTGCTCGACGGCATTCCCGTCCGCTTTACGGCCGCGGATGGCTCAAAGAAGAAAGTTCATCTGCGCGTCTTTGACTTTGATACGCCAACAAACAACCACTTCCTTTGCGTGCGCGAGTTGTGGTTGCGCGGTTCGCTCGGCCGTCGCCGCCGCGCGGATGTCGTCGGATTCGTGAATGGCGTACCGCTTGTCTTCATGGAATTGAAGAACGTCACAAAGGACATCTCCATTGCCTATCGTGACAACTTCTGCGATTACCGCAAGGTCGTGCCGCAGATTTTTCACTTCAACGCATTTGTGATTCTCGCAAACGGCATCGACGCGAAGATCGGCACCCACTCTGCCAAGTTCAAGTTCTTCCACGCCTGGAAACGCCTTTCCGAAGAGGAGCCGGGTGCGGTGGACATGGAGACTCTGCTGAAGGGGACGTGTTCCAAGGCGAATCTCTTGGACCTCTTCGAGAATTTCATTGTCTATGATGAGTCGGCGGGAGGCGTCGCGAAGATTCTCGCCCGGAACCACCAGTTCCTCGGCGTGAACCGCGCGGTGGAAGCTGTAAAAAACCGCAAGACAACGGATGGCAAGCTGGGCGTATTTTGGCACACGCAGGGATCTGGCAAGAGCTATTCGATGGTCTATTTCACGCGCAAGGTGCATCGCAAAGTTGGTGGCAACTTCACGTTCCTGGTTTTGACAGACCGCGACGAACTCGACACGCAGATCTACAAGACGTTCGCTGGGTGTGGCATTGTCGATAACGACAAGGATGAGTGCAGGGCCGCAAGTGGTGCGCATCTGAAGTCGCTACTTGGTCAGCACAAGAGCCATATCTTCTCGCTCATCCAGAAGTTCAATGAAGAGGTGCTTCCAGGCGAGGCGTACACTATGCGCGATGATGTGATCGTGATGTCCGACGAGGCACATAGGACGCAATACGGGCTTTTTGCGCTCAACATGCGCAACGCCCTGCCGAATGCGGGGTATATCGGGTTCACTGGAACGCCGCTATTCAAGGGCGACGAATTGACGAAGCAGGTGTTTGGGGACTACGTGTCCAGATACGACTTCCAGCGGGCGGTTGACGACGGCGCGACCGTGCCGCTCTACTATGATGCGCGGGGCGAAAAGCTGAACGTTGCTACGAAGGACATCAACGAGAAGATTGCCGAGAAGCTGGCGACTTTCGAGGCGGAGAACGTCGATGTCGCTGAGAAGCTAGAGTCCGAGTTGAAGCGCGACTACCATGTCATTACTGCGGAAAAACGCCTCGACCAAATCGCTCGCGACTTCGTGCGCCATTATTCTACGTCATGGGAGAACGGCAAGGCGATGTTCGTCTGCATCGACAAGATCACATGCGTTAGGATGTACAACCTCATTTCGAAGTATTGGGACGAAGAGACAAAGGCGCTGGAGGCGAAGCTATACGGGACGGAGGACGAGCAGGAAGAGCAGTTCTTGCGACGCAAGGTCGCGTGGATGAAGGAGACGGTCAAGGCCGTAATCGTCAGCGAAGAGCAGAACGAGGACGAGAAATTCGCAAAATGGGGACTGGACATTCTGCCACACCGGAAGGTGATGAAGGAGGGGTTTTCGATTGTTTCGCGATTGGGCGCGAGACAAGAGACGCGAGACGAGAGGGAATTTGACGCAAGACGTGAGACGATAGACTCGTCTCAAGTCTCATGCCTCACGCCTAACGCCCCGTCGCGTCTCGGCGTTGACGAGGCGTTCAAGGCGGAGGAGCATCCGTTCCGCATCGCGATCGTCTGCGCCATGTGGCTGACGGGGTTCGACGTGCCGTCTCTGGGGACGCTCTACCTCGACAAGCCGCTCAAGGCGCATACGCTCATGCAGGCCATCGCCCGCGCGAACCGCGTGAACGAGGGCAAGAACAACGGCCTGATCGTCGATTACTGCGGCATTCTCAGGAATTTGCGTCAGGCATTGGCGACTTTTGCAGGAGGTGCCGGTGGGTCGGGCGTGGAAGGTGGTGAGACCGATCCTGTGAAGCCAGAGGAAGAATTGTTGCTGGAACTTGACGAGGCGATTCGGCTGGTGTCGGAATGGTTGGAAACGCATGGTGCTTCGCTTGCGGCGATCATGGAAGCAGACGGTTTTGCGAAGAATGCAGCCATAAACGCGGCGAAGGAAGCCGCGAACGAGAACGACGAGACGCGCAAGCGTTTCGAGGTGCTGTGCCGTGCGTGTTTCGCCAAGTTCAAGGCGTGCATCACGTTCGCGGGCGTGAACCGCTATCGCGGCGAATATGCAGCGATTCGCGTCGTCTATATGAGCTTGCAGCAGGGGAAGGAAGATGCCGACATCTCGGATATCATGCGTGAATTGCAGAAGATCGTGGACGAGGCGATTGTGCCGCAGGGGGCTGTAGGCGACGAACACGCCCCATACGACATCAGCAGAATCGACTTTGAACGGCTTAGACAGGAGTTTGCAGTTTCGCGGTCGAAGCGAACAGCCGTGCAGTCCGTCAAGGCGACGGTCGAGGCGAAACTCGCCGCGCTCCTTGCCCGAAATCCGCTGCGCACGGACTTCCAGCGGAGATATGAGGAGATTGTCGCCGCCTACAACAGCGCGAAGAACAGA
>JAEEGK010025417.1_pt1 | contig 12165 bp, 10 predicted proteins | sample 8958771 | NCBI WGS metagenome assembly JAEEGK01 (sample SAMN16246547, study PRJNA631951) | gut metagenome | biome: gut microbiome; feature: rumen; material: SC-attached | host: Bos | place: Iran: Karaj | collected 2018-10 | reverse complement strand
TGGTAACGGCGAGTTGGGTGTAGCTGCCCTGACCTACTATGTGCTGGTTTACATCGTAGCCAACATGGCTGTGTTCACCGTGATTAATGTGGTAGAACAGAATAATAACGGTCGTACCGATATGGCTGCCTATAATGGTTTCTATCAGACCAACCCCAAGCTCTCGTTCCTCATGACGCTGGCTTTGTTCTCGTTGGCTGGTATCCCACCATTTGCAGGTATGTTCTCCAAGTTCTTCGTGTTCATGGCAGGTGTACAGAATGGTGATCCTATGGCTTATGGCGTGGTATTCATTGCCTTGGTTAACACTGTTGTGTCACTCTACTACTATCTGCTGATAGTAAAGGCCATGTATATTACAAAGACCGAGACACCACTGCCTACATTCCAGAGCGATGTTAATACCAAGGCTGCTCTTGCCCTCTGTACTGCTGGTATCGCGCTCTTTGGCGTAGCCAGCTGCATCTACGAGTGGATCGCTGCTGCAGGTATTTAAATACTCTTGTACAATAATTAACGAATCCCAGTAGCCCGTTTGAGCTGCTGGGATTCGTGCTTTTTGAAAAAGTTACAACGAACAGACGATTTTTGTCGATTTAATGATTTTAATCAAGTATTTGGTTAAAAAATGTATATTTTGAAAAACTTGTTTGGAACTTATTAGTTTTTATTCTTACCTTTGCACCGCATTTAGAAATAATGACAAGCGGCGAATCAAGCCAAATGTCGATGTTTAATTAAAAAGGAAATAATTATGAAAAAGATTTTAATGACTATCGCAGCTGCTTTCGTTGCAACTGCCATGAGTGCTCAGGTTTATGTAGGTGGTAGCTTTGGTATCAACGCTTGGAACAGCCAGAAGAATGCTGGTGACAATAGTGAGACTACTTTCAAGATCCTGCCTGAAATCGGTTACAACATCAACGATGCTTGGGCTGTAGGTACTGTTATCGGTTACGAGAGTGATAAGTGGGCTGGTGTAGAAGGTGTGAGTGAGAATGCTTTCACTATCGCTCCTTATGCTCGTTACACTTTCGCTAAGTGTGGTAAGGTTAATTTCTTTGTTGACGGTGGCTTTGATTTCAAGACTGCTTCTAAGGCTGATTGGACAGCGTTCAATGTAGGTTTGAAGCCAGGTCTGGCAGTTGCACTTTCTGAGAAGGTTAGCTTCGTATCTCACTTCGGCTTCCTGGGTTATAATGTGTTCAATCCAGAAGGCGATAAGAACAACACCAGCAAGTTTGGTTTAGACCTCGATGGTAACAACCTCACCTTTGGTCTCTATTTCAACCTTTAAATAAAGACAAAGAAAGTACTTTGTTAAATAAAAATGAAGGAGCTTGCGCTTGAGTCGCAGGCTCCTTTTTTTGCGTGTCAGCAAAAAAAAGTGTAAAATATTTGGTCATTCGTAATTTTTTTGTATATTTGCAGCGGAATGATGAACGAATGAAACCGAGAAAAATTCTATATATCATGTTAAGCTCGTCCTCCGCTAAACTAAGTCTGTGGCTGGGCGTGTTCGTGACAATGTTGTTTATGGCTACATTTTCACTGATGTTTTACTATGCGCGTCAGGCAGTGAGAGACGAGGCGCTTGGTAAGGCGGGGGATGTCTTGGATAAGTTCGATGTGACATTGGATAATGTTCTTCGTGAAAAGGAGGTGGTAGCCAAGCAAGTACATTGGACCATCGAGCAGTGTATAGATGATCCGGGTGATGTGGAAAAGCACATCAAACATGTCTTAGACCATATGCCTGATGTGATAGGTGTGGCAGCAGCATTCGAACATCATACCTATCCTGGTCAGTCAGGCGACTTTATGATATACTATCATCGCAAGAATGGCACAATTGTGAAGAGCAGGCAGTTTGCTGGTGAATCGTACATGCAACAACCCTGGTATGAAGAAACGATGCGTAGGGAAACAGACTATTGGTCGGAACCTCAGGACGGCTATCGTACAGACAATGAACCTATCATCAGCTATGCTATTCCACTCAAGCGCCATCAGAAAGTGATAGGTGTCTTTGCTATCGATATCTCGCTTTATTGGCTCACGGAAACAGTCAATCGGCAGCGGCCCGATTCTGCTATTATAGGTTCGCTGGTCACGCGTCGAGGGGCTTTTGTTGTACATCCCGACACCTCTTTGCTGAAACCTCGTGCCATGTTCAAGGTCATGAATATGTTCCCCGAAACGAATTATAGTTATATCGTCTATAAGATGCTTGGTGGCGAGACAGGCCATTCGCAGATCAGTTTTGATGGTCAGCGCAGTTTTGTGGCTTATAAGCCCTTCAGAGACCAAGGGTGGGAGATAAGCATCATATGTCCAGAGGATGTGTTTATGGCACATTATCACCATCTGATATCATTGATGGTGGTGATTGTGGTGATTGCACTGCTGATGATTGTGGCTTTCTGTTTCTTCTTTATCCATAAGCAACTGAATCCGCTACGTAGGCTTGAGAGGTTGGCCCGCCGCATGAAACGAGGGCATTATGACATCAGTATCCCCAAGAGTAGCCGCCAGGATGAGGTGGGTAGTCTGACTAACAGCTTCTCTGCCATGCAGCGCTCTATCAAGAAAAAGATGACGGAGATAGATAGGCGTAATTTGCAGTTGCAAGAACAGAACCAGGCTTTAAACGATGCCAATGGTCACATCAGGGAGGCTGACAGGGTGAAGTCCGCATTCCTGCGTAATATGACTGACCAGATGAATGAGCCTGTGAATGAGATATCTAAGATGGTGACCCATCTGGCAGCTCATCACCAGGAGATGTCGCACGAACAGATCGCTGAGATGTCGAATCAGATGGATCTTCATTCGAAAACCATCACCAATCTGTTGGAGCGGGTGCTTGATGTGTCAATTAACAAACAGGAGGAGGCGTCATGAAGTTCATTTTTAACCATGTGGATAGGAATCTCTCGCTGAAGTTGAGTCTGGGCATCATGCTGTTTTTGGTACTGGTGTTTACACTCTCTTTGGGCGGGCTGTTCCTGCGTTCGCGCCAGCTGGTGAAACAGGAGGCTATCGCGCGTGCAGAGATAGAATTGGATAATATGGCTCAGCGCGTGGATGGTCTCATGAAAGATGTTGAGATTGCTACCCAAACAGCCCAATGGCACCTTCAGGAGCATATGGTGCCCGATTCTCTGGTGAACTATGTGGGGCGTGTCGTGAAGATGAATCCCAATTTCGATGGTTGTTCGGTGGCATTGGAACCCTACTATTTCCCTGAGCGAGGTCGCTATTTCTCTGTTTATGCCTACAACAGACCCGACACGACGGTGGCTAAGATTGAGCCCCCTTACAACTATCTGAATAAACCATGGTATAAAAACTCTGCCACCCTTCGCAAGTCGTGCTGGGTGGAGGCCTATCTCGAGGATCTCACAGGTGCTGAGTCGTCCTACTATTCTGATATGGTCGTATCGTATTGCATGCCCATGTTCAACAAACAGGATAAACTGATAGGCGTGATCTCCACCGACCTGTCCATGCCTTGGCTTTCGAACGTGGTATCCAGATATAAACCCTACAAAAACTCGTTTAGCATCATGCTTGGCGCTGATGGTCAGTATTATATCCATCCTGACTCTACCCGGCTGATGCATCACACCATCTTTAGCGATGCTGATCCTAAGACGCAGCAGGATATGATTACCCTGGGACATGAGATGATAGCAGGCAATCATGGCATGCTGAATGTGAAGGTGGACGGCAAACGGTGTGTGGTGCTCTACAAACCTCTGAAGCGAGCCTCATGGAGTATTGCGCTGGTTAATTACGAAAGTGATATCATGGCAGGGTATACCAGGCTGCTCTATATCCTCATCCCATTGCTGGTGTTTGGACTGCTGGTGATACTGGCCTTCTGTATGAACGTGATGACCCACATGGTAAGGCCGCTCAAACAGCTGACAGATAAGTTAAGCTACATCACCCATGGGCATTACAATGAACCGATCGAATTCAGTAGTCGCAGGGATGTGATAGGTCGTTTGCAGAATGCCTTTGCTGGCATGCAACAGTCCTTGTCTACTCAGATCACAGCGCTTCAGGATGTGACGCAGGAAGCTGAGGAAATCAACCATGAGCTGACAGAAGCTTCCAGTCTGGCACGTGAGGCTGATGGACGCAAAAATGAGTTCCTGCTGGATATTGCGCATCAGATACGTACACCGTTGAATATCATCAGCGGTTTCACGCAGGTGCTGCGTGATGACTATCAGTCAATCCCCAAAGACGAGATCGATGACATCATCGAAACCATGCAGGCTAATACCATCAGTTTCAGTCGTATGACCAATATGCTCATCGTTGCTGCTAACTACGAGAGAGGTGTGAAGGTTAAAACTAACGAGCGTGTCAACATCCACCAGATGATAGAAGAAATTGCGCAGACCTATGCCTCGCGCCCACCACATACGGTCGATTTAATCACAGAGATAGGCGTTCTCGATACTTTCACAGTCAGGACCAACCGTGACTTCTTGGAGAAATCCATTAATGAGTTGCTCTATAATGCCAAGAAATATACGACAGAGGGATATGTCAAGCTGAAAGTCATCGTCAGCGAGATGAAACTGGCGTTTATTATAGAGGATACAGGACCCGGTATCAGTGCGTCTGATCGTGAGAAGATCTTTATGAGTTTCTCCAAGCTTGATAACTTTGCCGAAGGTCTTGGATTGGGCTTGCCCGTATGTCGTCAGATGGTTAGGATGCTGGGTGGCGATTTGAGGTTGGATGTCGATTACACCAATGGCTCCCGGTTCTTCATCGTGATACCTAATGATGAGGGTGGGGGCGGTTTACGTTAACGTTTGAGTAAAAAAAAGCCAAACATTATCGATTGGTTCGACAAAAATGTGTATCTTTGCACCAAAAATTTACTAAAAACAAATGGAACAAGTATTCAGTTACATTATCAGCCTAGGCGCATCGGTGATGATGCCTATTCTATTTACCATAATCGGTCTTTGTATTGGTCTGAAATTTGGAAAGTCCTTGAAATCTGGACTTTATGTTGGTGTCGGATTCGTAGGTCTGGGCATCGTAACCGCTTTGCTTACCAATAATTTTGGTGATCCTCTGTCAGAGATCTCACGCCTTTATCACCTGCAACTCGGGGTGTTCGATATGGGATGGCCTGCTGCAGCTGCTGTGGCCTATAACACGGCTGTGGGTGCGCTGATTATCCCTATCTGTCTGGGGGTTAACTTCCTGATGCTTATCACCAAGACCACCCGTACAGTGAATATCGACCTGTGGAACTATTGGCATTTCGCGTTTATAGGTGCTGTGGCTTATTTTGTCATGGACCAGAGTCTGGCATGGGGCTATTTCGCAGCCATCGTATGCTATATCAACACGTTGGTGATGGCCGACCTGACAGCTCCCAGGTTCCAGAGCTACTACGAAGGCATGGAGGGTATCTCTATCCCACAGCCCTTCGTTCAGAGTTTTACCCCGTTTGCGATGCTTGTTAATAAGGGGCTGGATATGATTCCTGGATTCTCCAAGCTCGATATCGATGCTGAGGGTCTGAAGAAGAAGTTCGGTGTGCTGGGTGAGCCCCTTGTGCTGGGTGTGATCGTTGGTGCGCTGATAGGTGCGCTGGCTCAACTCGATATCAAAAAGATCCTGTTCCTTGGTGTCACCATGGGTGCTGTCATGGAGCTTATCCCACGTATCACCAAACTGTTCATCGATGGTCTGATGCCCATCTCTGAGAAGACCCAGGAGGTCGTCAAGAAAAAGTTCAATGGCAAGAAGGTGTATATCGGCATGTCGCCAGCATTGGTTATCGGACACCCCACCACGTTGGTTGTATCGCTGCTGCTGATTCCCGTAACCCTTGGCTTGGCAGTGGTTCTTCCTGGCAATGAGTTCCTGCCATTGGCCTCATTGGCAGGTATGTTCTATGTCTTTGTGATGGTGCTGCCTTACACCAAAGGTAATGTGGTCAAGACCTTCATCGTAGGTCTGGTAGCCCTGGCCATTGGCCTGTGGTTTGTGACTGATATGGCACCCGCCTTTACGCAGGCAGCCCACACCGTCTTTGAGCAAACGGGCGACAATGCAGCCAAGATTCCTGAGGGTTTCGAGGCTGGTGCACTCGATTTCGCATCGAGCCTGTTTGGCTGGGTCATCTACAAGTGCGTCAACAATCTGCAGTGGGTAGGTATGGGTGCGCTCACCCTCTTCACGGCTGCCATGATGTGGCTGAACCGTCAGCGTATTGTAAAGGATGAGAAGAACAACAACAATAATAATTAAATAACAATGAAGAAAACTATTTTTACTTTGATGCTTATGGGAAATCTGATTTCAGCTTTCGGTCAGCAGCATATGACATTCCAGACGGCTTGTCACCCTGCTGATGTGAAACACTACGACACGCAGACCCTGCGTGACCGCTTTGTGATGGAGAAAGTGATGGCTCCCGATGAGATTAACTTGACTTATTCGTACTACGACCGTTTTATCTACGGAGGTGCTATGCCTGTGTTCAAGGAGCTGAAACTGGAGACCCATCCACAGCTGCGTGCCGACTATTTCATGCGCAATCGTGAGCTGGGTATCATCAATACCGGTGGCGACGGCGTGGTGGTTGTTGATGGTCAGGAGTATCCTCTGGGCTATAGCGAGGCGCTCTATGTGGGTCGTGGCTGGCTGGGAAAAGACAAGAAAGGCCAGGATATCGATAGCAACAAGGAGGTCATCTTCCGTTCCAAGGATCCTAAGCATCCTGCTAAGTTCTATCTGAACAGTGCGACCGCTCATCAGCATTATAAGACCCAGTGGGTTACACTCGATGGCCGTAAGAATGGCAAGGTTAAGAGTCTGAAGGCTGTCATCATCGGTACCAAGGAGAAACCGCTTGGCACCAAGGCTGAGAGCAATCTGCGTACCATTAACCAGCTGATTGTGAACACAGCACTTGAAGAGGGACCCTGTCAGTTGCAGATGGGCTTGACTCAGCTGCAGGAGGGTAGTGTATGGAACACCATGCCGCCTCACACCCATGGCCGCCGTATCGAGGCTTACTATTATTTCAACCTGCCAGAGGGGCAGCAGATCAGTCATGTGATGGGTGAGCCTCAGGAAACCCGTGTGGTATGGCTCAAGAACGAGCAGGCCATCATGAGTCCTGAGTGGAGCATCCACTGTGCTTCTGCCACCTATTACTATACCTTTATCTGGGGTATGGCTGGTGAGAACTTGAATTATAACGATAAGGATAATATTCCTGTTAACGAATTGAGATAATATGACACCTGTACAAACCACCAAGATGTCCAACTTCCGTTGGGTTATCTGTGCGTTGCTGTTTCTGGCAACCACCGTCAATTATATGGACCGTCAGGTTCTGTCGCTCACTTGGAAAGACTTTATAGCCGTTGATTTCCATTGGACAGATGCCGACTATGGTAAGATCACGGGTTTGTTCTCGTTGTTCTATGCCATTGCCAACCTCTTCTCGGGTAAGTTCATCGACTGGATGGGCACCAAGAAAGGTTATCTCATTGCCATCTTTGTATGGAGCACAGGTGCTGTCATGCATGCTGGCTGCGGATGGGTGGCTATGAATATCGAGGGCTATGACAGCATTGAGGCCCTGCGTGCTGTTCAGGCTGGTAGTGATGCCGCTGTGGCCATTGCCACCATCTCTGTATGGCTGTTCCTCTCTTGTCGAATGATCCTGGCTGTGGGCGAGGCCGGTAACTTCCCCGCTGCCATCAAGGCTACTGCTGAGTACTTCCCTAAGAAGGACCGTGCTTTCTCTACCTCTATCTTCAATAGTGGTGCCTCTGTCGGTGCGTTGGCGGCTCCTGCCACCATCCCCCTGTTGGCACGTGCCTGGGGCTGGGAGATGGCGTTCATCATCATCGGTGTGCTTGGTTATGTGTGGATGGGACTGTGGATGTGGCTCTATGAGAAGCCACGTGCCAACAAGTTCGTCAACCAGGCTGAGTTGAACTATATCGAGCAGGATAATGACCTTGAGGAGGTGAAGGATCGTAACGAGGTGAAGGAGGAGAAGGCTATCCCGTTCCTCAAGTGCTTCACCTATCGTCAGACCTGGGCGTTCCTTGTTGGTAAGCTCATGACCGATGGCGTGTGGTGGTTCTTCCTGTTCTGGGCGCCTGCCTATTTCAGCGACCAGTATGGCTATACCTCTGATTCAGCCATGGGTATTGCGCTTATCTTTACCCTCTACCTCATTGTCACCGTGCTCTCTATCGGTGGCGGCTATCTGCCAACCTATTTTGTCGACAAGAAGGGCATGAACCCTTACCTGGGTCGTATGCGTGCCATGCTGATATTCGCTTGCTTCCCTGTGTTGGGCCTGCTGGCTCAGCCTCTGGGTGCCTATAGTGCCTGGTGGCCCGCTATCCTGATCGGTCTGCTGGGTGCAGGTCATCAGGCATGGAGTGCCAACCTGTTCTCTACCATTGGCGACATGTTCCCCAAGAGCACCATCGGTACAATCGTTGGTCTGGGTACTATGACAGGTGGCTTTGGCTCTATGGCCATCAATATGGGTTCGGGTGAGTTCTTTACTTGGGCTGCTGCTCAGGGCGCTGGCTTCCAGTTCTTTGGTTTCGAAGGCAAGCCTGCCGCCTACATGGTGGTGTTCTGCATCTGTGCCGTAGCTTATCTGATAGGCTGGGCTATCATGAAGACACTGGTACCCAAGTACAAACCTATCGTAGTGGAATAAGTTGAGGTTTATTTCTGATAGATAATCGAGGGCATTCGTTAGAATTGCCCTCGATTTATGGTATCTGGCAGGAACCCCTGTCGTACCAGGGTTTGAATCAGCTCTTTCGACATGGCCTCATTATCCTTGCGGGTATAGCGGATATCTGTAAAGATCTGTGCCAGTGTCTCCTTCTTGTTGATACGTACAAACGCCTGGTTCTCCTCCAGATGCTCTTTCTCAGCATAGTAGGCATCGATATCCTTAGCCAGGTAGTCCTGATAGGTCTCCTGATGCACAAAGCTCTCCATGGGCAGTCTGTCGGAGAGTGGTGGTTCTTCTGCTGGCCAGCCCACCGTGAGGGTTGCCACAGGCATCACCAGTTGGGGCAGCTGCAGGATGTCAATGATCTGCTGAGGCTGATAGACCGTGGTGCCCAGATAGCAGTAGCCCAGTCCTTCCTCGTCCATCAGGTTGCAGAGTGTCTGGGTGTAGAGCAGGGCATCGGTGGCGGCATTGATAAACGACAGGAAGTTGTCGTATCCGGGTTCTGCCTTCCTGCAGCGTGCCCATGTGCTGGTGCGGTTGAAATCCGCACAGATAGTAAGCACCACTGGGGCATTCTTTACCATGGGCTGATTGAAATGGGCCGGCGCCAACTTCTCTTTCATCTCTGCCTGGCGGGTAACCACCACGCTGTAAAGCTGCAGGTTTCCCATTGTCTGTGTGCGTGCTGCTTCTGTCAGCAGCCTGTTCAGCAACGCCTCGCTCACATCCTGCGAGGTATAGTTCCTTATGGTTCGTCTAGTCAATAAATGCTTCATATCTCTTAATTTTGCTTATAAAAAATGATATTTAGTAAGATTTGGGTGCAAAAATACAAATTATTCAGCAATTTTACCTAACTTTGCAGGCAAAAATACAAAGATATGGAAGAAAACTTTCGTAGTGAACTCGTTCAACGCATAGCTCACGAATTGACAACGATAGGTAAGAAGACCGACAATTCGCTGACCGAAGAGCGTATATCCTCTATCTTAAACACATGTCTTGACGCCCTCGCCCCTGCTGATGCAGATCTGCTGGTCAATCTCTCCAGTCAGGCTGTCAGCACGTTCATACAGGGCTGTCGTCCTGATGTTACGGAGGTACGCCCACAGGTGTTGGAATGCGATGTGGTACGCTTCCAGAACAATCGTGAGAAATGGGTGGCCCTGGTGGGTTTGCTCAATGGCTATCCCTACGAGATCTTTACTGGTCTGGCTGACGACGAGGAAGGTATCGTGCTGCCCAAGAACGTGGTAAAGGGTAAGATTATCAAGCAGGTTAATCCTGATGGTACCAAGCGCTACGACTTCCAGTTCGAGAACAAACGTGGTTATAAGACCACTGTCGAGGGTCTTTCCGAGAAGTTCAATCCAGAGTATTGGAACTATGCCAAGCTGATTTCAGGTGTGCTCCGTTACCGTATGCCGATAGATCATGTGATAAAACTTGTGTCGTCGTTGCAGTTGAAGAGCGAAAGCATCAACACCTGGAAAAACGGTGTGGAGCGGGCTCTGAAGAAATATGTGACGGATGGAACAGAGGCCAAGGGACAGAAATGCCCTAACTGTGGCCACGAGAGTCTGATTTATCAGGAAGGCTGTCTCATCTGTAAGAATTGTGGTTCAAGTCGTTGCGGATAATAGAATTGCCCATTGAAAATCAAAGATTCATATATCGAGTTGCAGGATGTCCGTTTCCATGCTTTCCATGGGGTGATGCCCCAGGAAGGAAGGGTGGGGGCGGACTTCCTCGTGAGTGTGCGTGTCGGCATTGCGTTTGAGAAGGCTATGCAGAGCGATGATGTGGAGGACACGTTGAACTATGCCGCGCTTTATCAGCTCGTTCAGCGGGACATGGCGGTCCCGCCTAAGTTGCTTGAACATGTAGCGGGACGCATCGTGAAAGCCATCGTGAAAGCCTTTCCTGATGTCACTTCCATCGATTTGAAACTGACGAAGTTGAATCCCCCGATGGGGGCTGACTGCGCAGGGGCAAGCGTGGAAATACACTTAATAAATGATAAAACTATCTAATTTTTGTTGGTTTTTGGCGGATAATGCGTAATTTTGCACCGTTTTTTATCATGTATGCGTAAGAAGTTATTGATTTTCCTGATAACGATATGTTGCTTTGTGGCATCTGTTGATGCTGCAAGCAGCAGGTTTACTTTGGTTATTGATGCTGGTCATGGCGGGCATGATGCAGGTGCAGTTGGCGCTATCACGAAAGAGAAGAACTTGACGTTGCGCTATGCTTTGGCCTTCGGTAGGATGGTGGAGAACAATTGTCCCGACGTCAAAGTTGTCTATACTCGTAAGACAGACCGTTTCGTGGAACTATATCGAAGGGCAGAGATTGCAAACCAGAATAAGGCAGATCTCTTTATCTCTATTCATATCAATGCACTGCCGAGAGGTCGAGTGGCGCGTGGTTTCCAGACCTATACCCTCGGTACGAGTAAAAGGACGGGAAAGAAGACTGGTGTGTTTGAGAATCTTGAGGTGGCTAAGCGTGAGAACTCCGTCATCTTGCTTGAGAAAGACTATAAGCAGACCTATCAGGGTTACGATCCGAATTCTCCAGAGAGTAACATCATGTTTGAATTCATCCAAGACAAGAACATGGAGAATAGCGTGGAGTTGGCTAAGTATATGCAGCGTTATGTGTGTCAGGCAACAGGGCGTCAGAATATGGGTGCCCAGCAGGATAACCTCGCCGTGCTGCGCCTCTCGTCGATGCCTGGCTGCTTGGTAGAGTGTGGTTTTATCTCCACCAGAGACGAAGAGCAATTCATGAACTCCAAAGAAGCAGAGGACCGCTATGCCCGTGGCTTCTTTAACGCTTTCCTGGCTTACAGGAAAAAGCATGGCGGGAATATCACCATCCCGTTTCAGCCGGAGCCGGAACCTAAGAATAAAATCGTAGAGATACCGCAAATCGTGCCACAAGAGCAAGTAAGTGTGCCACATGAGAAGGTAAGAGGGACACGAGAGAAAGTAAGGGCGGCTCAGGAGGATGTCAGTGCACCACAAGATCTGCAGAGACCGGTTCAGGAGGAGAAAACGGTGCCTCAGGAACAAATTATGGTGGTGCGCTCCAAAAGAGAGTCTGCAAGGCAGGAGCCTGTAAGACAAGAACCGGTGAGACAGGAACCTGTGAGGCAAGAGCCAGTGAAGGAAGAGCCTGTCCAGACAAGACAGCTTGCAGAAGAACCGGCAGAGGCTCCAGTCGTTAAGGTCGTACCTATCTTTAAGGTACAGTTCCTGGTAAGTTCGACACCATTAAAAAAAGCACATGCCCGATTCAAAGGTCTGGCTGATGTGAGCAGTTATCAAGAGGGTGGTTTGTACAAATATACAGTAGGCGCATCGGAAAACTATAACGAAATACTCCGT
>JAEEGK010025415.1_pt1 | contig 12166 bp, 10 predicted proteins | sample 8958771 | NCBI WGS metagenome assembly JAEEGK01 (sample SAMN16246547, study PRJNA631951) | gut metagenome | biome: gut microbiome; feature: rumen; material: SC-attached | host: Bos | place: Iran: Karaj | collected 2018-10 | reverse complement strand
GGGGAGCGGATTCGGCGCTTCCTGTCAAAAAAATTCCCGGAGGCGAAGCACGCCTTTGTGCCGAAGGAGGAAGCCACTGCCAACGACGATATCGGCGTGGAGCAGGCGTCGCCGGAGGCGATACGCGCCGCGCTGGAAAAGGTGCGGACGCTGGATTGGAATCCTGCGGAACGTTTTTCGGCGGCGGATTTGATTGCGGCGGGACTCTCAGGCGGCGACGGGGCTTCGGAGAGGCGGGCGCGGCTCGGCGCGCGCCTCGGAGTAGGCTTCGCGAATGCCAAGACGTTTTTGAAACGGCTCAATCATTACGGCGTGACGCGGGAGGAATTTGACGCCGGCCTGCAAGAACTCGACGAGGAGGAAAATAAATGTTGACTCCGCAGATTGCTGATAAAGGCGTGACGCGGCACATATTGAAAGCTTTCAATCTGCATGCCTCCCATCGGCTCGGGCAGAATTTCCTGATTTCTCCCGGCGTGGTGCGAGCCGTCGTCGAGGCGGCGGAAATTGAGCCGGGGGATCGCGTGCTGGAAATCGGACCAGGTATCGGCACGCTGACGCAGGGACTCTTGGAAGCTGGCGCGGAGGTCACGGCGGTGGAACTGGACAAGAAGCTTCCCGCAGTGCTTGCCGAAACGTTAAAAGGTTACGAGCATTTAAACGTCGTGCAGGGCGATATCCTGAAAACGGATATTGCCGCGCTGATGGGCGGCGCGCCTTTCAAAGTTGCCGCAAACCTTCCGTATTACATCACGACGCCGATTTTGCTTTCGCTGCTGGAACAAAAGCTCCCGATCACGCGGATTGTCACGATGGTGCAAAAGGAAGTGGCGGAGCGCATGACGGCGCCCCCCGGCGGCAGGGACTACGGAGCGCTCTCGGTGGCGGTGCAATATTATACGGAGCCGGAGATTGTGCTGGACGTGCCGCCGAATTGTTTTTTGCCCGCGCCGGAGGTGGATTCGGCCGTCATCGTTTGCGCGGTGCGGCAGACGCCCGCCGTGACGGTGAAGGATGAAAAGCTTTTCTTTCGCGTCGTTAAAGCGGCTTTCGGACAGCGGAGGAAAACCTTGTCCAACGCGCTGAAGACAACCGGCGCTTCCAAGGAAGAAATCGGGAAGGCTTTGGACAAAGCGAAAGTGGACGCGGCAAGACGCGGCGAAACGCTCTCGTTGGTCGAATTCGCCGCCGTAGCGGACGGACTGACAGAGTAAAAGCAGGCAATCAATAAAGGCAATCCCCGCCGAACACGGGGATTGCCTTTGCGTCGTTTTTGGGGATTTTTCTTTTGTGTATCGGTGTTGGTAAATTGACTTTTTACATGGGACAATGTATGATGAAAAAGGCGGAATTTTCAGTAAGGAGATGATTTTATGGAACTCTCATTGTCCTTCAATAATGCCGACTCTATACTGATTGAAAAATATGCAGCGGAACAAAATATGAGCGCCCTTGAATTCGTCAAGCGCGCCGTGATGAAATCAGTGGCCGAGGAGACGGAGCGCGCCGCACGAAACGCGGCTATGCTTGCGCAGGAAAAGAAATCAGACATGGCGGGCATCGGGTTGGCTTCTGGCGGAATTCAGCCGCAAGGAGATCTTGCCGGCGACATTAAAAAAGAAGCCAAGCAGGGGGAATCGGAAAAGAAAAGTGGCTCCCACGATGCTTGGAAGAACTGGCTCGCAAAAACATTTTGCATTGCCAAAAAAGGTTCTTCCAATGAAATGCTTTTAGCCAACGCGCAACAGGCATTCGATGAGTTCCTAACGTTGACGGCTACGCGGCTCGGTCTTGAAAAAAGCCGGAGCCGGTTCTTCTGCCTTTGCGAAAACATTCCGCTGCTGGCCAGAAAGGAAATATTGTCCACCGTTGATCCGCATCAGCTTGCCATAATGCTTTCCGAATTTGCCTCCGACGATTTCAAGAAAGATTTTCAAAAAATGGCGTCCGCGTATAACGGCAAACCCAATGAGATTTCTGTCGAATCCAAGAAATCCTGTATCGCTGTTTTCTTGCCTGCCGGAAACGGGGCTGACGAGATTCGGAAAGCCGTCGTCGGCGCGCTGGATGCATTCGTCGTCTTGATGGGGCCACTGGTCGGAAAAACAAATGCCGTAAATCTTTTTATGCGGCTCGCTAAATTTATCCCAAGTCCGGAGCGGCAGAAGATACTCCGCGCCATGAGCCCGCAAGAGTTCGCAGAGATGCTTACTCATTTCCTTTTTTAGCCTGACATACAGAGAAGCACGTCCCCAAAAAAGGACGTGCTTCTTTTTCATCTGGCGTATTCTCCGCGAATATCCTCTGTCGGCGGGTCGATGGGATAGTCGCCGCTGAAACAGGCGGTGCAGATCGGCAGGCCGCCGACCATTTCCGACAAGCGGGCAAGATTCAGGTAGCCGAGGGAATCGGCGCCGATCTCGCGGCGGATATCCTCGATGGTTTTGTCGTGGGCAATAAGATGGTCTTCCGACGGGATGTCGATGCCGAAGTAGCAAGGGTGCAGGAACGGCGGCGCCGATACGCACATGTGGACTTCGGTTGCGCCTGCGTCCCGTAGCATGCTGACAATCTGGTTGCTCGTCGTGCCGCGTACGATGGAGTCGTCAATCATCAGGATTTTTTTGCCCTGCACGATTTCCTTCAGCACGTTCAGCTTGACATGGACGCCTCGCTCTCGGCTGGACTGCTTCGGGCTGATGAAGGTGCGCCCCACATACGTGTTTTTCGTAAACGCGATGCCGTAAGGAATGCCCGATTCCAGCGAGTAGCCGATAGCCGCCATATTGCCGGATTCGGGAACGCCCACGACGAGGTCGGCATCCACCGGATGGTCCTTTGCGAGGCAGCGGCCCGCGATGATGCGCGCGCCGGCGACGCTCACGCCGTCGATGAGAGAGTCGGGACGAGCGAAATAAATATACTCGAAAATACAGCGCGCCGTATTTTTCGGGGCGGTGCAGAGCGTGCGGTCGGAATGGATTTTTCCGTCCTGTCCGATGGTCACGATTTCGCCGGGCGCCACGTCGCGAATGAAAGTCGCGCCGATGGTTTCAAGGGCGCAAGTCTCGGACGCGATGACGTAAGCGTTGTCGCGTTTCCCGATGACGAGGGGCTTGAAGCCCAAAGGATCGCGCACGCCGATGAGCTTTCTCGGGCTGGCGAGCACGAGAGAATAAGCGCCCTTCAGTTTTTTCATGGCTTCCAGAACGGCTTCTTCTACGGAAGCGGTCTTGACGCGGGCGCGGGCGATATGATAGGCGATAGTTTCCGAGTCGATGGTCGTCTGGAAAATCGCGCCGCCCTCGGACAGCTCGCGGATCAGTTCCGGCGTGTTGACGAGGTTGCCGTTGTGCGCGAGCATCAGCGTCCCTTTGATATAGCGGATGACGAGGGGCTGGGAGTTTTCCGGCAGCGAGCCCCCGGCCGTTGAGTAACGCACATGGCCGACGCCTAAGTTGCCCGAAAGCTGCGAGAGGCTTTCTTCGGTAAAGACCTCATGCACAAGGCCCATATCTTTATGGCATGCGACTTGCCCCTTGCGGGCGTTCGTGTCTGTAACCGCGATGCCGGCGCTTTCCTGCCCGCGGTGCTGCAGCGCATACAATCCGTAATAGATGGACGAGGCGACGTCGTTTCCGTCAAGGTCGTACATGCCGAAAACGCCGCAGGCTTCCCCGACGCGCTCTTCTGCTCCAAAGTCCACGCGAAAACTCCTTTCTACTTATTTGCTATTATTTGTATTTTCCTTGGCTTCGCTGAGAAGGTCCATTTTCATCTCGTAGTAAGAGGGGCTCATATCGAGATAATGACGGTGCGGGTTCTCGAAACGCTGTTCCTCTTCCCATATCTCTTCTTGCAGCTGCTTCTTTACATACGTTTGGATTTCCGTCAGTGGAGGCGGCGGCGCAACGCGCTTTCCGTCCTTGACGGCCAAAACCTGAAGCTCTTTCGCCGTGCAGTTTTCAAAACTTCGCTGTTTCCACGGCTGCTCCGGGTCGATATAGCGATACGGCTTCGAGAGATCGAGGGTTTCGTTCCAGCCCGTCAGAAGGTCGGCGATGGCTTGCCCGTTTTCGTCGTAAACGCGGTAAACGCGCTTTCGGCCCGGATTCGTGATCTTCTCGAAGGTTTCCGAAATTTTGATTTTCGGAATGCAGGCGCGTTTTTTGTTGACCTCGACCATCTTGTAGACCGCCCCGAAGACCGGATCGCTCTTCGCGGTAATCAGGCGCTCGCCGACGCCGAAAGAGTCGATGCAGCCGCCCTGACGCAGGATAGAGGCAATCGTGTATTCGTCGAGGCTGTTGGACACGATGATCTTGCAGTCTTCAAGCCCCGCTTCGTCCAGCATTTTGCGGACGCGTTTCGACAGATAGGCGAGGTCGCCGGAGTCGAGGCGGACGCCTTTCAGCCGTTTGCCCATCGGCGCCAGAACTTCCTTCGCAACGCGGATGGCGTTCGGTACGCCGGAGTGCAGCACGTCGAAGGTGTCAATCAGAAGAACCGTGGCGTCGGGATATTTTTCCGCGTATTTTTTGAACGCGGTGTATTCGTCGTCGTAATACATGACCCAGCTGTGGGCCATGGTGCCGCTGACCGGAAGATGGAAAAGCTGTCCGGCTAAAACCGTCGCCGTGCCGACCGCGCCGCCGATGACTGCCGCCCGCGCGCCGTAGACTGCCGCGTCCATGTTGTGCGCGCGGCGCGCGCCGAAGTCCGACACCGCCCGGCCTGCCGCCGAGCGCACGATGCGCTGGGATTTTGTCGCAATCAGGGATTGATGATTGATTTGCGCGAGAATCGCCGTCTCTACAAGCTGCGCGTCAATAGGCGGCGCGACCACCGTAAGAATCGGCTCGTTCGGGTACATGATCGTTCCTTCGGGAAACGCGTATATGTCGCCGCGGAAACGATATTTTGACAGGTATTCTAAAAAATCCTCTTTGAAAATGCCAAGGCTGCGGAGATAGTCCACGTCCTCCGCCGAGAAATGGAAATTCTCCACATATTCGATGATCTGCTCCAGCCCTGCAAAGATGGCGAAGCCGCCGTTGTCGGGATTGTTGCGGTAAAATACGTCGAACGTGACCGACTCGGCCATGGCCTCGTCGGAGAAATAGCCTCCCGCCATGGTCAGCTCGTAGAGGTCCATGACCATGCTGATATTGCGCGCGTCGAATTGCGACATTGTATTAACCCTTCCTTACAATGAGATTATACGAGGTACTGAAGATATACCGCGTAAGCGAAAAGCACCAGCGCCAGCGAAATCGCCGCGAAGATGCCGCGCCGTATCCATGTTTCCCGAGTCGGCGTCATATCCATGCGCCGCTGTGCGTACATCAGAAGCAGAGCGACGAGCAGAAGACTGTACATGCCCTTATTCACGGCGTCGAAATAGTTCCACCCCGAGGATAAAAGGAACATCGTCAGGCAGATGACGCCGACGAGTACGATATTTTCCCAAGGCTTGTGCTGCCGTTGTTCCGGCTTGCCGTCTAAAATCTCGTCCAGTTCTTGCGCCGTTTGGATATTTTTCCGAATGCGTTTCGTCTGTCGTGCCAAAAGTATCAATCCTTCCTGAAGGAATCACCGAACAAGTCCTTTTCGTCCTTGCCAAGTCTTTTCCGCCATGCGGTGTCAGATGGTGTTCGACGCAGCGATGCTACGCCGTCACGCCATCTTTCTTGCCTGACGAAAAAATCCTTTGGCAAGGCCATAAATTGACTTGTTTAGTGATTCCTTAACAATGCGTAAACAAATATATTATATCATATAATTTTCAACTAAATCATAAATTCTTTGAAATCGCAAAGAAATTTTTGATTGCGGACGACGGGGTGCGCCTGTATAATGGAACAATACGAACAGGGAAAGGGAATGATGGTTTGCGATTGCGGAGAAAACCGTGGGTTGATACGGCAATCCACGACTTTGACGATTTTGTGTATCCGAAGGACAGGCCTGCGACGGAGGCGGAGCGCGGGCGTTGGAAAGAAATTTTCGGCCGTCCTGCGCCGCTCTATGTGGAACTCGGTGCGGGCAAGGGCGGCTTTATCAGCCAAATCGCGGCCAGGGAGCCGGAGAACAATTTCCTCGGAATCGAGGCGCAGCAGGACGTTCTTTATAAAGCGGCCCAGCGGGTGCGAGAGGCGGAACTGAAGAACGTGCGGCTGCTCGTTTTTGATATTCGCGCGCTGGAGGAAATCCTGGGCCCTGGGGAGGCCGACGGGATCTATATCAATTTTTGCGATCCGTGGCCGAAGACGCGGCATGCGAAACGCCGTCTGACGCACCGCGCGTTTTTGGAAAGGTATCGCCGTATTCTGCGTCCGGGAGGGCGTTTGATTTTCAAGACGGACAATCCGGGACTCTTCGCGTTTTCCTTGGAGGAGTTTGCAGCGGCGGGTCTGAAAGCGGAGGATATTTCTTACGACCTCCATGCGGAAAATCGTCCGGACAACATCGAAACGGAGTACGAAAAAAAATTCAGCGGCTTCGGGGAAAAGATTCACCGCTGTGTTGTTAGGTTCTCGTAAAACCGCGTGATGTCGGCATTGTCTGCCCCACAAATGAGAGAAAGAAAATTTTTGCGGTAGGAAAGTAGGAAAATCCTACTTTCCTACCGCAAAAATTTCATACGACGCAAATGAGCCGTCCGTGAAGGTAAAATTTCCACGGGCGGCTCATTTTTTGTCTGCTTTATGGAATTGTTTTGGGATATTGGAGACGGTTTTTTGCATTACCGGTCGCGCATCTGATAGTCATGATCCTCGTCGATCATTTTCAGCATGATGTCCGCGAACGTCGGATCAAACTGCGTGCCTTTTCCTTTTTCGATTTCCTGCCGGACGACAGCCTGCGGGAGCGCGTCTCTGTAACTGCGGCGGCTGGTCATGGCGTCGTAGGCGTCTGCCACCGCTATGATTCTCGCCTCTTCAGGGATATCGTTTCCTGCGATCCTGTCCGGATAACCGGCGCCGTCAAATTGTTCATGATGCCAGCGGGCGCCCATGGCCAGCCTGGCCAGTTCCGTCGTTTTGCAGAGGATGTGCCAACCGATATCCGGATGCGTTTTGATGACGTCCTTTTCCTCTTCTGTCAGCATTCCAGGTTTGTTGATCACGGCGTCCGGTATGCCGATCTTTCCTACGTCATGCAGAAGTCCCATCATGTAAATTTCGTCCTGCTGCTTTTCGGAATACCCGAAACGTCTGCCGATTTCCTTAGCGTAATGGGCTACCCGGTCGGAGTGGCCTTTCGTATAGGAATCCTTGGCGTCGATGGCTTCGGCGATCGCCTCGACCGCGTGAATGCTCAACTGGGCAATCTGCTCGTATTTCCTGTTCAGCTGGAGCAGGATAAAGAGCAGAATGGAAACGACCAGAATCACTACAAGAATCGTGAACAGCAGCATATTCCGAAGCTGCCCGAATTCTGCCGTCGCGTCGAACACGGACAGGCAGAGCCAGTCATTTGACACCGTTCCCGCATAAACAATATAATCCGCGTCGCCATGCTGTATCGAAAAATACTTTTCGTCGGAAGAGCGCAGTTTATTTACCAACGCGTTGCCAAGCGTTCCGCTCTCCGAAAGATAGTTTTTCCCGACTTCCGTTCGGTCGGAATGCGCGATGACCCGGTATTTCCTGTCGAGGACGATGGTAATCCCGGAATGTTCCTGCGAGGCGGTTTTCTCTGTGATTTGCTGCAGGCGGTCCATGTAAAAGTCTATGGCGGCAACGCTTTTGGCGTCGCAAAGCGTCTTGGAAAACGTAATCATGGTCGTGTGCGTCTGCGCGTCGATATAGGGATCGACCACAGCCACGCGTCCCACGTTCGCCCGGGCGTCAATATACCAGGGGCGCTCCGTAGGGACAAAGTCGGCGTCAGGCACCCATTCAGTGCCGTCGAGGTATTCGCCTCTGATGTAGCCGTACATTCCCGTGGTCTTCAGCGTAGTGTTCAGGACGGCGTTGGATTGGTCTACAAGGAATCCGCGCATTTCGGCCTGCGACTTTCCGGAGCGGATCATGCTGTCAAGGGTATAGCAGGCTAAATTTATGGTCACGACGCCTTGGGAGAGATATTGATCGATCTGCTCCGCCGACGTCATGGCGTTCAGTTCGCCGGTCTTTGTGATTCGTTCGCGTGTCTCGGAAAGCAGCATGAAATAATAGGCAAGGATTATGCCGACGAAGAGCAGAATCACAAGCCCGGATATTGCTATGCCCCGCAAAGAGAATGCATTGTTTCTCTTCATTTATATTACTCCCGTGTCAATGCGTCAAAACTCACTTCACGATCGTGATGTCGCTGCCGAACCATTTTTTCGATATTTTTCCCAGCGTTCCGTCCGCCTTCATCTCGCTGATGATCGTCTGGATTCTGTCCCGCAGTTTTTGATCGCCCTTACGGAAGCCGATGGCGTATTTCTCCTCGCCGAGGCTGCTGGGAAGGACAAAAAACTGCTTGTCATTGGAAAAAATGTAATAATACGCAACCACCGAATCCATGAGGGCGGCGTCCACGCTTCCCTGTTCCAGCTGCCGCAAGAGCGTCAGATTGTCCTCAAACGGCACGACGGTGATTTTAGAGGATATCTCGGAAGCTTTGAGCGCGTCCTGTGCGGTTGCGCCGGATTGAACGCCGACCTTCTTGCCGGCGAGGTCATACATTCCTTTCGCTCCGTTGTCGGCCGAAACCACAAAAATCAGCTCGTTTTTCATATACGGTTCCGAGAAACTCATCGTCTTGGAACGTTCGGGCGTTACGGACAGGCCGTTCCAAATGCAGTCGATCTTTCCGTCGTTCAAATTGTTTTCCTTGGCGTCCCAGTCGATGCCCTGCTTGACGAGCGCGACGCCGAGCCGGTTGCAAACCTCCTGCGCCACGTCTATATCAAATCCCGTGATTTCGCCGGCTTCGTTGGTAAATCCCATAGGAGGGAATCCCACGTCAAGGCCGAGGACAAACTGCTTGGCGTCAAGTACCTTCTGCAAAGAATTATCGGTTTTTGCGGCGTCTGGTTTCCCGCCGCAGCCCGCCAGCAAGCAAAGCATGACGGCAAAGCAGAAAAGCGCCGAGAGCATTTTTTTCATAATCGTTCTCTCCTATCATGATATATTACAAAGTTTTGGCTGCGGGCGATGACGCAAGACGCTTTTGGCGTCGGGCGACAAAAAGAGCGCCTCTTTGGGAAAACAAAAAAGCACAAGGGCGGAATTAACCCTTGCGCTTGAAATGTATTTTGTATACGCGAAACGAACGATGCGTGAAGCTGGAACGCTGCGGATTTTGCGTTCGCACTGCCTGTCTGTATGAGCGCCCAATCATGAAGGGCGCCAAAACGGAAAACATAATCGACAACTCCTTGATGATAAAACGGAAAGCTTCTTTTTCCAATGAAATTGTAAACAAGAGAATGCCTTTGTGTCAAGAAAAAAGTTGCAGATACGACAGATGAGAACGCCGATGTGACGACGGGAAAATCCTGCGGCTTTTTTGTTTGCGCGGCAGGAAAATTTCATTTTTTGCAGAATACAAACAAAAAACATTTATACGGGAAGGGGCGAAGGTTATGCAGACGATTCGGGAACGTACGGAGGAACTGGAATATCAGATTTTGTCGCCGGACGCTGCGAAAAGCCGCGAGGCGAAGCGCCGGGGCGAGATTGACCTCTGCCCTTTCCGTACGGCGTACCAGCGCGACCGGGACAGGATTCTCCATTCCAAATCGTTTCGCCGCATGAAGCACAAGACGCAGGTCTATATCATGTCGGGGGATCATTACCGTACGCGCATGACCCACAGCCTCGAAGTCGCCCAGATTTCGCGGACGATTGCACGGGGGCTTCGGCTGAACGAGGATCTTGTGGAGGCGATTGCCCTTGGTCATGACGTCGGCCACACGCCTTTCGGGCATTCCGGCGAGGCGGCGATGGCGGAGCTTTGCGGTCATTTCGCGCATAACGAACAGAGCCTGCGCGTGGTGGATTATTTGGAGCGCGGCGGCACGGGCCTGAATCTGACGGACGACGTCAGGGACGGCATCGTGCACCATACGGGTAAAGAAAAGGCGAAAACACTGGAAGGGCGTATTGTACATCATGCCGACCGCATCGCGTATCTTTGCCATGATTATGACGACAGCCTGCGGGCGGGTCTGCTGCGGCCGCAGGATTTGCCGCCGTTGGTGGCGGACGCTTTGGGCGACGCGCATTCGGCGATGATTACGGGATTTGTGTCGGATATCATCACGTTTTCAGAGGGCACCCACGACGTTTCTTTTTCCCCGTCGATGCAGGAAGTCATGAAGCTTTTCCGTTCCTTTATGTTCGAGCGTATTTACCATTCGGAAAAGCTCGCAAGGGAGCGGGAACAGGCCGTTTTTGTCCTGCGCCAGCTCTATCATCACTTTTTCAATCATGTTGAACGGCTGCCGCAGGAATTTCGGGATCGGGAAGAGCGCTGGGGGAAGACGCAGATTGTCGTGGACTATGTGGCGGGTTTGACGGACGGTTACGCGGTGCAGCTTTTCCAAGAGATATTCGTTCCTCCCGTGGGGATGACAATTAAAGGCCATATTGTATGATGTTAGAAATTTCTTTTTTCCTTTGAGAGGATTTTTTCGATTTATATGGAATATAAGAGCAGTAAAATTTTTTATTATTTTGTTGATCGGTGGCCAGTATGAGAACTGCGGAGATGGACGCGTTTGTCGCGCGGGTGCGCGAGCGTTCGGATATTTTGAGCGTAGTGGCGTCCTATGTCCCGCTGAAGCGAAAAGGCGGGCGGTATTGGGGCTGTTGCCCGTTTCATTCGGAAAAGACGCCGTCGTTTTCCGTTGTGCCGGACGAGGGTTTTTTTTATTGCTTCGGCTGTCACGCCGGGGGAAACGTATTCAAATTCATTTCCATGATCGAGAACGTGTCCTATTTCGACGCGATACGGATGCAGGCGGAAAAGCTTGGAATCGAGATGCCGGATCGGGAAAAGTCCGAAAAGGAACTGGCCCGGGAACGGAAGCTCGACGATTTGCGAAAGCTGGCGGAGATGGCCCAACGGTTTTTCCATAACTGTCTTGTGAAGACCCGATACGGCGAGGCGGGGCTTCGGTATTTGTCGGGGCGTGGCGTCAGCGAGGCCGTGATTGAGGATTTCGGGCTTGGGTTTGCGCCGGACGCGCCGGGAAAGCTTCGCGATGCGTTCTTGAAACGGGGCGTCAGCGAAAAGCTGCTTTTGGAGTGCGGGCTTCTCATAGAACGTCAGGGCGGCGTTTACGATAAGTTCCGCAACCGGGTGATGATTCCCATCGCCGACGAACGGGGGCGCGTAGTGGGGTTTGGCGGACGCGTACTCGGCGACGGCGTTCCGAAATATTTGAATTCCCCGGAAACGCCGCTGTTCAACAAGCGCCGGATTTTGTTCGGCCTGAATCGCGCCAAAAAGGCGATTCGGGAAACGGGCAGGGCGATTCTCGTCGAGGGATATATGGACGCGATTTCTTTGGCGGCGGCGGGCGTTTCAAACGTGGCGGCGTCCCTGGGGACGGCGTTCACGGCGGAGCAATGCAGACTGCTGCTGCGTTATGCCAAAGAGATATGCTTTTGTTACGACAGCGACGAAGCCGGGCAGCGGGCTACGATACGGGCGTTGTCCGTCGTCCGCCGGACAGACGCCAAAGCCAGGGTGTTGATCGTCCCGGACGGCAAGGATCCGGACGAATATGTGCGAAAGCATGGCGGCAAAGCGTTTCATGCGCTGGCGGAGAACGCCTTGTCTATCGAGGAGTTCCATTTTCGTTACGCGCTGCGGACAAACGATACACGCACTTTAGACGGAAAGAACCGGGCGCTTCGTGCGTTTCTTCCGGTGCTGAAGGCCGCAGGCCCTGTCGAGCAAAACGAATATATCGGAAAGCTGCAGCGTAATCTCGGGATCGACGAAGGAATCATTCGACAGGAACTGTCCGCGTATCAGGGAGACGACTCGGCGGAAGAATTTCGCCCCCGGATGCAGCGGCCTGTGATGCGTAAGGCGGACGATGCGGTGCAGCGGGCGGGACGCGTGTTGATTCGCATGGCGTGGCGGGATCCCGGCGTAGCGGCGTCCGTGATAGCGGACTTAGAGGAATCGCCGTACCCGTATCCGCCGCATGAAG
>JAEEGK010025413.1_pt1 | contig 12168 bp, 9 predicted proteins | sample 8958771 | NCBI WGS metagenome assembly JAEEGK01 (sample SAMN16246547, study PRJNA631951) | gut metagenome | biome: gut microbiome; feature: rumen; material: SC-attached | host: Bos | place: Iran: Karaj | collected 2018-10 | reverse complement strand
GCCGTTGTAGTAGTACATCGTGCCGAAGCCCTGCTGATAGTCGATGTACCACAGACCGTCATACTTATTATTATTGGCGAAATAGTAGATGCCGCGTCCGTGCTGATGATCCTGATGCCAGTTGCCTTCGTACTTCTCGCCATCAGTGAACGTATAGACGCCATAGCCCTGACGCTTGCCCTTCACATATTCGCCCTCGTACGTGTCGCCCGTCTTGAATGTCGTCTTACCCTTACCGTTCGGCTTTCCTCCCTCCAGCTCTCCGTAATAAGTGGAACCATCCTTGGGGAAGACATAGTTGCCAATCATCACTTTCTGCGCCATCACAGACGATGCATTCATCAGCAACATCGCCCCTGCTATCATGTATCTTGAAATGTATCTTGAAATATTCATATCTATATCAATTCTTATTAATTCATTCAATCGTGTTGACAAAGATAGCAACTATTTTTCAATTTCCAGCCTTCCGTTAAGTTTTATTATGACTTTTGTGCCATTTTTCGCGACAGAACGCAAGAAATCACTCCATCCGAAGCGTCGTTACCTTCTCCAGTCGGGCTTTCAGACGAGGCATCGAATCCTTTCTGATGCGGAGCTTCATCGAGCAGTCGTTCTCGAATCCCTGCGACACAATCTGTGGATTTTCCTCCTTGACAATGCGCATCACATCGTTCATGAACGGGTATTCAAACCAGAACGTCACCTCTTCGTCCACCGTCTTCTCGATAATCTCAGCGGCGGCAATCGCTTCAGCAGCGGCCAAGCGGTAGGCCACAATCAAACCCGACGTACCGAGCTTCACACCGCCGAAGTATCTCACCACAATGATGAGGATGTCGGTCAGTTCGTTCGAGTTGATTTGTCCAAGGATGGGCTTGCCGGCTGTCGATGAAGGCTCTCCGTCGTCGTTGGCTCTGAACTCTGTGCGCTCGGGCCCCAGCATATAGGCATAGCAGACGTGGCGGGCATCATAGTATTTCTTACGATAACCCGCCAGCAGCTCTTTGATCTCGTCTATTGTCGAAACATGATGAGCGAAGGCGAGGAACTTGCTACGCTTCTCGGTGTAGTAGCCCTCGCCTCCGCTCTTAATCGTGCGATATTCGTCGCTATTCACTCTTGTCTTTTAATTATTATATTCCTGCCAGCTCTTGATCTTCACATCGTCGAGACTCATGGCGGTAAAGGCCTCGATAAATGCCTTTGCCAAGCGGACATTCGTCATCAGAGGAATGTTGTGATCGATGGCACCACGACGAATCTTGTAGCCATTGGTCAACTCGCGTGAGGTGTGGTTCTTCGGGACATTGATGACCAAACCTACCTTGTGCTGGCTGATCAGATCCATCACGTTGTTGTCACCATCCTCGTCAGGCCACTTTACAGCGACAGCCTTCACACCGTTATCGTTGAAGAACTTGGCTGTACCTGCGGTGGCGTAGATCGTGTAACCTTTCTTAGCCAGTTGCTGAGCAGGCTCCAGCAGCGATACCTTACCCTTGGCACCACCTGATGAAATCAGGACAGCATCCTTCGGGATAGAGTAGCCTGTAGCAATCAGCGAGTTAAGCAGAGCCTCATTAAGGTCATCGCCCAGACAACCTACCTCACCAGTAGAGCTCATGTCGACACCCAGCACAGGATCAGCATTCTGCAGACGGGCAAATGAGAACTGAGAGGCCTTCACACCGATGCGGTCAATGTCGAACTCGCTCTTCTCGGGCTTCTGATAAGGAGCGTCGAGCATAATCTTCGTTGCGGTCTCAATGAAGTTACGCTTCAGGATCTTCGATACGAAGGGGAACGAACGACTGGCACGGAGGTTACATTCGATAACTTTCACCTCGCGGTTCTTTGCCAGGAACTGGATATTGAATGGACCACTGATATTCAGCTCAGCAGCAATCTTATGGGCAATTTTCTTAATCTGACGGATGGTAGAGAAGTAGATGTGCTGAGCGGGGAATACCATCGTGGCATCACCGGAGTGCACACCAGCATACTCCACGTGCTCAGAGATAGCATACTCAATCACCTCGCCCTTATCGGCTACAGCGTCGAACTCAATTTCCTTGGTCTCAGTCATGAACTTAGAGACTACAACAGGGAATTCCTTCGAAACCTCGGTAGCCATATTCAGGAAGCGATGCAACTCTTCCTCATCATAACATACATTCATCGCAGCACCTGAGAGAACGTATGAAGGACGCACAAGTACAGGATAACCTACCTGATCGACAAACTCCTTTACATCCTCGAAACTCGTCAGTGCACGCCATGCAGGCTGGTCAATGCCCAACTTGTCGAGCATAGCCGAGAACTTGTCACGATTCTCTGCGCGGTCAATGTCTACAGGACTTGTACCCAATACAGGCACACCCTGACGATGCAGCTTCATAGCCAGGTTGTTAGGAATCTGTCCACCCACAGATACAATCACACCACGAGGTTCCTCGAGATCTATCACGTCGAGCACACGCTCCAGTGAGAGTTCATCGAAGTACAAGCGGTCGCACATATCATAGTCTGTAGAAACCGTTTCCGGATTGTAGTTGATCATGATACTCTTGTATCCCAGCTTTCGGGCTGTGTTGATGGCGTTTACAGAACACCAGTCGAACTCTACAGAAGAACCGATGCGATAAGCACCTGATCCCAAAACGACAACCGACTTCTCGTGAGCGTAGTAGTTCACATCGTGTGCAGCTTCGTATTTCTCACCTGTCGGATCACCGAAGGCAGGTGTATGGGTATAGGTGAAATAGAGATAGTTCGTCAACTCTGGATGCTCAGAGGCAACGGTGGGAATACGCTTCACAGAAGGCAAGATGCCACGCTGCTTGCGATACTTACGTACCGACAGGTTTTCTTTCTCCATATTACCGCCGGCAGGTTTCAGCACGAAACGGGCTATCTGGAAGTCGCTGAATCCGCAGCGCTTTACCTCCAGCAGCAGCTCATCGGGCAGCTCCTCAAGTGAATGGTATGTCTGCAGCTGATGCTTCAGGTCTACTATATGCTTCAGACGCTCCAAGAACCAGACATCAATCTTCGTCAGCTCTTCGATGCGCTCTACGCTATATCCCTCCTCAAGTGCCTGAGCGATGGCGAAGATACGCAAATCGGTAGGATTAGCCAACTCTTCATCGAGATTGTCGAACTTCGTGTGGTCGTTGCCCACGAATCCGTGCATACCTTGGCCAATCATGCGCAGGCCTTTCTGGATCATCTCCTCGAACGAACGTCCGATACTCATAATCTCACCTACTGACTTCATCGACGAACCGATCTGACGGCTGACGCCAGCAAACTTTGTCAAATCCCAGCGAGGAATCTTACAGATCATATAGTCGAGGCTTGGAGCCACGTAAGCACTTGATGTGGTACCCATCTCGCCAATCTGGTCGAGTGTATAGCCCAACGCAATCTTGGCAGCAACGAAGGCGAGGGGATAACCTGTGGCCTTCGAAGCAAGGGCTGATGAACGGCTCAGACGAGCATTGATCTCGATAATGCGATAGTCGTTGGTCTCTGCATTGAAGGCGAACTGAATATTACACTCTCCGACAATACCCAGGTGTTTCACGCACTTGATAGTTATCTCCTGCAGCATCTTCACCTGCTCCTCTTTCAGCGAGCAAGTAGGAGCCACCACGATCGACTCACCAGTGTGGATACCCAGAGGGTCGAAGTTCTCCATTGAAGCCACTGTGAAGCAACGGTCGTTAGCATCGCGGATGCACTCGAACTCAATCTCCTTCCATCCCTTCAGACTTTCCTCAACGAGGATCTGGGGTGCGAAAGTAAAGGCACTCTCTGCCAGCTCCCTGAACTTCTTCTCGTCAGGACAGATACCCGAGCCAAGACCGCCCAGAGCATAAGCAGAGCGGATCATGATGGGGAAGCCGATCTCATGGGCAGCCTTCAGCGCATCGTCCATCGATTCTACTGCGTGGCTCACGGGCACCTTCAGATCTACTTCTCCCAGCTTTTTAACAAAAAGGTCGCGGTCCTCAGTATTCATGATGGCCTCGACGCTCGTTCCTAAAACTTCAACTCCATACTCTTTAAGAGTCCCGTTCAGATAAAGTTCTGTTCCGCAGTTCAATGCGGTCTGTCCTCCAAATGCCAAGAGGATGCCGTCAGGTCGCTCCTTCTTGATGATTTCTGTTACGAAGTGCGTATTTACCGGCTGGAAATACACCTTGTCAGCAATTCCTTCACTGGTTTGGATTGTTGCGATGTTAGGGTTAACGAGCACGCTCTTGATGCCTTCCTCGCGAAGCGCTTTCAAAGCCTGTGACCCAGAGTAGTCAAACTCTCCTGCTTGTCCGATTTTCAAGGCACCCGATCCGAGCACCAACACCTTTTTCAGTTCTTTCTTCATTTTTGGGTTGATTTTGATATCCTTGTTCTTAAATCGCGTGCAAAGTTACGAAGTTTTTGCGAAACCACCAAAAAAGTTTCCCACTGATTTCGATTAATAAAGGCTCGCTCTTGCATTTTTTTCCATAATGATATAGAAACGGTATGTTTATGCAAGTAGTAAAGAAAATCAGCTGGACAGCGTTGAATAGCTGCCAGCTGATGATGGGTATCGTTGAGAACAATAGGATATTATTAATAATAGGTGAAGGTGCGGGTGGTTGTCATTTCCTGCCCCATCATCTCAGTCTTGCGACTGATCCAGTTGCCGTGATCGTCGAACTTGTAGTCTGAATAGGGAATCTCAATGAGCTGCCCGCCCATATTGATGCTCTCTGAAGTTACAACGCCATTCTCATCATAGTTATAGGTGTTGGTGACATCGTTGCCCATCACATTGAGTGAGCGACTCTTCATGCGCCCATTCTCCCAAGTAATCTTCACTGTAGTGCTCTGACCTTGAAAACTCATCTTCACGGATGTGAGGTAGCCGTTTTCATCGTAAACTGCATCCGACATGAGGCTAGAATTCACCATCTTGCCGTCCTCAGAGAATTCGATAGACTGGCTCATGCCCATGATATCCATCTTCATCGTCTTGACAGCACCTTTGGCTTCATTGGCCTCTACGTCGTGAAATTTTGTCTGTGCCTGCATAGCAAATGGTATAGCCAGCATGGCAATCATCATCATGATCTTTTTCATTTTCTAAAATGGTTTTTGGTTTGTAACGAATATTTTCGTGGCAAAGTTAGTGATTCTTTCTGAAACAACAAAGTTTTTCCAAAAATTATTTGTACCTTTGCCGATGCATTTTTGAAAAGTTAACGATGAACACTAAGATACTTGAGGATTTGAATGCGAGCCAGCGCGAGGCTGTGGAGTACTGCGACGGGGCAAGTCTGGTCATTGCAGGAGCAGGATCGGGCAAGACCCGCGTATTGACTTATAAAATCGCCTGGTTGTTGGAACAGGGAATGGCTCCTTGGGAGATTCTGGCCCTGACTTTTACCAATAAGGCTGCACGAGAGATGAAGGAACGTATTGGCAGACTGGTAGGTGAGGAGCGTGCCAGATATCTGCAGATGGGAACATTCCATAGCGTCTTTGCTCGAATCTTGAGAGCTGAAGCCGGGCATCTTGGCTTTAACTCAAGTTTCACCATCTATGACCAGACGGATGCCCGCTCGCTGGTGAGAGCAATTATCAAAGAGATGGGGCTTGACGACAAGGTGTATAAGCCCGCATCGGTAGCTGATCGTATCTCGATGGCTAAGAACCACCTGATATTGCCTCAGGCCTATGCTGAAAGTGCCTGGGCCAAGGATGATGTCAACCAGAAGCGTCCACAGGTGGCTAATATATATATAAGGTACGCGGAGAGGTGCCGACAAGCTAATGCGATGGACTTTGATGATCTGCTTGTGCAGACGTGGGTATTGCTTAAGAATCATGAGGATGTTCGACAGAAATACGTTGAGAAATTCTGTTTCGTTCTAGTGGATGAGTATCAGGACACGAACTTCGCACAGCAGGCAATCGTCTTTCAGTTGACAAAAGAGCGTCAGAAGGTGTGCGTGGTGGGCGATGATGCGCAGAGTATCTATTCGTTCAGAGGCGCTAACATCGATAATATATTGAATTTTAGGAATTTATATAGAGATGCTAAACTTTTTAAGCTGGAACAGAACTATCGTTCAACGCAGTTGATTGTGCAGGCAGCAAATTCACTCATCAGACGCAATGAACGACAGATTCCGAAGAATGTCTTCTCAGAAAATGAGCATGGTGAGAAACTTCTGCTGAAGCCTGCCTACAGCGACAAGGAAGAAGCTATCATCGTTTGTCAGGACATCAAGCGCCTGCGTAAGCAGGATCATTGCAACTGGAGCGACTTTGCTATCCTCTATCGTACAAATTCACAGAGCCGATCTTTTGAAGAGCAGATGCGTAAGGATAATATCCCTTACAGGATCTATGGCGGACTGAGTTTCTATCAGCGTAAGGAAATCAAAGACGTGATAGCCTACTTCCGACTGATTGCCAATCCTAATGACGAGGAGGCCTTTAAGCGCATCATCAACTATCCTGCGCGAGGAATTGGCGACACAACGGTGGGTAAGATCATACAGACGGCACAGACTTATGGCGTCAGCTTGTGGCAAGTGATTAAGGAACCCGTGCTGTTCCCCATGGAAGTAAGCAAGGGCACGATGACAAAGATCCAGAACTTCCGTGAACTGATTGAGGGGTGGATTGGGCGCGTAACGACAGAAGATGCCTACACATTAGGTCATGATATTATCATGAACTCGGGAATTAGTAAGGATATCTATTCTGGGCGTAATCCCGAGGATATCTCGCGACAGGAGAATCTGGAGGAGTTTCTCAGTGGTATGCAAGACTTCGTGGAGAGTCGTCGCGAGGAAGATATGGCCGACGAGGTATATCTCTCTGATTTCCTGCAGGAAGTGGCTCTACTGACGGATCTCGACAGTGAGGAGGGCGACGAGAACGACAAGGTGACGCTGATGACCATCCACTCAGCTAAAGGTCTGGAGTTCCTGACGGTGTTTGTCGTTGGATTGGAAGAGAACATCTTTCCGAGTCCGATGTGTACCAACTCCATGCGTGAGCTGGAAGAGGAGCGTCGACTGCTATATGTGGCCATCACTCGTGCTGAGAAACATTGCATTCTGACCTGTGCGCAGAACCGCTTCAGATACGGACGGATGGAGTATGACACACCATCACGTTTTATTCGCGACATCGACCCGGAGCTGTTGGATGTGCAGAGCGAAAAGGGTGGAGGAGCATCGCCATCGCCCCGTAGAGATTCGTATGGTGGCTATGGCGGTAGTCGTAGTCCTGAATGGATGCAGAATCCGAGGCCTGTGGCAACTCAGTTCAAGGCAGATCCCAAACCACGGATGGTGGCTCCACGACAGCCAGAGAAACCCGTTGACCCCTTTGGGCAAAACTTCAAGCGCGTCTACAATGCTGTGGCACCTCGAAAGATGGCATCAGAGCCAAGTGCGGGTGATTTGCGTGAGGGTTGCACGATAGAGCATCAGCGCTTTGGCATCGGTAAGGTACTTAAGATTGAAGGTACAGGTGAGAACACTAAGGCTACTGTAGAATTTAGAAACGCTGGTACCAAGCAGCTCTTGTTGAAGTTCGCTAAGTTCAAGATAATTGAGACATAATAGCTGATATAATTGTTTGATAATAGGAACAAAAGAATTAGAGCGACTCATCATCTGGTCGCTCTAATTTTCTTTTGGGTGTTTGGGGAAGATGCTTCTGCTTTCGGAGCCACGCTGCCTTGCGTGCCTCATAGTCTTCGTAATGCTTCTCCAGAAATCCGTCAGCCATCGTCGCTCATCTTATTCATTAAACTTCGCATAGATGACCTTCAGTTCGATATTGCTCCCATTGGGCCCGCCTTTTAAGCGGGTGCTAGTCATCGACATCTGATTTGCCACAGAAGCTACACCAGCCGCAGATGTTGTCGTATTTACTGCTGTTGTGATAGTCACAGGTACCAGCACCACTTTATTCCAGTCAGGATGCGTAGCCACCCAGTTAGGATCGTTTGCCAAGCCAACTTTCTTTGCGTTCGACATATAGGAAATCATGTTGTCGATATTCGAGAATTCATACTCATTCGTTGAATCGAGAATCGTGTAGAACGAGTTCTTAGAATTGATGGTCTGCCTATGCTCGAAGAAAGTGTAGAGACTGTCTCTTGGTATCATCAGTAGGTATTCAGGTGCGCTGAAAACATAAGGCGAGTTTCGTAGTTCGCTGTTCAGACGTTGGAATGTGACACCAACGGAAAGCAGAGAGTCGGTTGCGTGTGTAGCCTTAATTTCATCGACGGGCAGTGTTACCTCAGTAAAAATACCTGCAGGCGTTTTCAGATAGGTGCAGCTTTTGTCATTGACAAGCGACTGCAAGGCTTCCTTGTCGTTGATGACCCTGGTAGTCTGTAGCACTTCAGGTGTAGAAGCCATCGCCATATAGGCACTGACTATTGAGTCTTCATCGTTATAATAGCTGTAGAAGATACGTATGTCGATCTCGTTCAGATTTGCCATGACACCCAGTCCGTCGTTCACTTGGAAATAGAATCCAGGACAGAGCGAATGGATGAAACTGTAAGAGTTCTTGAAATATTCAGGGTGCTCGTAGTAATTCCGAAGGATGTATGTACCATAGTCTGGATAGCTTTTCCCGTTCTTATCGATGTATTTCTGATTAAGAACGATGCGGGCATTATCGGTAAAGTTTGCCAGATTCCTGATGCTGTCCTTATAAGTCAGGTTTGATAGTGAAAAGGCCAGACTCTGCTTGAGACCATCAGTCCGGATCAATCCTGCGCTTCTGGGATCGAAATTACTATAGTAGATATTCTGGTCGCTCATGGGCTCTTTCAGTTCCAGAACGTCGAGCTTGACAGGTGTAAGAGAGTCACCATAGCATTTCGACTTGTTGAAAAACAGCCATATCTCACAGGAGTCAACTGCGATATCGCCATCTTCATAGTTTACGATTTGGTCTCTTGCAGGGAGCTTCGGACTCTCAAGCATATTAAACTGGGCCATAAATTCACTCTTGATATAAGCACCAGTTTCCGGGTCTCTGACATTACCGAAATAGCAATCGAAATTGCGGGCATATACGGAGTCTGCCAATATAGACCTTGACGTAGCATTGAAAATACCAGTCGAAACATTCAACTTGTCGTTATCGCTGGTGAGCGTAGATCCTATTTCTAACGTTTCTTCATTACAAGACATCACCGCCATTGCGCAGAATGCAATCGCTGTAATCAATCTGAGTTTCATGTGTAAATGTAAATGTATTATAAGTCCTTAAACCTCGTCAGGGAAGAGTGATTCGTAGAATGCCTCATAGGCATCAGCAAAGTCTTCCTGATAGCCAAGAACGGGGATATTCTTGCCCTTGGCGTAATCGAGTAATTCAACATTAACTTCATTATCTGACTGAATAACTCCATCACTATAGTCGATGGCGAGCTTACCCAGTTCATCGAAATCGAAATTGTCGTTGTAGCCCTTCAGCAATTCTTCATTGACATCACGGAACTCCAGGCACTTCTTGAAATTCTCGCCAAGATCCTTATCAATGTTCTTGGTGAAGAGGGAGGTTACAACCTTGGCTTCTGCAAATGATGGCTCATCATGGAAGGCAGTCTTCACATAGAGGGGCACAACAGCACTCATCCAGCCTTGGCAGTGGATGATGTCGGGCACCCAGCGGAGCTTCTTGACAGTCTCAAGTACACCACGAGCGAAGAAAATGGCTCGTTCACCGTTGTCAGGATAATCTTCTCCCTTCTCGTCCTTCTCCATCTGCCGCTTGCTGAAGTAATCATCATTGTCGATGAAATAGACTTGTATACGGGCTGACTGTATGGAGGCAACCTTAATGATCAGGGGATGATCTGTGTCATTAATGATCAGATTCATACCCGAGAGTCGGATTACCTCATGCAACTGGCCGCGACGCTCGTTAATGGTTCCCCATTTGGGCATGAATGTACGAATCTCATGACTACGTTCCTGCATAGCTTGCGGAAGTTTCTTTCCCATCAGTGACAAGTTGTTGTCTGGGACGTAAGGAGAGATCTCCTGATTGATGAATAATATCTTCTTCTTTGCCATCTTTCGAAGTTTTTGCAGCGCAAAGATACGAAAAACTTTTCACATTTCCGAATTTCGATGAAAGATTTTAGGAAAAAGTGACACTTTTCGGTCTTTTTTATGGATATTTTCGGATTTTCTTAAATAAATTAGGTGTAAAATGGCACTTAAACATACTTTTGGATTAATGCCACGAAACGGTTGCCATACTTCTCCTTCTTATGTTCTCCGATACCAGAGATATTGCCAAACTGCTCGATAGTAGTTGGTTTGATGGTGGCCAGAGCGTGGAGTACCTTGTCGCTGAAAACGATGTATGGTGGAAAGCCTTCTTCGTTGGCACATGTCAATCTTAGGGAACGAAGTGCCTCGAACAGTTTCATGTCTTCAATGCCAGTGGTTGGTGGCAGACCTGGAATTGTGATGGTAGGAATCTCAAGTTTCAGTCGTGGTTTCTTGCGCTCCTCTTTCACGCTATGGTCGATGACACAGAGTTGAGCACTCTTCCTGCCGTATAGAACATCTTCTCCGATATTGGTAACTTTCACCTTGTTACCATCATTGTAGGCTATCTCGATGAATCCCATTTGGAGCATCTGCAGCAGATAGTCCTGCCAGTCGTTGGTCGTGATATCTTTCCCCACACCGAATGTCTTGAGTTGATCATAGCCATGGCGTATGACATAAGGTGAACGGATGCCTTTAACAATCTCTATAATCGTAGATATGCGCACCGTCTCTGCCGTGCGCTTGGCTGCACTGAGAGCCATCTGTACGTAGCGCGTGCCATCAAACCGTCGGGGCGGATTCTCGCAAACATCACAATTGCCACAGTCGTGATCTGTCTGTTCGCTGAAATAGTTGAGCAAGATCCGTCTGCGACAGACACTCGACTCGGCATATTCCTGCATTCTTCGCAGTTTATCCATGTTGACATCTTGCTGACCACTTTGTCTTGCAAATTCAGTAAGTTGTACAATGTCAGCGAGAGAATAGAATAGGACTGTATCTGCTGGAGCACCATCGCGGCCAGCACGTCCTATCTCCTGATAGAAACTCTCGATACTTTTAGGCATATTATAATGAATCACCCAACGGACATTACTCTTGTCGATACCCATTCCAAAGGCTATTGTTGCGCAAACGACGGACAATTGGTCATTCTTAAATCTTTCCTGCGTCTGATTCCTTTCAAATGCCGACAAACCAGCATGATATGGTGCCGCGTTGATACCCTTCTTCTGTAAGTCGGATGCAACTTTTTCGGTATTCTTGCGGCTTAGGCAATAGATAATGCCAGCCTCCATCGGACGTGCCTTGATGAAATTGAGAATGAAGTGCATCTTCTCTGCGGCCTTGTAGCCTCGTTTTACTGACAAGCTAAGGTTAGGACGGTCAAAGCTGGAGATGAATTCCTGAGCACCAGTAATGTTAAGCTGTTTCAGAATATCCCCACGTGTGATTTTATCAGCTGTTGCAGTCAGAGCCATGATGGGGACATGGGGGAATTTCTCACGGAGAATGCCCAGCTGTGTGTATTCTGGGCGGAAGTCGTGGCCCCATTGGCTGATGCAATGGGCTTCGTCGATGGCAAACAGCGAGATTTGGATGTGACTGAGCAGATAGTCTATTTCAGACATCAGTTTCTCAGGAGAGATATAGAGGAGTTTCATGCTGCCAGAGATACATTTACGCCTGATGACTGTATCAACGGCAGGATCATTACCGCTATTGAGGGCTTCGGCTTCAATGCCATTCGCACGAAGTGTCTCTACCTGGTCTTTCATCAGGCTGATAAGCGGGGAAATCACAATGGCTGTGCCTGACATCGTTAGTGCAGGAATCTGGTAACAAATACTTTTTCCGCCACCTGTAGGCATCAGCACTAAAGCGTCTTTGCCTTGCATGACGTGTTCTATGATTTCTTGTTGGTTTTGCCTGAAAGTGCTATAGCCGTAATATGTTCTTAATGCCTCGAAAATGTTCATCAGTTACAATTTTTGCACAAAGATAGGCATTTTTTTTGTAATTCATTGCTAGTTTGGATTATTTTATTTAATTTTGCATGCCT
>JAEEGK010025412.1_pt1 | contig 12168 bp, 8 predicted proteins | sample 8958771 | NCBI WGS metagenome assembly JAEEGK01 (sample SAMN16246547, study PRJNA631951) | gut metagenome | biome: gut microbiome; feature: rumen; material: SC-attached | host: Bos | place: Iran: Karaj | collected 2018-10 | reverse complement strand
TGTGCAAGCTCGGCGGGTGTGAAGTAAGCCATGTTCTCCACGAATCCGAGAACGGGGATGTTGACGGCCTCGTTGCGGAAGAGTTCCACGCCACGTACCACGTCGGCCAGCGCCACCTGCTGTGGGGTGCTGACGATGATGGCACCAGTGACGGGGATGGTTTGGGCGAGGGTGAGTTGTATGTCGCCGGTTCCCGGGGGCATGTCGACGACCATGTAGTCGATTTCGTCCCACCAAGTCTCGGTGAGGATCTGTTTCAAAGCGCCACTGGCCATGGGGCCTCGCCAAGCGAGGGCTTTGGAGGCATCGACGAAGAATCCCACGGACATGAGCTTGATGCCGTATTTCTCAATGGGAAGCATGTATGTTTTGTCGCCTACTTTGTGGCCATAGACCTCTTCATCCTGTATATTGAACATGATGGGGATGGAGGGACCGTAGATGTCGGCGTCGACGAGGGCTACTTTGGCTCCCGTCTTTGCCAAAGCCACTGCCAAATTGGCAGCCACAGTGCTTTTGCCCACGCCACCCTTGCCAGAGGCTACAGCGATGATGTTATGTACTTTCTTGAATTCCTCTTTGAATTCGGCTTTGGGGTCGGGTTGGGGCTTGGAGGTGAGGTTTATTTCCACCTCGGCATTGCGGTCTACGAGTTCGTGTATGGCGTTGATGCAGTCGTCGCTCATCTTTTTCTTCATGGGACAGGCTGGGGTCGTGAGTACCAGATCGAAACTTACTTTGAGACCGTCGACATGGATGTTCTCTATCATGCCGAGTTCCGTCAAACTGCGTCCGAGGTCGGGGTCGTTCACATGGCCAAGGGCCATTTCTATCTGTGTGGTGGTAATCATTATTGGTTGAATATTTCTTTCAGTTTGTTCTCTAACTCCCGTCCCCGCAAATTACGTGCCAAAATCTTGCCGTCGGGGCTGACGAGTACGGTGGAGGGTATGGAGGAGATGCCATAGAGTCGTCCGGCGGCAGAGCTCCAGTATTTGAGGTCACTGACGTGGTTGGGCCATTCGAGGTGGTCGTCATTGATGGCTTTGACCCAGCTGTCGAGGCTCTTGTCGAGTGACACACTGAAGATTTCAAACCCTTTGTCATGGTATTGCTTGTAGAGGCGCACCACATTGGGATTCTCCATGCGACAGGGGCCGCACCATGAAGCCCAGAAGTCAATCAGTACCACCTTGCCTCGCAGGTCGCTCAGTCGGCGTAACTGTCCACTTGGGTCAGGAAGTTCGATGTCAGGAGCATCCATTCCCGGGAGGAGAGTGGTTTTCAGCTTGCTGTCGAGGTGCATCACAAATTCATCGTTGGGCCATTGGGTGATGAGAGCATCGCGTATTTTCTTATACAAATCGGCATGTTGCTCGAACGACTGTTCAAAGTATGTGACAAGGAAAGCGCTCATGAGCACCACGGGATTGGCGTCAAGCAACGTCTCCATGCGGCTGTCGAGGAGGTCGCTCCGCTGATCCTGTATCAGTTCGGTCATTAGGTTGGTGTATTCTTTGTAGAGGGACATGTTGTCGGACCCTTTAGCCGATCTGATGTTGAACATATTGAGGGCTGGCATGTAGTCAACGTCGAGAACCACGGTTTCTTTTGGAAGCATCATCACATGGAGCAGTGGCCCTTTGGAGGACCCCATAGGGACTAGGCCGAACAGCTGAGGAGCATACGAGTATTGTGAGAAACTTATGCGTCCGTTCTTGTCGGGAGTCAAGGTGTCCACGGGGACAAAACGGCCACTCTGTGGTTCGTGCACCACAATGCGGGTGCCGTTCTCCAGACCATGGAAGGTGCAGTTCAAGGTACTCGTCTGTGCGTTGGCAAAAGCCATCATTATCAGTGCTGTTACCAGCAAAAGAATTCTTTTCATCACTATATTTTGGTTTTATTTCTTTAACTCTAAATTCTTGATTTTCTTCATATCTTCGTCGATCTGCAAATAAATTGGGTAGAATGCTTCGTCTCCAAAAAGGAAATAGCCAATCTGGGCTTTCAGCATGATGGAAAGCATCTGCTTCTGTTTTTTGTACGACTGGGCGTTGAATGGAATCTTCTTATCTTCGCCAGAGGCTATCATGAACTGCAGCATGTCGTCGCTCACAGAGAACTGTTTCTCGAACGACCTGGCATCGGGGTAGCGCCTCAGCCATTCGGCGGCATGCCGACGTACCTGATACAAGGCGGTGTGAAGCAGTGTTCCGCACGAAGAAAGCTGGTTGACATAGGCCAGGGTAATGTCCTTATTGTAGGACAATATGTGGTCGGGAATTATGCCGCCACCGCCATAGACGATGCGTCCTCCTACAGTGTAGTAAGGGGTAGAGTCGGCGATATATAGTACTGGGTCGTCGACATATGACTCATACATCAGGTTTATGTAGTCTTTGTAGTAGTCGTCGGTTCCCTGGGTATAGGGACGCTGGATGGAACGTCCAGAGGGTGTATAGTAGCGCGCTACTGCCAAAAGCACCGAGGAGCCGTCCCGCAACGTGAATTCGCGTTGTACCAATCCTTTGCCGAAAGTGCGACGTCCTACAATTATGGCACGGTCGTTGTCTTGTAAGGCTCCGCTGACAACCTCGCTGGCCGATGCCGATCGTTCATTGACTATCACTATCACGGTGCCTTTTGTAAACAACCCTCCTGCACGGGCCACCACGTCCTCACGTCTCTGGTGTTCTCCTTGTGTGTACACTATCAGGCTGCCGGCAGGTAGCAGCTCGTTGGCAATGCCTATGGCCGACTCGAGCGAGCCTCCTGTGTTATCGCGCAGGTCGAAGATCAGCCGTTGCATCCCCTGCTGTTTAAGTTGCAACAGGGCATAGTGGAACTCCTCATGGCTGGTCGAGGAGAAGTTGTTCAGGATGACAAGGCCTGTGGTATCGTCAAGCATTCCACGATAAACCAAAGAATGATATGGCACCATTCCACGACGGATGGTGTAGTCGAGCAATCCGTCGCGTTTCACAGTGATGCGTACTGTTGAACCATGAGGACCTCGCAGTCGTGCCACCACGGAGTCGGCGTCCATCCCACTAACCTCCACACCATCCACGGCCCATATCAGGTCGCCTGGTAGCAGGCCTGACCTTGACGATGGACCGTCGGGCAGTACATGGCGGATATACGATGTATCGCCCTCACGATGTATCATTAACCCCACACCCTCGAAATTGCCGCGCATCACCTCATCGTTGTGTTGCGTCGCATTTGCTGAGAGGTAGGTGCTGTGTGGATCCAACTCACCCAGTATTGCCTCCAGCATGCGGTCGCCCACCGAGTCGATATCCACCTTGTCCATATAGTTTTCATGTACCAGATTAAGCACTTCGCCTATCTTGTCGTTCAGTGAGGCATACTCTTTCTTGTTGAAGAAATGAGAAGCAGTCATCACCCCGATGAGTGCTCCCAGCACCATCGCGATGAGTATCAACAGGCTATTGCCCGCTCCCCCCTTTTTCTGCTTTTCTTCCATTTCTTTGATAACGTTGTTAAAGGTGATATCGTATTTTCGTGTGTGAAAATTATTTCTTCTGGATACTTGTCTCCATTCGTCCGTCAGGCTCGTGCACTGTCGCTGCCCGGCTCCTATTCACCACCCACACACCTGCGAATACCAGTACCGCGGCGGTTACTTTGCTCATCGTCAATCGGTCCAGACCTGTCCAAATGGCTGCGGCAATGGCTATGATGGGTTGCAGGTATCCGTACATGCTTACCAGCGTTGGCCTAATGCGTTTCTGGCCTACAGGGATGAGGTAGTAGGCTATGAAGGTGGAGAAGAATATCATGAACCCTATCTCCCACCACACCTGTGTACTCACAGCGGAGAATTCTGTCGTTGGCAGTTGAGGCACACTGAATGGCAACGATACCAAGAACGATACCAGAAACATCCATTTCATGCTTGTTACTACAGAATAGCGTGCTATCAAGTTACGGCACGTACCCAAGTAGAGAGCAAAGACAATGTAGTTGGCAAAGCAGAACAGGATACCCACAGGCTCCGTCTCAGAGGGACCTACGGAGGCAAAAGTACTCTGCAGAATCAACCATAGAATGCCGCCGAAACTCAAAGCCACTCCCGCTACCTTTTTCCATGTAATAGGCTCCTTGAGGAATATGGCAGCAACAAACATCGTGAAGATAGGTGTCGTGGTGCTCATCACCGACAAGTCCACGGGTGTAGTGTGTGCTATGGCGTGCAGGAAAGTCAACTGTGGCAGGAACAATCCCAGGATACCCGCTCCACACAACTTCAGCAAATCCCTCCACGGGACATGCTCCTTAGGTCCCATCAATGACAATAGCCAGAACAAGCCTCCGGATACCAATGCCCGCATTGTGAATAGCACAATAGGTTCCACATGCCCTTCGATGGCTATGTCGCGACACACCACTACATTGATTCCGAAAATGACATACGCTCCAGCGCATGCCAAATGACCTATGGCTATGTTGCGGTTCATCCTTCCTGCATCAATTTCAGCAGGTCCTGTCCAATGTCGCGACGGTAGTATTTCCCTTCCCAGTCAATGGTCTGGCACCGGTTGTAGCTCTTCAGCAGAGCCTCTGGCAGACTTTGTGATAGTGCTGTTGCGCAGATGACGCGCCCGCCATTGGTCAGCAGGCGTCCCTCACCATCACGTCGCGTGCCACAGTGGAACACCAGTGTGTCATCGTCGTTTCCGTAGGCTATCGCATCTCCTTTCCGGTAGCTCTCCGGATAGCCTCCTGCCACCATCATCACACATGCTGCGCTACGCGGGTCTACTTCCAAGGTGCAACCATCCAAGTCGCCGTGGGCGGCATTCTCGAAGAGGCTCACCACGTCGCTCTTGATACGGGGGAACACGCTTTCCGTCTCAGGATCGCCCATCCGCACATTGTATTCTATCACATAAGGATCACCACTATTCGGATCGGAAGCGTCAATGCCGCAGCACATCAGTCCGATGAATATGAAGCCGCAATAGGGTATTTTCTCCTCCCGCAGTCCCCGCACCGTCGGCTTCACCACCATGTCCTCCACCTTCTTCATGAAGGTTTTGCCTGCGAAAGGTACGGGACTCACTGAGCCCATACCGCCGGTATTCAGACCAGTGTCGCCTTCACCAATGCGCTTGTAGTCTTTTGCCGTAGGCAGCATCAGGTAGTGGATACCATCGGTAAGCACAAACACACTCATCTCGATACCGCTGAGGTATTCTTCTATCACCACCCTTGCCGACGCCTCTCCGAACTTGTGTCCGCAAAGCATCTCTCTTAGGTGTCCTTTGGCTTTCTCCAAGTCGGGCTCTATCAATACTCCCTTGCCAGCAGCCAGTCCGTCGGCCTTCAGCACATAGGGCGCTTTCAGTGTCTCCAGAAAAGCTTCACCCTCTGCCAAAGAGGCTTCGGTGAACGTACGATAGCGCGCAGTTGGTATATTGTGCCTCTCCATAAAGGCTTTTGCATAATCCTTGCTGCCCTCCAGCATGGCTCCACGCCGGCAGGGACCTATCACCATCACGTTTTTCAGCAGTGGCTGCTCAGCAAACCAGTCCGCGATGCCAGCCACTAGAGGAGCCTCGGGTCCCACTACCACCATTTCAACACGGTGGTTTACAACAAATTGACCTATAGCTTCGAAATCAGTTATATCCAGCGCCACATTCTCACCAAGCAATGCTGTGCCACCGTTTCCGGGAGCTATAAAAAGTTGTCCGCATTGCGGACTTTCGACAATCTTGTACGCTATGGCGTGCTCGCGCCCGCCCGAACCCAGTAGCAATATATTCATCTCGTTAGGATGTTTTATTTTACATTTTATAAAATGCAAAAGTACAAAAACATTACGACATGGCAAAATTTTTTTTAGAGGGGTTTGGCGTCAAATGTCTGGAAGATAAGGAGAGGGCCATCCGAGGTGACGGTGAAGGTGTTGGAGAGGGCGGCATTGAGGGTGCCCTGCCACCAGGGAGAGAGGCATGCGTGGTCGAGAGGCCACTGAAGACCGGTGGCGGTGACATGGGTGCGGGGGTCAAGGGTGAAGAAAGAGATCTGTTGATGGGGGAAGGATGAAAAAGTGTAAATGTGTGAATGTGTGAATTCGTGAGTATCTGATTGGTTGACGCCTATGATGGAAAAGCGTCCGTGGTTGGTGAGCATTTCAAGGTCGATGCCAGGGTATTCTTCGGAGAAGGTGACAAGATAGGAGATGTTGCCAAGAGTATGGTCTTCGCGGCGGCCTGTAGCACCTAAAATTGAGAAATGAGAATTGAGGATAGAAAATTTTGAGGTAGCCCACTGCATGGCTTTGTGGAGGTCGTTGTAATCCTGCTCAGGGACGTGAATCCAGCGGTCGCCAAGGGCGGCTTTGTCTTGCTCGGACAACGAATCCCCATCTCCTACCACCACATAATTCCTAATTCCTAATTCCTCATTCCTAATTGCCTCATAGGCACTGTCGCAACAGACGACAAAGTCAGCCTTGCTGAGGGCTTGGAGAGGCACGGGGTGGGAGGGGAAGTCGCCGGCGGCGAGGATGACGATGTTCATTTCTTGATGATTGGATTGTCTGATTGCTTGAGAGATTCTTTGCGCCAGCGGATGATGCCTAGGACACAAAAGACTTCGAAGACGGCGTAGAGGATGGCAGAGGCGTAGTTGCCGGTAAGGATGAAGATGACAATCATCATCGGCTCCACAATCATCCAGCAGAACCACTGCTGCCACCACTTGTGGGCCAGCATGAGCATACCCACGATGGTGAGTGCCGACGAGATACCGTCGAGTACCGACAGGTGGATTATCCTGCCGCTTGACAATGTATAAGTACTTTGATTAAGATAGCCGAGCAGCCATGTTAGAACCGCACTGAGCAGCACTATCAAGGTGATAATCTGCCACCAGTAGTTGCGGGGGCAGGAGGAGATATGCCGCTCTCCGCCGTTATCCACTTTGCGCTTCTGGATTAAACCGCGCCAAACCAGAATGCCGTAAACCGACATTACGAAGTTGTATACGCAGATGGCGCCGTTGGCGTAGATGCCGCTGGTGAAGTCGATGACGGCATAGAATGCCGACATCAGCAGGCTGAGAGGCCAGAACCATCGGTCTGCCCTATATTCACTGACTATATAGGCCAGACCGATGACGGCTCCGATGATTTCGAAAATTGAAAGTTGAAAATTGAGAATTGAAATCATCGGTGGAATTTAGAATCTGTAAATTAAACGAGCCATAAAGTTGATGCCGGGCTGCTGGAGCCAGGTGCGGTCGTGGTAGTAGTATGTGGTGCCAGGTGTGGTCCAGTCGTCGGCCCAATCGCCAGCCCAGGCATGGAGACGGTAGTTGTGGTCCAGCACGTTGTTGACAACCATCTGGGCCTCGATTTCGTTGGTGCCACGGAGGTGCCATGTGTAGGAGGCTTTGATGTTGAGCAGGAAGTAGGGATCGATGGCGTAGCATTCGCGGCTGGTGTTGTCAGCATACTGCTTGCCTACATATTTTCCAATGAGTTGCAGCTTGGCATCCTTGAAAGGTGTGATGGTGGCGATGGCGGCGCCTACCACGGAGGGCGAGAGGGCCAGGTCGGTGGTGCTGGTAATGGCCTGCTGCATGGGGTCGCCCGTTTCGAAGACGAAGTAGGTCAGGTCAAGCACTTTGTTCATGCTGAGCGTCAGGTTGGCATCCATGCGGAACCAGTCGACAAACTGGTAGCCACCTTCGAGCTCGATGCCAAGGCGGTAGCTTTTGTCCACATTCTCCATCAGTGCGTAACCGGTGAGTACGTCGCCGTTAGGGGTCATCTGGTCTTTGTAGAGCATGGCGTAGAGGTTGGCGTTGAGGGCCCATCGGTTTTGAGCAATCTGGTATCCCAATTCTATGTCGAGCATGGTCTCGGGTTTGATGGTGCCACCGTTGGCATAGGCGCTCATGATGTCGAAGCGCACAGGTTCGCGGCTGTTGATGCCAGCGACAAAGTAAGCACGTTGATGGCCGTTGATGCGATAGTTGACACCCAGTTTGGGGTTGAAGAAGAGGTAGTTGTTGGTGATGTCGAAAGCACCGTCGAGAGCTGTTCCTGCCAGCACGTCGTCGCTGTTGCCGTGGATGCGGTAGTCGACCATGCGTAGCTGGAGGTCGGCGTAGACGTTGAGGTCGTCGTTGAAGTCATAGGTGGCTTTGGCATAGACCGAGTTGTCGAGCTTGGCACTATTGTTTTCGTACCAGCGATAGGGCAGATCGTAGTGCATCGCGGTGTCGCGATACCAGATGACGTCTCCGTACTGCAGGCCGTCGTAGTAGATGAAATTGTCGCCTAAGGAGAAGGTGAGTTTATCGTCGTTGTAGTTGACGGCAGCGTTGCCAGTATAGGTGTAGTTGTCCATACGCTTCTGGAACACTACGTCGCTCAAATAGGCGAAAGGTGCGGGCACATAGCCACTCCCAGCCGTCATGTACTGTTCATAGTATCCACCACCATGCATGAAGTCGAAAGCGCCCTTGATGCTCCACTTGTCGCTGAGCAGGTGCGAGATATAGAGTTGGTAGTGGCGTTGCCAGTAGTTGTCGGTTTCGTTGTCATAGTACATCGTCCTGCCGTCCATGTCATATTCGCCTGCGGAGTTGTAGGTGGGGTCAGCGTCGAGCTGATCGGGGTAGGCGCCGTTCCAGGCGATGCCAGTCTTTTGGTTGCCAATGATGGTAAGGAGTTTGATGAGGGTACGCTCGCCGTACCAGCTGGCACTGCCGAAGAAACTCTGCTGGTCGGTGCCCCAGCTGCGGACAAAGCCGTCGGAGGTCAGTCCGCTGTAGGCGAAATCGAAGCTCAGGCCACTCTTCATGATGCCCGTACCGGCACTGATGCCATACTGGCGTGTGTTCCATGAGCCATAGGCGATATCGGCCATGCCGTAGGCACTGCTGCGGGCGTTGAGGGTTTGCATGTTGATGGCGGCGCCCATGGCCGAGCTGCCGCCCGTCGAGGCACCCATGCCGCGCTGTATCTGCATGCTCTGTGACATGCCGCCGAGGTTGGGAATGTTGTACCAGAACACCTGCTGACTCTCGGGGTCGTTGAGTGTGATGCCGTTGAGGTTGACGTTGATACGGTTGGGTTCCACGCCGCGGATGCGGATGTAGGTGCCGCCGATGGTGCCGTTTTCGCCACTGGCCACCACCGAGGGCTGGGTCTCCAACATGTAGGGTACCGAAAGCTCTGTGCGAGCCTCGTCGAGTTGCTCGCGGTCCATGGTGCTGGTGGTGAGCGGGGTTTTGTTGCTCACGCGTACATCCTGGATGATCACTTCGTTGAGCATATGGACGGTGTCCTGGGCTCTTAAAGTGGGAAGTTGAAAATTGAAAATTGAAATGCCTAAAGTCAAGCAGGCTATCATCTGCTTGCAGCTAATCCTGGTGGCCTTGTAAATAAGATAGCGACCACAGCTATAGATGTGTTGTTTCATAATTTCATTCCTTACGCCGGCATTATCCGGATCAAGTTTACAGGGTATGTTCTCAGCACATTCATGCAATCAAGCAGTCAAGCAATCAAGCACTTATGAGCACCCCTATGCTCTCTTTGACGATGCAAAGATACAAAAAAATGATAATTGAAAAATGAAAAATGAGAAACACCTTGAATTTTTACCGTAATAGCGTAACCGTTCCCACCGCACTGTTCCATTCGGTGGGGCGGTCGAGGGTGCGGTAGTGGAGGTGCCAGACATAGGCTCCCTGGGGACAAGGCCGCCCGTTGTGGGTGCCGTCCCACCCTTGTTGCAGGTCTTTCGTGCTGTAGACCCATAGTCCCTCCCGGTTGTAGAGGGTCAGCTCGGCCTCGATGGCAGCCCCCAGGACGACGGTGAAGCGGTTGTTGCGGTCGGCATCGGGAATAAACACATTGGGGGCGAAGAGGGCAGAACGGACGATGGGAAGGGTTTGGCTGGCGGTGTCGTGGCAGAAGTTGTTGCTGACGTCCAGGATGACGGTGACGCTGTCGAAGTCGAGTTGGACCGGGTATTCGATGCGTTGCAGGGTGTCGGGGAGAGAAATGGTGTCGTGTGTGGCGCCGTGATTCACGATGGACCAGCGGCGGTGGTTGTATTTGCTGCTTCTGTCGTAGGCGTAGAGGGTGGATTTTTCGTAGGTGAGTACAGTGGGGTTTACTTCGAGTTCGGCCTGCGGGAAGGTGGGCGGCGAGAGATGGATGGCGGTGGTGGTGGGGCAGAAGAGGGAGTCGCCGTAGTAGGAGGTGAGGTAGTAGGTGACGGTGGTATTGGGGAAGACACCCAGCTGCCGATCGCTCTCATGACCGTCGAGGAGAGAATCGTGTGGTTCGGAACTCCACAGCCAGAAAGGATTGTCGGTATTGGCTGTGAGGAGGTAGAAGCCCATACCGCAGTCGGGTTCGATGCCGATGCTGAGAGGATCGGGCGGCAGCTGTATCAAGGGAAGATAGTCGATGGAGTCGCATCCGTTGGCGGCCACAAGGGTGTCGGTGAGCAGGAGAAAGAGGGTGTCGAAGAGGTTGGGGCTTATGGGCACTGTCTGGTTGTGCCAGAGGTATTCGTTGTTGTAGCATAAGGTGTCGGTGGGCAGGTAGTGCTGATGGGAGGAGAGGGTGGTGAGGTGGAGGGTGTAGATGGTGTCGCAAAAGAAAAAGTGCACCCTCACCGTAGGACCCACGGTGTCGTGCGAGTACCAAAGGCTGTCGAGCCACAGCAGAGAGTCGCAACAGGTGAGGTATTGGTCGGAGGTGGCCCATACGTCGGGGGCAACGATGGTGATCTGCGCGGTGTCGTGACAGGTGTTGCCTGCAATCGAGGCTTCGAGGGTGACGGTATAGGTGCCGGGGAAGCGATAGGTGTGTGTAGGGTTGTATTCAGAAGAGGAACTGCCGTCGCCGAAGTTCCAGAGGGCTACGTCGCAGGGCGGATTGCCGGGCTGGGGAAGGCTGTCGTTGCCCAGGATGGTGCTGCGGTTGGCGAACTGCACCTCGTAGCCCATGCAGCCGTGCGAGATGGTGCGCAGGGTGTATATCTCGGCCAACGGGCAGTAGTTGATGATACAGGTGTACAAGGTGAGGTAGCAGGAGGGGTTCTCGATGTAGGAGAGGCGGCAGCGGATGGTGCCTTCGGTGGTGGGATAGGTGACCGTTTGGGAGGAGGAGATGCTGTCGGCGGTGTCGTTGCCTACATACCAGAGGTAGTAGAATCCGTCGGGGGCGGTAAAGGTGTTGGTGTCCACGTTGCCGCACAGTTCGGCGGTGGCTATGGGCTGCTGGCATTCGGCGTAGAAGTAGGCATAGCCGAAATGGCCTCCCTGGCAGCAGTCGGCAGTGGTGAACCTCAGACAGATGTCCTGACCATGGTAGGGGATGAGGTTGATGCCCACGGTGGTCCAGTCTTTCCACAGCACCTCGGGAGGGACTGAGTACCACCCCAGGTCCCCGCTGGCAACAAAGTCGGCGGAGCCGCATTGGGGGTCGATTACGGTGCCGCTACTGTCCAAAATCTGCATCATGAATCGGGGTTGGCAGCTGGGACTGTGGTCGGGATTTTGCAGCACGGCGGCATAGTAGAGCATGATGAGCGAATAGTCGTTGGTGTCGACATGGAGATGGTATTCGATGGATTCGCTGTCGCGTAGAAGCCAGTTGCCCAGTCGTATGGACCAGGTTTTGCCTGGTGGCACCACGCGTAGCCGGTCGTAGCAGATGCCGTCGGTTGCAAGGGTGTCGTGGTTCAGTGTATGGTACGAGAAAGCAGAGTACTCCGGGTCGCAGCATAGGAAGCCGGCGGCGTTGTTGCTGATCCCCTGGACATAGTTGGAGGATAGGTCTTCGAAGTTGGGGATTCCATGGTGACTTTCGGGGAGGGTGGTGAAGTAGCAGCGTTTCCAACACCAGGGGGTGTTGATGGTGGAGGAATCGTAGATGGTGATGTAGTAGCGCGTGTTGGGCGAAAGCCCCGTCAGGAGAATGCTGTCGGAGGTGAGGGGTGTGTCGGCTCCGAGGAAGCGCATGATGGTCGTGGAATCTCGGTTTGTAACGGTGAGTAGGGCTTGGCTGGAAGTGATGCTGTTCGATAACAGGAGCCATGATGGTCCGGTGCAACTATAGGGTTGTGGTTCGCCGTTATGCTCGAACCATTGATAGTTTGG
>JAEEGK010025411.1_pt1 | contig 12168 bp, 8 predicted proteins | sample 8958771 | NCBI WGS metagenome assembly JAEEGK01 (sample SAMN16246547, study PRJNA631951) | gut metagenome | biome: gut microbiome; feature: rumen; material: SC-attached | host: Bos | place: Iran: Karaj | collected 2018-10 | reverse complement strand
TATCAGGAATTGCAAGCAACTCCCATGCTGCCCCTCGACTTGCATGTGTTAAGCCTGTAGCTAGCGTTCATCCTGAGCCAGGATCAAACTCTCCATTGTAAAAATGTCTTTGATATCTAGTCCCTGCCGGAAGGCAGGAAACTTGTTGTCTGTCCCAGGACGGTTCCGTAATCTAAGAAAAAAAATGAATCTAACGGTTCGTTTACCCAAATGCCACCCGTTGAAAAAAAACAGGCGGCACCTGCTTCTTGTACTACTACTTCTCTGTCTATGTAAATCTGTTCAAAGATCGCTTTCTTTTTGGCTCATGAGAGGTTGATTTCTCAAAAGCGAGTGCAAAGGTAGACATTTTTCCGGAAACGCCAAAACTTTTTAGAAGAAAAATTCGAAAAATATTAATTGTTTCTGTCTAAGTTTGATTTAAATCAAGCAAACTGGCATCTACACCTTATTATAATATACGCGCGCGTAAGAATCTTGTTCACTCAGCATGACTGGCAGACAATAAAAAGACGGGGAAAACGTTAATCATTACAGCGACTTAATACAATACAAAAAGAAAAATGAGGAAAAAAGCAATGAAAAAGGAAAATCTGAAGCGAATCATTCTTGGACTGTGCTTCTGCATGGCTGCCGTGGTACCGTCGTACGCGCAGTGGAGTTTCGGCGTAAAGGCAGGCGTGGCCAGTTCGACCGTCGATATCAAGCACTGGGACAACAAACAAAAAGTGGGACTGCTGGCCGGCGGCGTGGTCAGCTACGAACTGAGCGAGCAGTTCGACTTGCAGGGCGAACTGTTCTATGCCAACCGCGGCTACAAGACCGACATCTACCTTGAAGTTTCCGACAAGAATCCCCACGACTGGAAGTTCTCGCTGTCGTATCTTAACCTGCCACTGCTGCTGAAGTGGTACCCCATCGGCCAGGGTGTCTACGTGGAAGCCGGACCACAGGTGGGTTACCTGCTCGACAACAGCAACGACATAGAAGGATGGCCCAAGGACGAGTCACTTGACCAAAACCCATGGGGAGACTATAAGCGATGGGATTTCGGATTAGTGGGCGGCATCGGATATTCGTTCAATATGGGTCTGTTCGTGGACGTACGCTACGACCTCGGACTGGCCAACGTATTAAAAGAAGCAAAATCCAAACAGCGTGCCTGGGAGTTCACTGTTGGCTACATGTTCTGAAACCACGACACATATCAGCAAAGAGGCAGGACCTGCAAAACAGATCCTGCCTTTTGTTATTTTAAAACTATCAGAGCGCGGCGATTCCCTCGGCCATTCGCCGAAGTCCCTCGGCGAGCGTGGCACGCGGACAAGCCAGATTGATGCGCACAAACGGCCGCTCCTTTTCGCCATACATCTCGCCATCGTTCAGCCAAACGCCATGCTTTGTGAGCAACCGCTCCACCAAGACAGACGATGACACGCCGAGTGCAGAGCAATCCACCCATGCCAGATAGGTGCCTTCGAGCCTGACCACACGGAGCTGCGGCAACCGACTGACTATGAACTGACAGAGAAAATCATAATTCTTCGCGATGTATTCGTTGAGCTGACGGAGCCATTCGGCACCCTCATCCGTATAAGCCGCCTCGGAAGCAATGACGCCGAATGGATTCACGTCGCACACTTCGTGCAGGTTGATGCCCCTGTCAATCCGTTCCCGCTTCTGCGCATCCTTCACAATGATGTTGGCAATCTGCAGTCCGGCAATGTTGAAGGCCTTGGTGGGAGCCACGCACGTTGCACTGTTGCGCAGGAATTCGGGCGACAGCGAAGCAAAGGGCGTGTAATGATGGCCAGGCATCACCAGTTCACAGTGTATCTCGTCGGCAATCACAAACACGTCATACCTGAGGCATATCTCGCCCATGCGCCGCAACTCTTCCACGGTCCACACGCGTCCGGCAGGATTGTGGGGATTGCATAGCAGGAAGATGCGCACCCGCGAATCGCTGCACTTCCGCTCGAAGTCCTCCCAATCAATAGTATATGTATTATTCTCATATACCAGATGACTCTCCTCAACGATGCACCCCTGATTCCGGATGCTCGAGAAAAAACAGTTGTAGACAGGCGTCTGCACCAGCACCTTGTCGCCGGGAAGCGTCAAGCCGCGGATGATGGCCGAGATGGCAGGCACTACGCCCGAAGTATAGATGATGTTGGCGGGCACCACCCCATTAAGTCCGTGGCGCTTGCCGAACCAGCGGATGACCGATTCGTAGTAGCTCCGGGGCACATGGGTATAGCCGAACACACCGTGGTCAACCCTGCAGTGAAGTGCCTCTATGATTGGCGGAAAAGTGCGGAAGTCCATATCGGCCACCCAGAGCGGAATGACGTCCTCGATGGAGGTCTCGTCCCATTTCACGCTGTTTGTCCCACGTCGCGGAATGATTTCGTCGAAGTTGTATTTCATTTGTTGCGCTCTATGATTTCACAATTGGCAGGAGCCTTGATGTTTTCATCGATGGTGACCGAGCCGACACCGTCGCAGACAATCCGTCCGGTGCGCGGATTCTTGATGTTGGTCACCCGCCCGATGATGTCGGCCTGCACTTCCGAGTCCTCAAACATGCGGTCGCACTCCTCGTCGAAGGTGCAGTCCTCCAGCACGAGTCCCTCCACATAGCACAGCGGCTGCTCGCCCTTGATATGGCAGCGCACCAGCCGCACGTTCTTGGAATGCCATGCCAGATACTCCCCGTCGAGCTCGGAATCGTAGATTTCCACGTTCTCGCACTCCCAGAAAGAATCCTTGGTGGTTATCTTTGCATGGTGAACCTCGACGTTCTTGCAATATTGGAACACGTATTTCGAATCGCTCACCAGGTTTTCCGCATAGACATTCTCGCAAAACATAAACGGATAGGTGCCGTCGTGCAGGCGGACGTTCTTCACCTTCAGGTCCTTGATTCGCCAGAAAGTCTCGTCGGCATCGTTAAACTGCACGTTCTCCAGTTCCACGCGGTTCATCTCGCGGAACAGCTTAGGCGCATCAATCACCGTGTCGCGCATCACCATGTCGTTGCTGTACCAGATGGCCGAACGGCTACCCACCTCGAAATAGCAGTTCGTGATGAGCGAACCGTCCACATGCCACCAGGGATACTTCCCGATGAAACGGCAGTTGTCGGCCTCGATATTGCTACAGCATTTGATGCCCGACTCGCCTTCGGTAATCGTCACACGTTCCAGTCGGGTATCATGGATGGCGAACAAGGGGCGCTCGCCACCGAAACTCTTGTCAGTTATTTGCTTCATAGTTGTCTCTTCTCGTCTGCAAAGATACGAAACTAAATTGGTAAAAATTGACAAATTACCCGTATTTTTGAGCATATATTGCCACTTTAACCAAAAAAAATGAGATTTTTATTCGTTTATCGAAAGAAATGTGTAACTTTGTAAACTTTCTTAATTGATTAGATTAGATGAAGAATACACATATCAAACCCGCCGAAGGCCGTCTTGGCATCTTGGTGGTGGGATGTGGAGCCGTGAGCACAACATTCATGACGGGCGTACTGATGGCCCGCAAAGGACTGGCCAAACCCATCGGATCCATGACACAGATGGACAAGATACGCGTAGGCCGGGGCTCCGAAAAGAAATACCTGAAATATGCTGAGATTGTTCCCCTGGCCCAGCTCGACGACATCGTGTTCGGCACATGGGACGTGTATCCGCAGAATGCCTACCAGGCAGCCATGTATGCCGAAGTGCTGAAACCGCAGGACATCGAGCCTGTGCGCGACGAACTGGAGCAGATTGTCCCCATGAAAGCCGCCTTCGACAAGAACTATGCCAAACGGCTCAGCGGAGAAAACATCAAACAAGACAGCAGCGGACAGATTCCCACACGCTGGGAGATGGTGGAGATGCTGCGCGAAGACATCAGGAACTTCAAGACACAGAACCAGTGCGACCGCATTGTGGTGGCATGGGCAGCCTCAACCGAAATCTTCGTACCCGTAGACGAGACCATTCACGGCACGCTCTCCAGTCTGGAAGCAGCCATGAAGGCCGACGACCGCCAGCACATAGCCCCCTCGATGTGCTATGCCTACGCCGCCCTTGCCGAAGGTGCCCCCTTCATCATGGGCGCTCCCAACACCACGGTCGACATACCTGCCATGTGGGAAATGGCCGAAAAGCAGCAACTGCCCATCGCCGGCAAGGACTTCAAGACCGGACAGACGCTGGTGAAGTCGGGCTTTGCACCCATCATCGGCACACGCTGCCTGGGACTCAGCGGATGGTTCTCGACCAACATCCTCGGCAACCGCGACGGCCTGGTGCTCGACGAGCCGCAGAATTTCCACACCAAGGAGATTTCGAAACTCTCCACGCTGGAAACCATCCTGAAGGGCGAAGACCAGCCCGACCTCTACGGTGACTACTACCACAAGATACGCATCAACTATTATCCGCCCCGCAACGACAACAAGGAGAGCTGGGACAACATCGACATCTTCGGATGGATGGGCTACCCGATGCAGATTAAGATCAACTTCCTCTGCCGCGACTCCATCCTTGCCGCGCCCGTGCTGCTCGACCTCTGTTTGCTCAGCGACCTTGCTGCCCGTGCCGGACGCCACGGCATCCAGCGGTTCCTCAGCTTCTTCCTGAAAGCTCCGATGCACGACTACACCCGTGGAGAGAAAGCCGTCAACAACCTATATCAGCAATACACCATGCTGAAAAATGCCATCCGCGAGATGGGCGGTTATGAACCCGATGAAGAAATCGACTAAACGGAAAAACATCTACAGACTATCGCTGCCGCTCCTGCTGGTGGCGATAGTTGTTGTTTTCTTCCTGCTCCCGCTGATTCCTCCCTCCGATGAGAGAAAGGAACACTGCATTGCCGACCTTGAATACGAGAGGTGCTACGCCCTGGTCATCGACGGGAAACCGGCACTCTACCTTAACAACATGGAGCAGGGCAGCTTGTGGACCACCATCTCTACCAATCCCGACTCCATCAAATGGAGCCATACCACGCTGAAAGGCTGCTGGATAAACAAGTACATCGCACTCCCCTACAGTCGAGGACGAATGGTGACCGAGAATCCCGACTATGGTTCCGACAGTCTGCTCACAGCGCTGAACAACCGCATCGGCACCGTCATCGACAACAACATCAGCCTGCTGGAGAAGGAATGTAAGCGAATGAAGCGCATCGCCAGGCAACTGGACTACTATCTCGACGTGCACAACGTGAGCGACGAAGGCTACAACACCATCGCCTCCTTGGCAGAAAAGGCTAACAATGAAAGGAACAACCGTGAACGGGCACTCGGCATACTGAAGGACATCAAGCCCACCCAGCGGGTTGAACTGAAGCAACTGCAACGCTACACCTTATTATATAATGACACCACAGGAACTCCCAAAAGGCACCCGTGCAAGATTCTCGACGACAACTACGACAACCGGCTGTGCTACCTACAGACCGTGGGCCATTTCATGCCCAAGGGAGCGAAGGCCATCTACCACCACATACTGACCTCCGACTTCGTGAACAAAGTCGTCAGGACCTCACCTCTGCACACGCCGAATGTTGTGTATCACGGAGAGGAAACCGACGACAAGCGCAACGGCCACGGCATTCTTATCGACCAGAGCCGCATGGATTACTACGACGGAATGTGGGAAAACAACATGCGCAATGGTTTCGGGTTCGCCGTCGACAGCACCGGAAAGTTCCGCGTGGGCGAATGGAACGACGACCAGTACAAGGGCGAACGGCTGGTATATACCAACGATCGCATCTACGGCATCGACATCTCGCGCTATCAGCACGACATCGGAAAGAAGCACTATGCCATCAACTGGGACAAAATGCGCATCACCCACCTGGGAACCATCTCAAAGAAACGTGTGGAGGGCAACATCGACTATCCCGTGTCGTTCGTCTATATCAAGTGCAGCGAGGGCATCTCCGTGCTGAACCGCTACTATCGGGCCGACTGCAATGCCGCCCGCAAACGGGGAATGCACGTGGGGGCCTACCATTTCTTCTCCACCAAGACCAACGTAACCCAGCAGGCCAACTATTTCCTTGCGAATGCCGACATCAGGCAGGGCGACTTCCCACCCGTGCTCGACCTTGAGCCCTACCCCAGCCAAATCAACGAGATGGGCGGCGAGGACGTGCTGTTCAGCCGTGTGCGCACCTGGCTGCAAATCGTTGAGAAGCGCACGGGCATGAAACCCATCCTATACGTCAACCAGATGTTCGTCAACAAATATCTGACCCACGCCCGCGACATTCTGCGCAACTACCGCGTGTGGATTGCCCGCTATGGCGAATACAAGCCCGAGGTGCGCCTGGTGTTTTGGCAACTTTCGCCCGACGGACGTGTGGCAGGCATCCGCGGCGACGTTGACATCAATGTGTTCAACGGTTATCAGGACCAGTGGGAAGATTTTCTCGAAGGGTTGAAACAGGAGAAGCAGGAGGAATAAAACGCATTCATTACACCGTTTTATTCACCTAAAAAACACAGAGATACAGAGGTACAGAGATTTTCTTAAGGCTATTGAACTCCCCGCCCCTCAAGGGGAGGGGTTAGGGGTGGGGTCTGTAATCTCATTTAATCCCCGGCATCTGCCTCTCTTTCTGAATACTGACCCCACCCCTGCCCCTCCCCTACAATGGGAGGGAAATCCTCTGTCGGATACATCACTATCTACTCCCCGCCCTTTAGGGAGGGGCAGGGGGAGGGTCCTACCGCGCAATAAGACTCACGGCAAAGCCGCCGCCGGGGGCTTCTGTCAGTTTCAGCACATCACCCTTCTTCACCGTGCGCTTCGTGATGACATAGGCCTGCGGATTCTTCTCGTAGTGGGCGTTCTTAGCATCGGCATAGATGGTGCAGTCGTACTTGCGGCCTTTATCCAGGAAGTCGAGCTTCACCACAGCCGTATGACCGTTCTCGTCGCATTTGCCGCCGATAAACCAGTTGTCGGTTCCCTTCGCCTTGCGCGCCACGGTGATATAGTCGCCGGGCTCAGCCTCCAGATATTTACTGTCGTCCCAGTCGCAGGCCACGTCCTTGATAAACTGGAACGCGTCCATGAACTTCGCATAGTGCTCGGGCAGGTCGGCAGCCATCTGCAGCGGACTGTACATCGTCAGGTAGAGGGCCAACGTGCCGGCAATGGTGATGCGCGCCCATGATGTGTTGTCGCTCCACTCCGAGAGTTTTGTCACGAAGATGCCGGGGGTGTAGTCCATCGGTCCGCCCTGCAATCGGGTGAAGGGCAGAATGCAGGTATGGTCGGGGTTGTTGCCGCCGAAGGCCTCATATTCCGTGCCGCGTGCACTCTCGCCGCCCACCAGGTTCGGATAGGTGCGGCAGAGTCCCGTGGGACGGGTGGCCTCGTGCGAATTCACCATGACGTGATGCTTGGCAGCCTCCTTGATAACATACAGGTAGTGGTTGTTCATCGACTGCGAATAGTGGTGGTCGCCGCGTGGGATGATGTCGCCCACATAGCCCGTCTTCACGGCATCGTAGCCGTACTTGTTCATCAGTTCGTAGGCCTCCTTGATATGGCGCTCGTAGTTCTGCGAACTCGACGACGTCTCGTGGTGCATCAGTATCTTCACGCCCTTCGAGTGGGCATAGTCGTTCAGCATCTTGATGTCGAAGTCGGGATAGGGCGTCACGAAGTCGAACACGTCGCGCTTCCACATATTTGCCCAGTCTTCCCAGCCAACGTTCCAGCCTTCCACCAGCACCTCGTCGAGACCGTTCTCGGCGGCAAAGTCGATGTAGCGCTTCACCTTCTCGTTGTTGGCGGCATGGCGGCCGTTGGGCTTCACCTTCGTCCAGTCAATCTGGTCGAGTTTGATGCTGGGGAAGTCGTTGGTGTAGTTCCAGTTGCTCTTGCCCACAATCATCTCCCACCACACGCCGCAGTACTTCGTGGGATGAATCCATGAAGTGTCCTCCAACTTGCAGGGCTCGTTCAGATTCAGAATCAGATTGCTCGAAAGCATGTCGCGTGCATCATCGCTCACCATCACCGTGCGCCATGGAGTCTCGCAAGGCGTCTGCATTGCGCCCTTCAGTCCCGTGGCATCAGGAGTGAGATGACTTACGAAAGTGAACGGTGCGGGCAGTGGATAGGGCGACGGCTTCGGATTGGGCGTATAGGCATTGCTGCCGCCGCCAAGCTGGGTAGAGAGTGCCTTGGTCTGCGCATCCACCAGTTCGAGGTGCATCGTGGCATAGTCGGCACAAGCAGCCTCGTGGATGTTGATATACAGTCCGTCGTCGCTCTTCATCTGCAGCGAGGTCTGCACACCCGTCGGGGAGAATACCGCCACCGACGAGTTGCCCCAGTTCACGGCTTCCTGCATCTTTCCTCGAATCTCCGAGAGCTTCGTCTCCTGCGTCATCTGCTCCTGCGTGTCGTAGTCGCCCGGCAGCCACCACGCCTTGTGGTCGCCAGCCATGGCAAACTCTGTGTGCTCCTCCTTGATGAGGAAATAGTTCAGTTCCTTCTGCTGCGGGAACTCATAGCGCAGGCCGATGCCGTCGTCATACACGCGGAAGCGGATGATGACGGTGCGGTGGCGCTCAAATAACGCCCTGCCCCGCTCGTTCTCGCCCTTGGCAGTCACCTTGCTGTATTCGTACTTGTTGTCCAAGGTCACGGCCAGTTCGTTGTAGCGGTTGCGGATGTCGCGGGTCTCGCCCCACACGGGCTGCCAGGTCTCGTCGAACGAAGTCTCACGGGTGTCCACGATGCTGAAGCCTTCCATCAGGTCCGACTCTTCCATGCCCATCGAGGCATGCTTGTCCTTGGCCAGTTCCAGTCCCAGGTGAGAGGGTTTCACCACGGCCTTCCCCTTGTAGGTCATTTCATACGTAGGCCGTCCGTTGTCGGTGAGCGAGAACGTCAGCACCACATTGCCATTGGGCGATTTCACGGTCTGCGCCACTGCCATCATGGGCAGCGCCAGCAGGAGCAGAAGCAAATTCTTGTATTTCATATTGTTTAGGGATAAACGGTTATTCAGTGCAAAGATAATCAAAAAACGCCAAACCGCTATGCAACAGCCCGTATATTTATTTCAGCACCCGTGCAAACGATTGCAGACCGTCGGCTGAACAAGCATTAATTACTATCTACTCCCCCTCCTCAGAAAGGAAGAAGACTCACCCCCTTACCCCTCCCTAAATGGAGGAGAGTAAAAGTTTAGAGCCTTGAAGGCATTCACTTCCCCTCCTCAGAAAGAAAGAAGACCCACCCCCTTACCCCTCCCTAAATGGAGGGGAGTAAAAGTTTAGAGCCTTGAAGGTATTCACTCCCCCTCCTCAGAAAGGAGGGGCCAGGGGTGGTTGATAAAGGAAAGGTCGGGGGTGGGTTTTTTGTTTGTTCATTCAATGCATTCGAATAAAACGGTTTCCGTCCAAACTCATTGGGCGGTTCAGCGTTATCTTTGTACCGCATGTTTGCCAGACGCTTGCAATTGCAAGCCGATGAAACGTCAGGAAATTTCTGAATTATGGTGCGCTGAGAATCGCGCATAAGTCACCAAACGCATGATGGCAGGCAAATATGCGAGTTTTGAACCGTTATCCACAAGTTGCTGATAATGAGACTTTTGGATGATTGCTCCCGCTTCCAGACTTCTTTTAATAATCTTCCGAACTTTAATTAATAGGCTTTTAGACTGTAATTAGGCCCCTATCACAGTCTGAAAGCCTTTTATTTTGACTTCAAACGATTATCTTTTGAACTTCAAAAGCCTATTATTTGAACTTTAAATCCCTATTATTTGCCCAACGGAACCCCATCTTCTGCTAATCGGAAGCCTAAAAGGGGGTGGGAAGACATAAATCCCGCGCTACTTTCCTCCGTATTATTACAGGGATTTTGTCGTAGATTTTGATTAAACAAGTTCTGTAATTACTGTCTAACAGAACACAAAATAATGTATCGGTATGCGGGAATTTCGCACACCCCTGCACTATCTTTGCAGCCGATAAACAAAATTATAAACCCCAAAAATAAACAAAAATGAAAACAAAACTATGGATGACAGCCTTGATGCTGATGGCATCGGCAGTAGTGGCAAACGCGCAGGAACACCAAACCTACTCGGGCACATTTGGTAAAGGAGATGGCGGCACCGCCACCTATTCTTATTATGAGAATGAGGACGGACAAAGAGTATTCGACGGCAAATACTCTTTCAAGAAGACCGTCAAGCGTTCTGGCGAGAATTCTACTTATACGGAGAATGGGCAATATAAGAACGACAAGCTGGAGGGTCTGTGGACATTCACCTTCAACATCTCACGTTCTTGGGAGAAAGTGGTGGGCAAAGTAACTGCCAACTACAAGAACGGACTGCTCGACGGTCCGATGCATTTCAGTCGTAAGATTACTGAAGACGGGAAAACGAAAACTGATGTCTACGACTTCCAGTTCAAAGAAGGCTATCTCACGGGTAAGGCGACCAATCTGAAAATCGGCGACTGGATTTTCACTTATCAATGCGATGAGAATGCAATTCCCGTGGGAATCTGGAAGAAGAAGCCCGACCGTAAGGGGATAAACTGGGTGGAGTGTGCCGTCTATACCGACGGAAAGATTAGCAAATCCTACTCCGAGGTTCCCTCCACTGGCGATAGGACAGAAACCAGTTCCTTTGTCTTTCCCTCGGACTTGCTCGACGGCATCCGAAAACTGCTGGAATACCCCGGGGAAATGAAAGAGCAACCCATCCGCTCAAGCGTCAATGAGATAAAGAGCAAGATAAGTCCAAGATACGATGATGCTCTGAAATACGGACTCATAGGCGTAAGAGGGTATGTTTACTGAGAAGGTGTTGTCAGCGTAAGTCCTGATTGCGCCTAAATCGGAATTTTGACAGAAGAACGACAACTTTTTCGCTTCAACATATTGTCAATTCAAAAAGATTCTTTATCTTTGCAATTGGATAAGGTTTGCACGGACTTCTGTCATATTCCGTTTTCAAGGTTTTCTCAGGACCTCCGTGGCAGAATATTGGCGCGAGTCTGCGCCTCAGCGTTTAAATTTTTACTACTAACAAGATGAACGAATCAGAATTAAAAGAAAAAATATACAAGGAAGTCATTAATCTTGCAGTCAGTCTGACGCAGCAAGGTAAGACAATGACCTCAGACGAACTAACCGATTGGATAAACAAGAACTATCCTGATTTCCAGCATCCTTACGGAAACTCGCGTGGAGTGCCTCAAGCCGCATTCCGCCGCGCGAAAGAAGCAAACAACCAAGAAGGTATGGACGCCCTTGTTAAAGCGTTCACGCATAATGACGGTGCCCCACTTTGGAAAGAATAACTAAAACAGGAGGACAACATCATGCTTACAAAAATGGGAAAGGCAACATTCAAGTGCAAGGAGTGTGGCGAAACCTTCGAAACCTTCTACACCGAGGGAGGCATCAAGGCTGGCATCAACCTGCCACACTGCCCTAAGTGCGGGAGTGGGAATATGAAGAAAGCATCAATATTGGACAGAATCTTGTAATACCTATTATATAATATGCCACAACTCATTAACATAGGAAAAGAACTGCTAAGAATCTATACGGCAAAGAACACCATAGAGTATTCTCAGAATGGTGGCCGCTCATGGGTGACGCGCTGTAACAGCACGTCATACGGAATTTTCATCGACCTTTTGCAGTTAGGCAATGAAATCCTCGCCTGTACCAGCAAAGGGCTGTATGCCTCTCAAAACGACGGGCGATCTTTTGCGCCCCGGTGCACTAACACATCATCCTACGGTGACTTCCTCTCCCTGATGCAAAACGGCAACGAACTACTGGCTAACACCAGTAAAGGTTTGTACTATTCAAGGAATGAAGGAAGAAGTTGGGTGAAACGGTAATGATAGTATTTGTTTTATAAAAAGATTTGTTTAAATGCTTAATTATATAAAATGGGGTTGGGTGTTGATTTCTATTTTAATTGGTTTTTTAGCATCAATACTTGGATGGGGGTATAGAAAAGTAAAAGGAAAGAGGCTTGTTGTTCTTGGAATGAAAGAGGCGGGAAAGACCCGTTTCTATCGGTTCTTGCAGAACAAGCCTTATGTAGAAGAAGAGACCGAAGTTGATAATTACGAAGAGTTCTATTATA
>JAEEGK010025403.1_pt1 | contig 12170 bp, 10 predicted proteins | sample 8958771 | NCBI WGS metagenome assembly JAEEGK01 (sample SAMN16246547, study PRJNA631951) | gut metagenome | biome: gut microbiome; feature: rumen; material: SC-attached | host: Bos | place: Iran: Karaj | collected 2018-10 | reverse complement strand
TGCACGAAGTTTGTAAAAAGAAAATTTCGTTTTGGGCAAATCCGGGCAATATCGGCGCTGTTTTATACTTTTAAAACATTTTTATAACTTTTTTCGAAAAATCCGTATATATATTACGTGAGAGCTCTTTCGTGGAGCTGCAAAATAAGGATGAGGTTTTTCGATGTTGGAAGGATTGAGGCGCGTTTGGTGCGCTACCATTTTATTGACCGTATCAGTGGTCGCAAATATTAGTGCCGATGAACTCAAGGATTTTAGAGACGGGCATATCTATCGGACGATTAAATCTGGATCGTTGAACTGGTTTAGCCAGGACCTTAATTTTCGCAAGACTGCAAATTTTTCTGATGACGAGGGGCGTTCTTTTTACCGTAACGAACGGTGGGAACTCTCGTGCCCTGAAGGCACGCGCTTGCCCGATGCAAGTGATTGGGATAAATTAATTCATGATAAATTCATGGGACCTCGCAAGGTTCAGAATATGAAATCGTTTGTGAGCGGTTCTTCGATGGGCTATTACAAGTTCGAAGAAGACGATGTTGTGAACAAACGAGATTATGCGGCTTATTACGCTGCTGTGGGTGGCGTTGGAACGCAAGTCATGATGCTCGATACGAAACGTGGCGTTGCGAAACTTGTTCAAATTGAAGATGCCGATGCCGTGCAGGTGCGCTGCATTTACGACCGCGACTTGTTGGCCGAAAAAGGCGTTGATAAAAATACGATGCAACTTACGGATAGCCGCGATAACAAGAAGTACAAAGTGGAACTCCGCGCTGGTAAAGTCTGGATGAAGCAGAACCTCGCTTTTAGTGTGACTTCTGAAAAACAGTGCTACTTGGATGACAGAAAATACTGTGATATGTACGGACGTTATTACACGTATAGCGATGCTCTCAGAGCTTGCCCCGTTGGTTGGCATGTGCCTGATGACGGCGAGTGGCGTGATTATCAGAAAGACCGCACGACGCTGGATTGGGAAGGCTTAGGACGTGGCGGATGCCAGGACTGGGACAACTATTGCGATGGTGCAGGCTCTGGCCATTATTGGTCGTCAACGTCTATATTGAAAAATTCGGCGCGGTCATGGGAATTCCGGCGCTTGGTGCGCGACATTGACCGCTCGGATGTCAGTGTCTATAAAGGACTTTATGTCCGCTGCGTCGCAGACCTTGAGGAATGAAAATAGGTTTTAGGTAGTAGGTTTTAGGTGGTAGGTTTTAGGTGGTAGGTTGTCATCCCCGACTAGTTCGGGGATCTCCTTACACGGCACTTGTCGCATTATCTCCTAATCACTAATCACTAACCACTGTTTACTGCGGCTTTGCCGCCCTTACAATTCGTCGTCGCCTTCGGAAACGTCTTCGAAGTGGCTCCCGTATTCATCGAAGTTGATTTCTTCGGCAATGTCGTCGTTATCGAAATCATCGTTGTCTAGGCCAAGCCCCAGTCTTGCGCAAATGCGATCTAGGAGAATGAGATCGACATCTTCTGTATCGCCGCCTTCGCGTTCGTAGGCTTCGATAATGAGTTCCTGTTCATCCGGTTTGTACTTATCGACGACTTCAGTGATTTTCATTTTTTTCTCCTTTGCGAATCGAATTTAAAAAAAGTTCGCATCACTGCTTGTAATATCGTCTATCTGAATTATATTGTCAATGGGTTTTACTAAATTTTTTTTTATGAATAGCAAATTTTCTTTTATTGCTCTAGCTTTTTTGTTGGGAATGTCTCAATCTTGGGCTGTTGACCCCCGTGTTGAACAGGGTGCCCGTTTCGAGGCTAAGGGTCAGTACGAAAAGGCCCTCGGTGAATACCGTTCCATGTTGGCCGAAAACAAGAAGAATACCGAAGCTTACATGCTGGCCGGTAAGGTCCGCATGAAGATGAAGGACTACAAGGGCGCTTTGGCGAATTTCCGTTTGGCGTATCAGTACGACCCGAACTTGAGCGAAGCGTACGAAGGTGCCGCCAAGGCTTACGAGGCCATGGGGCAGCAGGCGAATGCCAATGCCGAACGCGCAAAGATTAAGGGTGCGAAGACTGCCCAGGCTGCTCCGGCAACGACTGCACCGAAGGAAACGGCAAAGACCGAAACTCCGAAGGCTGCGGCCCAACCGGCCCAGGCTGCGAAAGCGGAACCGGCAAAGACTGCGACGACAACGGCAGCTTCCTCTGAGGACCCGTTTGAAAAGGGTAAGGCTTTGCTTGCCGCTGGTCGCTATGCCGAAGCGGCTCCGCTGTGGAGAACGGTTCTCTCTAAGAAGCCCGGTGATGCCGGTGCGTACTTCTATGCTGGTGTAACCCGTTATGAGATGGGCGAATACGACAAGGCCGAAATCAATTTGAGGAAGGGACTTTCGTACAAGGTCTGCGGTAATGACGCCAACTATTACTTGGCGAAAATTAATCAGAAGAACAACCGCACCGAACATGAGAAGAAGTATTTGTCTGCGTACTTGAAAAAGGCAGCCCCTGATGGCAAGTTCCGCAAGGCTGCTGAAGACCGCTTGGCGGAAATCAGCGCTGTCGCTAAAGCCGCCGCCGATGAAAAGGCGATGAAGGAAGAAGAAGCAAAAGCGTTGAAAGAGGCGAAAAAGACGGGGAACGACAAGGCGAAGTCTGCCGAAACTTCTGTGCCTGCATCTAAGAACGATAATGTTGCGCCGACGGCTGCGAACTCCATTGCGAATGCGAATGCGCTGTTTGCCGATGGCTACAACGAAGCGGCGCTCCAGATGTACAAGGCTCTGCTTGAAAACGAAATCACGCCGGACGAACGCTACTTCGCGATGCTCCAGATGGGCAATATCTATCGTGAAATGCGCGACTTCCACAGCGCTGTGACTCGCTACCGTGATGTTGTTCGTGAATTCCCGGATTCCGATTGGGCGACTGAAGCCGAACGGGCGTTGGAAGACGCCGTATGGCTTGAAAAGCATGCTAGCGAATTCCCTCGCAATAAACGATAATCTGGTTAATGGTCAATAGTCTTTGACTATGAGTTAATGATTGTTTGTCGTTAGCTAATAGTTTTTTAGTTTGTTGTTACCAGTGGAAGGCTGATTGCAGCTAGATGTTTTATTTCGTATAACTTTATGCTGGGCCTGCCCCGGCTCTGTTGTTCATGCCTATTCGGCCAACAGCTTTCTGTCGCTTTTAACGATGTTTAAGTATTTTGTATAAAGTTTGTTGTAAGTCTCGTGGACGTCGGGATTCGGAGTGTATGTATTCGTGATTTCAATGTAGTTGTGAATGTCTTCGAATTTAATCTTGCCAAGACCGATAGCGGCGATGGCCGCTGCACCCAATGCGCCGACGTATTGAGGGTGCTTGACGGTTTCAATAGTGTGTCCCGTGATGTCGGCGAGAATCTGGCCTACGACGTTTATCCTTGCAAGCCCTCCGGCAAAACGGATGGTGTTGGAAATACTGCATTTTTTCGCCTGGCTTTCGAGCATCCAACGGAAATGGAAGCAGATGCCTTCGATTACGGCGCGGAGCAAATCGCCTCGGCTTGTTTCGAGGTCTAGCCCTGAAAGGGTGCCACGGATGTTGCCGTCTTCGAAAGGAGTCTTGCTGCCATGCAAAAACGGCGTGAACAGGAGCCCATGTGATCCGGGGACTGCTTTAGAAATGAGCAAAGCGCATTCTTCATAGCTGTACTTTGTTTCGTCCAACTTGCCGATGAGGTGTCTTGCCCAGGTGAAGCAGCGGCCAGCGGTTTCGAGTTCGCCGTAAAGATATTTTTGAGATGGATTCGGACCCTTGATCGAAATCATCATGATATCCGAAAACTGCATTTCGCGACTGACGACCGTGCAGACGGAACCGGATGTACCGCAATAGATTCCTGTGAGTTTGTTTTGTGTATTGCCGCTTCCGATGGCGACCATGGATACGTCCCCAGCTCCGGCAATGACCGGCGTCCCTTCTTGTAGGCCCATCTGCTCAGCAATGCTTGCGGATAGATGCCCTACGATATCGGTACTTTGTACGATTTCGGGGAGATGCTCTTCGCGGATGCCGTATGATTTCGCCATGGAGAGGCTCCATCCGGAGTGACCATCGCGGCAGTCATTGAGTGCTGTGCAGAATGCGGAATCCTCGGTGCGTACAAACTTGCCTGTCGTCTTGCAGAGCATGTAGTCGCCGACGTCGAGGAACTTGTGGACTTTTGCAAAAATTTCGGGTTCGTTATTTTGTACCCACTTGTATTTCCAGATGGGACTGTAGGCTCCGGCCGGCACCATTTTGGTGTGGTGGATGGCCTTGATGAGCTTCCAAAGGTTCAGTCCGTGTAGGCGCAGACCGTTTTGAAAATATTCGCTGAATTCTTTTTCGGCGCGCCTGTCGAGGAACGTCATGGGCGGGCGTACTACGTTCCCCTTTTCATCGACGAGAACGGTTCCGTTCAACTGAGAGCAAAAACTGATTCCTTTTATTTGGTCGCTGGAAATGCTATAGTTCTTGAGGAGTTCTTTTGTGCTGCGGCAGATGGTGTCCCACCATTCGTCGGCGTTTTGCTCGTCGCCTTTGCCGTCGCTAGTTGTCGTGTTGTGGGTCCCAATAACGGTGGCTCCCACGAACTCAATCTTGTCGGTAACGTTTGTGAGGGCCGTTTTTATAAAGGACGTACCTATGTCGTAAGTCATTAAATACATTGTTCCATCCTTTATAAATCCTTTTTTCCTCTTATCTCCAATAGAAGTATATAAAAATTACGGGGGAAGTGTCAGTAAAAAATACACCTTATGTAAGAAAAATTAAACATTTGTGGATTTTGTCACTATTTGGCTACACTACCTGCACCAGAAGACCCTTGAGGTACTGCCCTTCGGGGAAGGCGGTATTCACGGGGTGGTCTGCGGGTTGGCCGAACCGTTCAATGATTTGAACGCGCCGGTGGGCGTCGGCGGCGGCATCCGCGACGATTTTCTGGAACAAGTCCATTTCCATGAGCCCGGAGCAGCTGAAGGTCGCGAGCATGCCGCCTTCGGCCAAGAGCTTCATGGCAAGCAGGTTGATGTCCTTGTAGCCGCGGGCGCCTTTCTGCAGGTTGTCCTTGCTTTCTACGAATTTAGGTGGGTCGAGCACGATGAGGTCGAAGGTCTCGGCCTTGTCGCGGCACCTGCGCAGGTATTGGAACACGTCCGCTTCTACGTGCGTGGCGTGTGCAGTGCTGAGCTTGTTCCTCATGATGCCGTCCTTTGCGAGTTTGAGGGCGTCCTTGGAAACATCCACCTGATAGACTTTCTCGCAGCCACCGCGGAGGGCGTACAGCCCGAATCCGCCGGTATAGCAAAAGCAGTTCAGCACTTTTTTGCCCTTGGAAAGTTCGCCGATGCGCTTGCGGGCGTCGCGCTGGTCGAGGTAGTAGCCCGTCTTGTGACCGTTTTTGACATCGATGGGGAAAAGTATGCCGTTCTCGTTGATGATGACGGGTTCGTCGGGCACTTCTCCGAATACCGTTCCTGTGCGGAGGGGGAGCCCTTCCTTTTTGCGCACTTCGGAATCGCAGCGCTCGTAAATGCCGCGGCAGTGCGTTTTTTCGGCGAGGAGTTCATAAATCGTTTCGCGATGGACTTCGGGACCGGCGGCCAGGATTTCGACGGAGTAGATGTCGCCGTACTTGTCGATGATGCAGCCTGGAATGCCGTCATTTTCGGCATTAATCAGGCGGAATGCGGATTCCTTGTCTTCGATGTCAAAACCGCGGCTCTTGCGGGCGGCGATAGCGCGGTCCAGTAAGTCGCTAAAGAAATCGCGGTCGATTTTTACGTTTTTCCCTTCGTTTCCGAATGTCCAAAAGCGTCCACGAATCTGGGATTTCGGGGAATAGGCGGCAAGGCCCAAAAAATCGCTTTTGTAGCTATAGACTTCGACGGTGTCGCCAAGGGCAGGGTCGCCGACAACTTCGTCAAGGGCGCCGCTGAAAATCCAGGGATGGTAACGGAGGGCGGACTTGTCGCGTCCGGCTTTAAGAGTTATCGCTTTCATGTGCATAAAATTAGAAATTTTTGTTATATTTCTTTTGTTACTTGTTTTTGCTTTGGTTTAATCGCGTGTCAAAACACGCATGGTGGTGGTGGTTTATCGAGGGGAAAATGTGTTTATAAATTTCCTTGTTGAAATTGTAATTATTAGATTGAAGCGCTTGTGTTATGCGCATCGGTTTAAGAGGTATCGGGATGGACTATCAAGTGTAGTACTTGTTCTTGTTTTATCCCTGATTTTTTCGGCGTGTGGTGATTCTGGTTCACATAAAAACGCAAACCGTAATGACGCTAATGCAGAATACATTTTTAAAGGAACTGTTCGTCAAATTGTGGGCGATGTGCGGTTCAAGACGTTCGATGGTGAATCTGGACATCTAGAAGTCGGTCATAAAATTTTCGAAAAAAATAAACTTGCGGCAGAACCGAAATCTTCTGTCGTTATTTCTGTATCCGAAGGTTCGGCTCTCAAGATGGACGGACTGACCGAAGTTGAGTTTGACGCGGAAGTTCAGGAATCTCTCAAACGGAAATTTTTGATATCGCTTCGTCATGGTCGCTTGACGTTTGACATCCAGAAACAGACCGTTAAGGACGAATTCGAAATCCATACAGACAGGCTGACTATGGTTGCAGGCAACACGGCTGGGTTTGTGGAAAGTGTCGATGGTCTTGAAGTGTTCTCGCTCAAGGACGGACGCGTGGAAGTGGGGAGTAATGGCCTTTCGTCGATTGTATCGAGTGGACAAACGTTGATTGCCAACGACAATAGTGCTAAAGTCCTCGCACTTTCGAGTTCTGGGACGCTAATCTTGGCCCGTGCGATTGATTCTATTGCGACTGAAATTTCGTCGCGACAAGGCATTCGCATATCCCAGCTTGCATTGGACAAGCTGGAGAGTCTGCTCTTGAATTTCGATTCGGCGTACAAGAAAAAGCTTGATGGATTTATCAAGAAAACGCAACCGCAGTTCAAACCGAAAGCGCTGAACGAATATATTGGCAAACCCTCTGTTTCTTTGGAAGCCCAGTTTGTTCCGGGTAATTATTTGATGGTTCTTGGAGAACAGGATACGATTCCCGAAAGCGGACTTTACAAACATTCGTTTGAATGGGAAGATTCTACGGCTTACGGTTCAAAACGTTTTATGGTCAATTGTGGCAATGACGAAGTAGAGTACATCTGCCATACTTGGAATACGAATTTTGTTTCTGCCAAAATGGCGGAAATCCTTACGAAGGCCGATGGTCGCAAGTCCGTTGCCGTGAAGGATTCCTCGGAGCAATCCAAAAAGTCGAAATCGGTAATTGTCATCGAAGGGTCCGGCCGCGAACGAATCCATGTGCTGCCCGAAGAACGCGATATCCCGGCGACGCTGCGGTTCAGCGTGACTGGATTCTTGGCGGCAGACTTGAAGCAGATTAAAAAGATTATCGTGAAGCGCAAAGGAGCTGTAATCAAAACATTCAGTGGCAACGAACTGATGACAAATTCGTTCAAACTTCCGATACGCTTAAAGCAGAACAGGATTGCCCATTTCCAGGTGGTCGTTGTGCTTGTGAACGGCAAGAGTGTCAAAGCTGGAAAGGTTTACGAAACATACTGCTATTTTGATAATTACGAAGGCGGTAAGAAGAGTAATCGAGTCAACGATATGTCGGCCGAAGAAGAATACAGAAACGTAGTATCTAAGCGATTGCTCAAGAACGAATAGCTTTAGAAAAATGCTAAATTTGGGCGCATGTTTGAATCGCTATTTGATAAATATCCGTTTTTTAGAAAAGTCCCGGCCATCCTCTGCATGGCGATAATCTTCAAGCTTTCTTCGATGACATCTGTAGAACTGGAAGGGTTCCCGCATGTGTGGGACAAGCTTGCGCATACTTGTGAATACGCGACGTTGGCAGGGTGTTTTTGCATGTGGTGGAGTCGTGGCCAGTGGTCCTTGAAACCGTGGCTCAAGGTTCTGATCGTAATGGCTCTCGCGCTTGCTTATGGCTGTACGGACGAATATCACCAGAGCTTTGTGGAAGGCCGCGATTGCAGTGCGTTGGACTTGGTGGCGGACTTGACCGGTGGGCTTATCGGCGGTGCCGTGTATGTGCTTATCGTGAAAATTTTGAACAAGTATGATCCACTGGATAAGTTGGCCGTTTAAAATTCCCCGAGCAAAATTATTTCGCGCTTCAGTTGGATGCCAAATTTTTCGGCAACGGTTTTTTGAACGTATTCGCTGAGTGTTTTGATGTCTGTAGCTGTTGCGCCGCCTGCATTTACGATGAAGTTGGCGTGGACTTGGCTTACTTCTGCACCGCCTATGCGGTAGCCTTTTAACCCGGCCTGTTCGATGTAATAGCCCGGTGCGATTTGCGTGGGCGTTGTTGCTGCACCTGCGTCTAGACGCTTGAAGGTGCTGCCGGCGTTTGGCATGGAGAGCGGTTGCGAATTGCGGCGCTTTGTCATGCATTCCTGCATTTCGCTTTCGAGATCTTTGGCGGTTTTGCCGAGGTCCGCGGCGGAGGCGAGCTGGAATGTGGCGGTGAGGATTGTTTCTGCGCTTTCGCGGGATGCGGCAAGTTCTTGGAAAATACTATGGCGGTAGCCGAAAGCGCATTCTGCGGCGGTTCTAGTGCGCACGTTGCCGGCGTTGTCAATCGTCTCGACTTCGATGCATGTTTGCGAAACGTCTTGGCCATAAGCGCCTGCGTTCATGTAGATGGCGCCTCCGAGACTTCCGGGAATGCCTGCGAGTTTGTGGATCCCAGCGAGGCCTTCGTTTATTGTATAGCGGGCGAGTCGGGCGAGCGGTGTGGCGCCTTTGGCGCAAATCTTGCCATTGCCGAGGTTCGTGATTTCTGAGAAAAATTTACCGAGCTGGATGATGACACCGTTATATCCGTTGTCGGAGACGAGCAAGTTCGTGCCTTTGCCGAGAATGAATGTCGGGAGTGTGTGTTCTTTTGCGAATTGCAACGCTTCCTTGATGTCGTCGGTAGATTCAGTTTTGATAAAATATTTTGCGGGACCGCCTACTTTAAAGGACGTGTGCTCGCTCATCGGTACATTTTCTTGAATAATCATAGCGAAAATATATATATTCTTTCTGCAATGACAGAAGAGGAACTGAAACAATTCAAGGCGGCGCTGTCGATTACTGCGGTTGCTGCGGACTTGGGCGTGCCGGTGGTGCACGGTCGTTGTCGTTGTTTTTTTCCGACGCGTCATGCGCATGGCGATAGGACTCCGTCTGTTTCGTTTTCTGAGGAACGGGGAACGTTCCGTTGTTGGGTCTGCGACGATGTCCGTGGTGATGTAATTTCGCTTGTTCAAATTGTGAAAAATTGCTCGTTCCTGGAGGCTTTGAACTGGCTCAAGGAAACGTATGCGTTTTTGGTACCGGGAGCGTCGAACGCCGCTCCTGCGTATGAGCGTACTTCTGGGCAAAATCGAACGATGGAATCAAATGTGGCGATGTCGCGTGTGGCGAAAGAGGCTGTGCGGGAGGCCGCTCTTGAATACCAGCCTCCGGAACCGACTAAAGAACTTGTCAGTGAAGATGAACGCAAAAAGATAATCCTCTCGTTTTTGAAGATGCTCAGCCCTGTCGATAAGACGCCTGCTGCGGCGTATTTGGTACGTCGTCGCATTTACAAACCGATTTGGGACAAGATGCTTTTGCGCACAATTACGGATTACGGTGCGCTGAACAACAAACTTAAGGAATCTTACGATTTGGAGGTCCTCAAGTATGTTGGGCTTTTTAACGAAAAAGGAAATTTGAGGTATTACAAGCATCCGTTGTTTTTCCCGTATCTCGACTCAAAACGGCGTTCGTGTTATTTCCAGGCGCGAGCGATTGACCGTTCTGTCGTTCCCAAAGAGTTAAATTTGCGGGGAACGGTTCCGTATCCGTACAACGTTTCGGCGCTTGATCAGAAACCGGGTTGGGTTTATCTGTGCGAGGGCGTTGTCGATACGCTTACGTTCTTGGGCCAGAAAATTATGCTTATGGGTCAGCAGATTGCTGCGGTTGGAATTCCCGGTGTGCGTTCGTTCAAGACGGAATGGCTTCCGCTTTTCAAGAACAAGAGTGTCGTACTATGTTTGGATAAGGATGAGGCTGGGCGCAGCGGCACGGAATATTTGCAAACAGTGTTTGCTCAGTCGGGGATTCGCACGGTCGTACTTGGCGAAGGCTTGGAATATCTCGATACCGCCATGAAAGAAGGCGAAGACATCAACGATTGGTTTGGCGGGAAGAAGTGATGAGCCTACGGCTCAGTTATGAGTTCTAAGTTACTAGTTACTAGAAACGTTCTTATTGCAATCACTAGTATCTAGTAACTAGTAACTAGTAACTAGTATCTAGTAACTAAAGCTCATTTCACCTAAGACTCTTGTTATTTCCTCCTCATCTGTAATTCCTTGTTGTACGAGTTTTCGTGCGCATTCTTGCATGGTGCCGTCGGCGTAGGTTCCGTTGGGGAGTAGCAGTTCGCAGATGACTGTTCTGCCGTTGTAATTTTGCGCGGTTGTTGCTTTGCTTAGCGTGTTGGCATCCGCCCATTTTGCTTTTTTTCTTACGAGGCGTTGGGCGAAAACGCCAAGCAACGCTTCGTCTAAAACGTTTTTTTGTACACCTAGATCGATGAGCCGCGCGGTAGCCGCCTCTGCGCTATTCGTATGCAGCGTGCTTAAGACGAGGTGCCCTGTTTGGGCGGCGCGGAGTGCAATTTGCGCTGTTTCAGCATCGCGGATTTCTCCGACGAGAATCACGTCCGGGTCTTGACGCAGTATGGAGCGCAAGGCGACAGCAAATGTGAAACCGCATTTTTCGTTTACGGGAACTTGATTGGCTCCATGCAGTTCATATTCTACCGGGTCTTCAATCGTCGTGACGTTGATTTTACGCTGGATTATTTCCCGGAGGCCGGCGTAAAGCGTTGTCGTCTTGCCGCTTCCGGTAGGGCCTGTGACGAGGAACAGCCCTTGCGGAGCGCTAAAAATACGACGGATTTGCTTGAGTGTCGCATCGCTGAAATTAAGGCTCGCCAACGTTTCTGCGGTGTCGTTTGCCGGGAGCAACCGCAGTACGCATTTTTCGCCGTTGCTAATCGGGATGGTGCTCAGTCGCACGTTGACCTTTTGTTGAAAATCCTCGAATGCAAAGCTCCCGTCATGCGGCAAACGGCGTTCCGTGATATCGACGTTTGCCATGACTTTGAGGCGGATTAGCACGGGCTCGGCAAGCCATTGCGGAAAAGAGCGGTATTCCGTCAGCATACCGTCAATGCGGAACCGCACCCGGAGCGCATCTGCCATTGGCTCAAGGTGGATGTCGGTCGCTTTTTTTTGAAGCGCTTTTACGATAAGGCTATCGACGAGATTTATGATGGGCTCCGATTCCCAAGATGAACTTCGCGTGATTTCCAAGTGCTTGAGATCTTCGAGCAAGTCCTTGTCGTTCATGGATTCGTCACTGCTGTGCATAAGCCTGATTTCGGCGGGGGAGTGCTGTTCTGGAATAATTCTTTGTTGCGTGACGAAACGAATTTTTTCGAGGAGGAATTCGTCATTTGCGTTTTGCACGGCTATTTTCAGGGGCTCGGCGCATCCGGCACCTTCCACTATCGCAACCCCGTTTTTCTGGCACCATTTTTGGGATAAGTTTTTTTCATTCATCCCCGTAAAATACAAACAAAAATCTTAAAAAAATACATCCATGCAAATTTTGCAACCAATGGTTTGCAAAGTAGTCAAATGGTCCATGGTCAATAGTCACCAGTCGTTAGTTGAAGGTTGGCGGCGAAGCCGCGATTATAAAAGGCCAATAACCAATAACTAATAACCAATAACTAAAAAGCAAAAAAGTCCCCCATCAGGGGGACTTTGCGGAGTTCTCTAAATCGATTGAATTAGTTCCTGCTGAACTTGGCCTGGAGTTTCTTGGCGCCTTTCTTTGCCTTGCTTGTAATGGCATTCGGGAGCCAGAAGAACGTGGGCACGAGGAACATGGTAAGTATTGCAGACACGATCAAGCCACCCACGGATGCGATACCCATCGGCTGGGTCATGGCGGCGACGTTGCCACCGAGGGCTAATGCGAGCGGGAGCTGAGCAATTACGGATGCAAGCGTCGCAAGCACAATCGGCTGGAACTTGGACTTTGCCGC
>JAEEGK010025402.1_pt1 | contig 12171 bp, 9 predicted proteins | sample 8958771 | NCBI WGS metagenome assembly JAEEGK01 (sample SAMN16246547, study PRJNA631951) | gut metagenome | biome: gut microbiome; feature: rumen; material: SC-attached | host: Bos | place: Iran: Karaj | collected 2018-10 | reverse complement strand
AGTCCAATATTAATTGTGACTGTGGAGAACGAGCGAGGGAAAAAAATACAAAAAGTGGTTGATATTGTTGTTGAAAATAGATATGTTTGTTGGACCGATCTTAGTAATAATGAGATATCTGCATGCGCTTCTGCTGGATTAAAAATCTTTAAATATATGGTTGTAGAGGGAGATTCTTTGCAAAAAGATAGTAAAATTATTAAATATGATGCATTTGAGTATGATGAGTCTGATTCTAATTATAATCAAATAAAGTCTTATAAGGTTGATTTAACAGGTATACCAGATAATACAGATATAACAATTTTGATTCTTGGAAAGCATAAAGCAAAACTTTCTACTGGTGAAACGACCTTAGCGGGAAGAACACTAAAGGATGTTTATAGGCTGGAAAATGGGAAGTTATTTTTCAAGTCAACTGGAGGCACTAAAGAATATTTAAATTTTCCAGATTCTCCAGAATATAAGTTATTTAGTCAATGGTAATGAATAAAGCTCGCGTTTTTGACAAATCTTAAAGAGTGTTGTATAATAACAAGGTATTTTGCGGGTTAACCGTGGTATTGAAAGGGGTTATTTTATGTCAGGACATAGTAAATGGGCTAATATTAAAAATAAGAAAGAAAAAGCAGATAGTGCACGTGGTAAGATTTTTACTAAAATAGGTAGAGAAATTGCAGTTGCAGTTAAAGCTGGCGGTCCTAATTTAGATGCAAACTCTAGATTAAGAGATGTTGTTGCTAAAGCTAAGGCTGCTAATATTCCTAATGATAATATCGAAAGAAGTATTAAAAAAGCTGCCGGTGACGGAGATACTACTAATTATGAATCTTTAATGTATGAAGGTTACGGTACTGCCGGAGTTGCTATTATTGTTGAGGCTTTAACTGATAATAGGAATAGAACTGCTGGTGATATGCGTCATTTATTCGATAAACACGGTGGAAATTTAGGCCAATCTGGCTCTGTTAGTTATATGTTCGATAGAAAAGGTGTTATGGTTATAGAAAGAGACGATAAGATAGACGAAGAAGAATTAATGATGCTTGCGTTAGACGCTGGAGCAGATGATGTTTCTTCTGATGAAGAGTGTTTTGAAGTTATAACTACTCCTGAAAACTTTTCTAGTGTTAGAGAAAAATTAGAGGCTAATAATATTTCGTTTTTAGATGCAGATATTAAATATGTGCCTCAAAATTATGTTGCTGTTAGTGAAGAGGCTGCTGTTAAACTTCAACGTTTAATAGATGCTTTAGAGGATAACGATGACGTTCAAAATGTTTGGACTAATTGGGAAGAATAATATTTTTTGAGCATGAGGCCGATTTAATCGGTCTTTTGTTTTGTAAAGGAGAATTTTTGTGAAGAAGATTGAACTTTTATCTCCTGTTGGAGGTTATACTCAATTTATAGCTGCGGTGGAAAGCGGTGCAGACGCCGTATATCTTGGTGGCTCTAGTTTTAATGCAAGAAATTCTGCTACTAATTTTTCGGATGATGAGTTAAAAGAGGCTATTAAGTATGCTCATATAAGGGGAGTTAAAGTTCATCTTACGTTAAATATATTAATACATGATTCTGAAATTAATGAGGCTATAGAGTTTGCTAAAAGGGCATATAGCTATGGGGTAGATGCATTTATTGTTCAAGATTTAGGTGTAATTAAATTATTAAACGAAGTTATTCCGGAGGCTAATATTCATTTTAGTACACAAGGTACAGTATATAGCTTAGAAGGAGTAAATTCTTTAACTCCGTTTAATTTTGAGAGAATTGTTTTAGCTCGTGAGCTTACTTTAGAAGAGATTGAAAATATTTGTAAGAATACAGATAAAGAGATTGAGGTTTTTGTACATGGTGCCTTATGTATTTGTTATTCTGGTCAATGCAGGTATAGTAGCCTAATTGGAGAGAGAAGCGGAAATAGGGGCAAATGTGCGCAACCTTGTAGGCTTAAATATTCGTTATATATGGGTGATGAAAAAAAGAAGGCAGAATATATTTTAAGTCCTAAGGATTTGTGTGGTATATATGATTTAATACGTCTTATTAAAGCTGGGGTTACTTCTCTTAAAATAGAGGGTAGATTAAAATCTCCTGAGTATGTTGCTTGTGTTACTAGTATTTATAGGAAATACATAGATTTGGCGTATGAGTTAATTGAAAAGGGCGAAGAAGATAAGTATAAAGTTCAAGAAGAAGATATAAAGAAGCTCCTCCAGGTATTTAATAGAGGTGGATTTTCTCGTGGATATTATTACGGAGAGTCTAGTCGTGAGCTTATGTGTTATGAACGTCCTAAACATTGGGGAGTTTATCTTGGAAAAGTATTAAAATATGATAAAAGAAGAAAGCTAGTTACAGTGAGACTAGAAGATACCTTAAATATGGGAGACGGAGTAGAGATTGTAAGCGATACTTTGCCAGGGAATGTTGTTACATATATAGAGAAGGACAAAAAACAAGTTAAGAATGCTATTAGAGGAGAAATTGTTGTAATTGGGGATATAGTTGGAGAAATAGGAGAAAATGAAGATATATACAAAATATCTGACAAAGAGTTAAATAGTAGTTTAAAGTTATTTACTAATGGTAAGTTTTATAAAAAGTTACCTGTTAATATGGTTTTAGTTGCTAAAGTTGGGGAGAATGTAAAACTTAATGTAAGAGATAATGATGGTAATGTTATAGAGTTTATTAGTGAGTATAAGGTTGAAAAGGCATTAAACAGACCTATAGATTTTGATAACGCGTATAGTGGGTTATCTAAGTTAGGAGATACTCCGTTTAAGTTAGATAATCTAGTTTTAGATTCAGATAAAGATGCTTTAGTTCCGGCAAGTATCTTAAACGATGTTAGGAGATGTGCTATAGATTTACTTATTAAAAAGAGAGCTACAATTAAAAGAAGTTTTCCGAGTAAGGAAGTAGAAAAGGTTGAAGTTACAAATAAAGAGAGAGAAGGAAAAATATCTGTTTATTTGTATAACGTCAAGAATTTAGAAGGGTTAGAATTAGCAGATAGGGTTTATGTGCCTATATCTGATTTTGAGTCGGTTAAAGAGATTTTAAAAGATAAAGAAGTTGTTCCATATCTAACAGCGGTTGAAAGGGCGAAAGAGGGGCTAAATTTAGATAGTGTGTTAGTTGGAAATTGGGAGCATTTAGAGTTTTTTAAGAATGTAGAAAATAAGTATTGTGATGCCTCGTTTAATATATTTAATTCATATACTTGTAAAGCTTTAGAGGAGGTTTATAAAGTAAGAGGGGTTAATCTTTCGTATGAACTTAATTTGGAGGAGATAAAAAAGATAGATACGAATCTTGAGGTAGAGGTTACGGTTTATGGAAGATTACCGCTTATGATAAGCGAGCATTGTGTTATTGGCTCTGAGATGGCTGGACGTAAGAATTGTAATTTTTGTGAAAAGGCACAATTTTATCTAGAAGATAGAATGGGTGAGAGATTTCCAATTATTACGGATAGAAAGAGTTGTAGAATGCAGATACTAAATAGTAAGGTTTTATATGCTGGAGAGGTTATTAAGGAATTAAAAGGTAGATGTGATTATTTTAGAGCGTATTTCTTTGATGAGTCGACTGAGGAGAGAAGACGTATTTTGTCGGCGTTAAAGCAGGTGGAGGAGCTTAGAGGTTTTACATCAGGTCATTTTTATAGAGGTGTTTAAGGAGGATTTTATATGAGTAAAAAATTGATTATTTTTGATTTTTTTGGTGTTATGAGTTGTGAAGTAGCACCTACTTGGTTAAGAAGACATTTTGATGAGGAGACTGCAATAAGAGTAAAACAAGATATAGTTTCTAGAGGTGATAGTGGAGATTTATCTGAGGAAGGTATTTACAAAGAGCTTGGAGCACTTGCTAATGTATCACCAGATACTATTCAAAAGGACTGGATGGAGATAGTTAAAATTAATGATAGTTTAGTTGATTTTATTAAAAGTATAAAAAATGATTATAAAGTTGCTTTGCTATCTAATGCAACTAGTACGTTTTTGACTAGAATATTAAATAAATACAATTATTTATACGAGTTGTTTGATTTTATCGTAATATCTTCAGATGTAAAAATGGTTAAACCTGATGCTGAAATTTTTAATTTTTTGATTAATAAAGTTGGAGTTAGAGCGGAAGAGAGTTTAATGATAGATGATAATATAGCTAATATAGAGGGGGCAAAAGCTGCTGGAATTGACGGAATTTTATATAAAAACATGGAAGAATTTGTAAAAGAGTTTCAAGATAAGACTTGTTAAGTTTTGGACTTTTCATGGACGTCCCCGAGTCTAATATTGACATTTTAAGGAAAATATAATATTATTATACGGTTGACATTTGTATATTTTGGACTCTATTTACCAATTGGTAATGGAGAATGGTTACTCTTATTTTCAGGTTTGTGCAGAAATTGATTCTTATTAACGAAAAGGGGAGGACAGGAATGAAGCTAGTAGATACTATTATAGCCCTAAGTTCTAATAGGCCCTGGTGGGAAAATCTTTTGCGGATCGTTTTCTTCCTTTGGTTTGCTTTCGCAAATGGAGTTGCAGTGTACGGAATGGTTTTGACGTTGATGGACAGGAAAAAAATCTTGGCAGAAGAAGGCACGTCGTGCAAAGAAGTATGTGTAAGTTTTTTGTCAGTAGTTGTTTTTATCTTTTTCATTGTTATAACTTTGTTTTTTTTATCCGGGCTGGTGCTCGCTTTGGTAGACATTTTTTTAAATAATTAGGAGGAAAGTATAACATGTTGGCCGTCAATATAATCAATATGATTTCTTGCGGCGCCCTAGTAGTTGTGGCAGCTCTCGTTATAGGAGCCATTGTATGGAACATTCGGCAATCAGTAAAAGAAAAGAGCGTGACTCCTGATATTATAGTAATATGGGCTGTGTGTGGATTAGTTTCATTAGGAACCGTTTTTAGTGGAATTATGGCGATATTTTCTGTTATTTTGGCATAGTGCGACGATTTTGTGTCAGATATTCTGATTGGGGGGGAATATTGTGGCTGATTGGATTAACGAATCGGTAGCGATATATTCTAGCAGATCAGTTGCCGAAAACTTTTTTAGACTCTTCGTGTTCATTATACTAATACTTGGTAGTGTCGTGGCTGCAATCAGGCTTGTCAATGGCCTATCAAAAGAAGGGCGATACCTTAAAGGCGAGAAAATCAAGTTGGATAATGCGATATGGTTTATCATTATTTCGGTATGCATTTTGCTTGCTCTTGTGGTGGCAGTACTGGGGATTACGGTTGAAGTGATTACGCTGAAACAGGTTCTTTAGGGGGAAATACTTTGAAAGAGTTGTTAGGGAGATTGATCGAAGCGAGTGCGAATAGGTCTGCTGCTGCAAATTTCCTCTACATCGTTTTTTTCCTTTTTGTATGTTTTTTCTGCGTGGCGTTTTCTATTATAATCATATCTTATGTAAGAGAAAGATTAAAAAGGCGTCATAAGAAAAAGATAAAACCTGCAGAAGTAATAGTTTTAAGTGTGGCTTCCTGTCTTATATTGCTGGTGTTTGTAGGAATTTGTATGGTGGTTGCGTCTGTTTGCATTGCTATACGGGAAGCTTTATGAAAATTAAAGGCGGAGAAACTTTTTTGTTTCTCCGTCTTTTTTTCTAAATTGTTATTTCAGTACCATTTAGATAGTTAAGAATCCTTGCATCATTACTAAAGTTAAAAATTAATTTATAAGCAAATAATTCTTGGTATTTTTTATTGAATTTCTTATTTGCTTCATAGTCTCCGTATTTACCATCTCCGATTATTGGGTGACCAATAAAAGCGAGGTGGGCTCTTATTTGATGAGTTCTTCCAGTTATTAATTCGACTTCCAAGTAACTTGTTTCTTCATCTTCAGATAATACTGTATATTTTGTAATTATTGGCATATAGCCGTCTTTTTTTGTATCACTTATATATACAATACTTTTTTTACGGTCTTTAAATAGATAAGCATTTAGAGTTGCAGTTTTTTGTTTTAAGTGGCCTAATACTCTACATTTATAGAATTTTCTTATTTCCTTTGTTTTTATTTTTTCTTCTAAAATTTTTAATGCTTCGTTATTTTTTGCAAATAAGACTATTCCGCTAGTGTTTCTGTCTAGTCTATGGCAAGGGTATACCTCAGTTGAATTTAAGTGTTTTTTAACTAAATCTAGTAGGGAGGTAGTAGTAGAGTTTAGTACTTCAATTCCTTGTGGTTTGTTTATTGCTATTATATTTTCATCTTCAAAAACGATATCTAATTTTTCTTCTTGTTCTTTAAAATAGATTTCTACAATATCGCTAGAAAAGATGTTTATATTTTCAGAAATTCTTTTTCCATTTACCTTTATATCTTTTTTTCTTAAAAGTTTTTGAAGGGTAGAGTAGGGGATTTCAGGGTGCATGATAGATATTGCTTTTAAGATTTTTTGGTTGTTAAGTTTTTCAGGAATAGTGAAATTTACCATAATAAATCTCCTTTTATTTTAATTCGGCGATTGTTACTCCAAAGTCGCCTTCGCCGTATTCTCCAAGCCTATAGCTTTTTACGTTTGGATGTTTCTTTAAGTATTCATGAACAGCTTTTCTTAAGATTCCTTCGCCTTTTCCATGGACAATTCGTATTGTACTTAAGTTAGCAAGTATTGCGTCGTTTATATACTTATCTAGAAGATATAAGGCTTCTTCAACGTGCATATGTCTTAGCATTATTTCAGAAGAAATTTCTTTGGCTTTCATGTTTGTATTTACTGAAATTTTTACGTTATTTATTGTTGTTTTGTCATCTTTTTTTAGTGGTTTTAGTTTCTTTACGCTTATTTTAGATTTTATTATTCCAGCTTGGACAAATACATTGCCTTCTTCGTCAGGGAGAGAGAGAATAGTAGCTTCCTGATCTAAGTAAGGAATATATACACTCATTCCTATTGTTACATCAAAAGGTGCATATTCTGTTTCTTCGGTTATTTCTTGTTTGTATGTTTTAGATAATTGCTTTTTAATTTTGCTTCTAGCATTGTCTAGCTTCTTGGTTACGTCTAAATCTTTAGATTTTTGAGCTTCTTTTATTTCACGAATACTTTCTTTTGCAGTTTCTTCAGCGGATAGAAGGATATCTGTGGCTTCAGCACGAGCATTATCTAGGATTTTAGCTTTATATACTTCTAATTTTTCTTTGCTTTCTTTTAGTTCTTTTTTCAGTTGTGAGATTTCAGCAAGATTACGAGTAATTTCTTCTTTTTCTTTTGAAATTGCTAATTTATCTTTTTGAAGTTCAGAAATTACATCTTCAAAATTTGCTTGTTCACGGGCTATAAAGGATTTCGCATTTTGAAGTATTTCTTGGTTTAACCCTAGTTTTTGGGATATTGCAAAAGCGTTACTTTTTCCAGGTAAGCCTATTATTAAGCGATACGTTGGTGCAAGTGTTTGAACATCAAATTCACAAGATGCATTTTTTACACCATTAGTAGATAGCGCATATGTCTTTAGTTCGCTATAATGGGTGCTAGCAACAGTACAAGCTCCTTTATTGTATAAATACTCAAGTATAGATATTGCAAGGGCAGAGCCTTCTATTGGGTCTGTACCGGAGCCAAGTTCATCGAGGAGTACAAGAGTATTAGCATTTACCTTTTTAGTTATTTTTATAATATTTGTCATATGAGATGAGAACGTACTTAAACTTTGTTCTATACTTTGTTCATCTCCGATATCTGCAAAAACTCTATCAAAAACAGCTATTTCAGATGACTCGAGGCAAGGGATAAACAACCCTGCATAAGCCATTAGAGATAGTAGTCCTATTGTTTTTAAAGTTACGGTTTTTCCGCCTGTATTTGGTCCAGTTATTATTAGTGTGTTAAATTCTTTCCCTAAATATACGTCTATTGGAACGACTTTATCCGGGTCTATTAAAGGATGTCTTGCTTTTTTTAAGTTTATATATTTGTTTGTGTTTAGTTTTGGCATAAAACCGTTTATATCTATTGAAAATTTTGCTTTCGCAAAGTAGAAGTCAAGCTCCGCCAAGTTTTCCATTAATTTATCTAAATCATCTACGATTATTTGCACTTTTAGGGATAATTCATATAGTATTTTTTCAATTTCAGCTTTTTCCTGAAGATATAGCTCATGTATTTTGTTATTGGCTTCTACGATTGGCATTGGTTCAATAAATAGGGTAGAGCCAGTAGAAGAAGCGTCGTGAACTAGACCTGGTACGTTAGAGCGATGCTCTTGTTTTACAGGTATTACGTATCTTCCATTTCTAAAAGTTACAATACTTTCTTGTAAGTATTTTGAATAGGCATTTCCACGTACTATTGAATCTAATTTTTCTTTTATTGTAGATTCTTGACTCTTTATTTGGTTACGGATTCTAAGTAGCTCAGGTGAGGCATTGTCAGATACACGGTCAGTATTTTCAATACATCTATATATTTCATTTTCAATTCCTAAGTTTGAATAAAGGGTATTAAAATATTCAGATAGTATAGGGTAATTTTCTTTTACTTCTTCAAAGTATTTTTTTAGCGAACGAGAGCCTCTTAAGGTATCTGCGGTGTTTAATAGCTCCTCCATATTTAGTACCGAATTTATTTTTGCTCTTTTTATAACGCTTCGGATATCGTGGATTGAGGAAAAAGTAGGGTTGCCATAGCGTAATATTAGAGAAACTGCTTCGTTTGTTTGGTTTAAGGTTGTAGTTATTTCATCAATATTGTACTTTGGCTCCAATTTTTCGCAGATTTCACGCCCAAGCGGGGTTACAGAAAATTCAGTTAGTTTGTTTATTATTTTATCAAATTCTAATATTTTTAGTACTTTTTTCATTGTTACCTCCAAGAGAAAAAAATAATTAATTTTCTTTATAATAAGAAGGATTTTCCACTTATTACAAAGAAATTATAACAGATAAATGTTGTGTTATCAAGGAAAAAAACTAAGGAGGAAACGTATATGGATGAAAACGAAAACAAGGAATTGAATTTTGAGAGTGAAAATAATGAAGTCGAAGTGAATGACATTAATAATAGCGAGTTAGAAGAGGAAGTACCTACTGAGAACGAAGTAAATAGTAGCACAGATATTATAACTAGTGGTGAAGAGGAAAATAAAAAAGAAAAAAAGAGTTTAATGCCTATATTATCTATTATTTTAATAGGACTTGTTATTATTGCTGTTGCGGTTTTAGCAATTCTTGCATCAACTTCACCTAAAAATAGCTTCTTTAGATTGGTAAATAGTTCTTTATCTGGAGTTTCTAAAAATGTATCTAAAATAGACAAAAGTGTGTGGGGTAAAATCTATAAGATTGATACTTCTTCAAAGTTAAGCCTTGATGCTGACCTATTAGGGGAAATTGAAACTGACAATGAGTTAATTAGAGAGTGGATGGGCGGCTTTGAAAGTTTTAAACTTACAGCTCATGAAGATATTGATATTGCTAATGATTATGGTAATACTACAGATAAAATTACATTAAATGATGAAGAGTTTTTAAGCGGAAAGTTATTGAAAAATAAAAATTTAGTTTCAATTAATATTGATAATGTTACAGACGGGTTTATTACCGTTGATAACGATAATTTGGATGATTTATGGGATAAACTTGGGTATAATGGACCTAATTCATTAGATAATTTTTCTAAATTGTTAAAAGATATTAGCTTTTCTAAAAATGATATAAATGATATAGGAACACTATTTAGTAAGTTTGCAACTGGATTTTCAAAGGCTTTTGATGATGAAGATTTTGCTTTTGGAAAGGGTACTGTAGAGTATGATGAAGGTACTATAGATTGTAAAACTATGGATATGATAATAAATGCTACAGATTTTAACCAAGCTATAATTAATGGATTAGAGGAAATTAGTAAAAAAGAAGAGGATTTAGATACTTTGTATAAAGTAATTAGTACGATTAGTATTTTATCCGGATATGAACCAAAAGATAGAGAAGAATTTGGTATTGGTTTTGAAGAGATGCTACAACAAATTAGAGATATAGATACTTCAACTGATACTACTGGATTTATATTGAGACTTTATTATAAAGGTAATAAAATATTGAAGGCAGATATGTTATCTCAAGATTATAATACAAAAGTACTTTCATTTACTGTTATAAACAACAGAGATTCAGCTTATTATAAACTTTCTTCTGGTATGACTGTTTATGAAGACAAGGTTACTACAATAGATAAAGTTACAACTCATAATATTAGTATTAATTACCTTGATTATGAAACAAACGAGATAATGGAAGGCTATGGTAGTGAATTGGTTATCAAAATAGATGATACGAGTAAAAATGAAGGAGTAATTAGTATTATTGAAAAAGTTAAAATGGCTTCAAATTTAGATGAAGATGTAAAGGATGTTGAACCAACAGTTGTTAAAGATTATAATATAAAATTCAGTGTTTCTGGAAATGATAATAATTTAGAGGTAGTATTAAAAGATGGAGATACTTCTTATACGAGTACCTTTACTGTTAAAGCATTAATAAAAGAAAAGGCTCAGTTTGATAATATTGAGCTAAAGGAAGACGAAACATTTGATGTTACTAAAAAGTCTGATGAAGAAATTATGGCTAAAAAAGATAAGATTGTTGAAAATTGGCAGAACAATATTGCTAATAACAAAACTAATTTAGGACGTTTCCAGATAGCTAATGCATTATATTTGAATAATTTTGGCTTAAGTAATTATATGGGATTTTAGTTTTGAGGAAAAAATCATTCTAATTGCCTCAGAATGAAGGAGAATTGTATGAGATTAGATAAGTTTTTAAAAGTTTCAAGAGTTATAAAGCGTAGAAGTGTTGCAAATGAGGCTTGTGATTTAGGTAGAGTTAAGGTTAATGATAAAATTGCAAAGGCTTTTACGGAGGTTAAAGTTGGGGATATTTTAGAGATTAAGTTTGGCGAAAACTGGGTTAAGTTTGAGGTTCTTAATTTAACCCAGAGCGTCAAAAAAGAGGATGTAGAGAATATGGTCAAACTAATCGAGGAGTAGAGTATGGTTAATAAGAATGAGGAGTATGTTGTTGAGATAATTGATATGACACATGACGGAGCCGGGGTTGCAAAGATTTCCGGCTTTGCTGTTTTTATTGAAGGAGCTATTATTGGTGAGGTTATAAAGACAAAAATACTTAAGGTTACTAAAAATCTTGCTTATGGGAAAATAGTCGAAATTATTGAAACATCGCCTAATAGAAGGCCGGTTAATTGCGAGAATTTTAAAAAATGTGGTGGCTGTACTTTATTACATATGTCTTACGATGCTACTCTTAATTTTAAACAAAAGGTAGTAAAAGATTGCTTTTATAGAATTAGCCATAAGGATATAGAGGTTCTTCCGACACTTGGTATGGAAGAGCCATATTCATATAGGAATAAAGTACAATTTCCTGTTGGGAGTGCTGATGGGAAAATTATAACTGGTTTTTATTCTGAGAGGTCTCATAATATAGTTCCAATTACAGATTGTCTTATTCAGTCAAAGATTGCTAATAAGCTTATAAATAATATTCGTGAGTTCTTTAGAGATAATAATATCCCGCCTTATGATGAGAAGAGCGGAGAAGGTTTTTTACGTCATGTTGTTATTAGAAGTTCTGAAAAAACTGGCGAAGTTATGGTTATTTTAGTTACAAATGGTAAGGATTTTGCTAAAAAAGATGAGTTTTCGGATTTTATGCTTAAAAAATGCGGGAAAATAGTGTCTATAATTCAGAATGTTAATATGAAGAATACTAATGTTATTTTAGGAGAGGAGAATATTAGGCTTTACGGTAAAGATACTATAAAGGACTATATTGGTGAGTTTTCTTTTAACATTTCTCCTAATTCGTTTTTCCAGGTTAATGGTGTTCAAACTAAGGTTTTATATGATAAAGTTTTAGAATATGCGGATTTAAAGGGCGATGAGATAGTCTTTGATTTATACTGTGGAATTGGTAGTATTTCTTTGTTTTTAGCATCAAAAGCACGTCGTATTTATGGTGTTGAGGTTGTAAAATCTGCGGTGCAAAACGCTAAAGAGAATGCCAAGGAAAATGGACTTACAAATGCTTTGTTTTATGAGGGTAAGGCTGAAGTTGTCGTGCCTAAGCTATATAAAGACGGAATTAAGGCAGACG
>JAEEGK010025401.1_pt1 | contig 12171 bp, 7 predicted proteins | sample 8958771 | NCBI WGS metagenome assembly JAEEGK01 (sample SAMN16246547, study PRJNA631951) | gut metagenome | biome: gut microbiome; feature: rumen; material: SC-attached | host: Bos | place: Iran: Karaj | collected 2018-10 | reverse complement strand
CTTCTCAGAAATATACGCTGAGAGTATTTCGCTTTTAGAAAAGAACAGTCTAGTTATCGCTGAAATTAAGCGTGAAAAACGCGAAGAAAACTATGACTTTATTTGCAATAAAATAGAACCACTCGAGGAATAGATTATGCCAAAGATTACAATCATTGATGGAAACTCCTTGCTCTTTAGAGCATACTTCGCTACAGCGTATCCAGGTGTGGAGATTATGCGCACACAAAACGGCACTCCTACTAACGCGATTTTTGCTTTCTCTAGCATGATTAATAAAATCCTCTCCACTTTAAAAAATGATGAAGGTATCATGGTGGCTTTTGACGCTGGTAAAGATACCTTTAGAAAAGAGCAATTAGAATCATATAAAGCTAATAGAAAACCCACACCTGAAGATTTAGTTAAACAGTTCCCTATCGCTAGAGACTTCTTAAAGTCTTTAGGTATCTTCCAATTTGAAGAGCATGGTTTTGAAGGTGATGACATCGCTGGTACTGTCGCTAAAATGGCGGCTAAAGAAGGCTACCAAGTAACTGTCTATACTTCTGATAGAGACTTCCTCCAATTAGTGGATTCTAATATAACCGTCAATATCATCCGTAAAGGGATGAGCGATATTGTCGCTATGACACCAGAAACAGTGAAAGAAATGTATGGTTTTGAACCAATACAAATCATTGACTATAAAGGTCTTAGAGGCGATGCGAGTGATAACCTACCAGGTATTAAAGGTATTGGTGAAAAAACCGCTGTTCAACTCATCCAAGAATACGGTAATTTTGATAATATTATCGCTCACGCAAGTGAGATTAAAGGCAAACTTGGTGAGAAGATTATTGCTGATCAAGATAGCGGTAGACTCTCTCGTGATTTAGCGATTATTAAGACCGATGTACCATTACCTTTCAGTGTTAAAGACACCATTTATCAAGGCTATGACTTTACCACCATTAGTGAGTTCTGTCAGAAATATGAACTCAAACAATTCATGTCTAAAATCGTTTCAAAATGGAAGAAAGTTGCCCTTGAACAAACCGAGATTAAAGTCGATAAAGTTAATTCCTTAAAAGGCCTTATTAAGAGTAAGGAAATTGGTCTAGCTTTAGACTATGAAGATGATAACTATTCTTTAGGTCAAATATATGGTTTAGCTATTGCCTCTAATGAAGGTATTTTCTATATTGCTATTGATGATTTAAAGAACGATAAAGCCGCGCTTGATTTACTTAAAGATGGGAGCGTTAAAAAGTACTGCTATGACTATAAGGCAATCAAGGTTGCATTAGCCAGAAACAATATTGAAATTAAAGGTCTATATTTCGACTTATTAGTGGCTTCATATTTAGTGGATAGTTCACTTAAAAACGATGTTGAAGCCGTCATGAATATATATGGCATTGATCTTTCTAGTTCAGGTGAATCATTATCGCTTTTCTCTAACGAAGATAGCCAAAAAACTGGAAAAATCGCATTTTTTGCCTATAAATTGTATGAAAGGATTACTGGTGAACTTAAAAAAACCGAATCCTTAAAGCTTTATGAAGAACTAGAAATTCCTCTTATCGATACCTTAGCTGATATGGAAATTGAAGGCTTCCCAATTGATGTGAAAGTATTAGATGAATTTGGGGATGAATATAAAAAGAAAGCTAATGAATTAGCAGAAGAAATCTATGCTTTAGCGGGCACAAAATTTAATCTTGCTTCCCCTAAACAAATTGGTGAAGTTTTATTCGATAAATTAGGTCTATCATCTAACAAGAAACAGTCCACTTCTGTTGACTATTTAAAAGAGATTGAAAACGAACATCCAATTGTCGGAAAAATCTTAGAATATCGTAAGTACTATAAGCTCATTACTACCTACGTAGAAGGTATTAAAAACCACGTCTATCCAGATGGTAAGATTTACGCGAAATTTAACCAAGCTTTGACCACTACTGGTAGGCTTTCTAGTAGCGAGCCAAACTTACAAAACATCAGTGTGCGTGATGAAGAAGGCAAACTCATTAGAAAGGCCTTCTATTATCAAGATGAAAACTACGAGATTCTTTCTTTAGACTATTCACAAATTGAACTCCGTGTTTTAGCTTCCCTTTCTAATTGCCCCGCCCTTAAAGAAATCTTCCTTTCAGGTGAAGACATTCACGCTGCTACAGCGAAAAAGATATTTAACCTTCAAGAAGAGCCAACATCTTTACAAAGAAGAAAGGCTAAAACCGTTAACTTTGGTGTGGTATATGGTATCTCTGATTGGGGCTTAGCGGATCAACTTGGTATTGGTCCTAAAGAAGCTGGAGCGATTATTAGTTCCTTCTATCAATCATTCCCTGAAGTCGCGACTTTCTTTAGAAACATTGTTAACGATGCAGTAAAAGATGGTTATGTTTCCACTCTTCTTGGTAGAAGACGCTACCTTAGAGAATTACATGACGCTAATTATCAGGTAAGAGAATCCGCCAAAAGAGCAGCGATGAATGCCCCTGTTCAAGGCACAGCTGCAGACTTAATCAAATATGCGATGAATAAAGTCCATCAAGCTTTGCTTGATAATAAATTAGAAACTCGGATGATTTGTCAAATCCATGACGAACTTATCTTTAGAGTGCCACTTAAGGAAAAAGAAACTGCTTATAAATTAATTAAAGATATAATGGAAAATGCTTTGAGCATTGATGTACCACTTGAAGTTGACGGAGGCTTTGGTCGCACTTGGTACGACGCTAAATAAGGATTAATAATATGCCAGAATTACCAGAAGTTGAAACAGTTAAAAGAGTGTTATTACCAATCGTTAAAGGACGCACCATTAGAGGTGTCGATATCTTAAGAAAAAGTATTATTAATAGCCTAGAAGAAGAGTTTATTTCATTCATTAAGAATGAAACTGTTTTAGATATGTCTCGTATTGGTAAATTCTTAATCTTCCATCTAACTAACGAAAAAGTATTAATTAGCCATCTAAGAATGGAAGGCAAATATATTGAACTTTTAGAAAATGAAGATAACACGAAATATGCACGTGTAGTTTTTCATTTAGATAATGGACATAAACTTTGTTATGACGATTCAAGATCTTTTGGTCGCATGATTATGTCTAACGAAAAAGATTATTTAAATGAAAAAGAAATTGCTAAATTAGGACCTGAACCATTTATCGTGGATGATGTGAAACCACTGCTAGAAAAGGCTAAAAGAATATCTCTTCCTATTAAGACAGCTTTATTATCTCAAGAGTTAATTACTGGGTTAGGAAACATCTATGTTGACGAGGTCTTATTTGCTAGTAAGATTCATCCTTTAACACCCGCTAAATTGATTACCAAAAATGAGTGGGAAAAGATTATCAAAGAATCTAAAAGAATACTCACTGAAGCCATCGCTGCAGGTGGCTCCACAATCAAGAGTTATCACCCTGGCAAAGACATTAACGGTGAGTTCCAAACAAAACTGCTCGCTTACGGTCGAAATGGTCAAAAGTGTGTTTCGTGTCACGCTTTTATGCGGTTTATTAAGGTAAATGGCCGTGGAACGACCTTCTGCCCACACTGCCAAATTAAGCGTGGAGCGCCTTTAAAAATCGCCATTGTCGGTAAGATTGCTTCTGGTAAATCCACTGTTTTAGAAGAGTTCAAAAAGGCTAATTCTTGCTGTCTTTCTAGTGACCAAATTGTTCACGAATTATACGCTAAAAATGAGGTGCAAAATCTCATCATCAAGAAGCTCAAAATTAAAGAAGAAGGCGAGTTTGTTGAAGTACTTAGAAACCACATCGCCCATAATCCAAAAGACTTAGATAGATTAGAAAAGATCGTTCATCCATTAGTCAAAAAAGAAATCAAATCTAGCTTCAAGAAATCTAAAGCCAAACTACTCGTGGCCGAAGTTCCACTTCTCTTTAAAGCGCATATGCAAAATATGTTTGATGTTATTGTCGGTGTGGATATTGATGAAAAGATCCAGATTGAAAGACTCGAACTTAGAGACAAAGAAAAAAGCGCTTTGTTAAAGCGCATTAATGATGAAAATAATTTGTTTGAAGAACATCGTTCTGAGTTAGACTTTATCGTTAATAATAACGATAACCTAGCATGTCTAAGAAAAGAAGTCCGCTCAATTATTTGTAAAGTTGAAGATCGCCTAAGTCCACTTCCTCTTCACACATCGCTTTAATTGTCTTAACAATTTGTTTTGACATAATTGCACCAGCGTTGGATGTGGAATAAAGGACTTTGATTTCATCTAATGTGAAGTTACTAGTGAAGATAGTAAATAACTTCTTATTGCAACGTGAGGAAATGATTTCGTTAACGATTGCATCTCTGATGAAATCGCTCTTGAATTCATGACCAAAGTCATCAATAACTAAGACTGGAACAGTGCTATATTGTTCTAGTTTTTTCTTGAATTCGTCAGTATTTTTTTGCTTGCTTAATTCACTGAGTTCAAGGATGCGTTTACTAGCGTTCATAAAGCAAATTGGGACTTTACCTTTTAAGCCACGCTTGGCTAAATCGATAGCCATCGCCGCGGCTAAATAGGACTTACCAGAACCAATACCACCATAGAGATAAATCCATTTGGTATCTTCATTCTTTACATAACTCATGTAAGTCTTAACAGCGTTGCTCTTAGCTTCGCTCTTATCAATATCGCCCATTGTGACATCAAGCCATTCATCTGGGAAATCTTGTGTTAAGAATTGTCTTTCAAAACTGACACGTCTAAGTAACGCACGGCATGGAATGAGTTGTGTTTCCACAACGCCGTTAGAGTAAGTTACCTTGCTATTAAGATAGGCATTATCCTTCTTACATTTCTTTAAGCCTGGGCAGTTTCTGCAGTAATTAATGTCTCTAACAAAATCATAGATTTTGACAATATTATCATCCATTACTTGTTCGCTCATACCAAGCTCTTTACAATACTTGATTGCAGAAGGGCAATTATGCAATGCTTCTTTCATTTGATCAATGAGAGAATCATCGCTTTTGATTTTAAGATTATCGACTTTAAGCTTTTCCACCGTCGTCACCTCCATTTAATTCATCCATCATTCTGTCCCAATCGCTTTCCCAGTCAGATTCTTTTTCTTTCTTCTTAACTGGTTTTTCGTTTGTTTCAACTTCGACTGGAAGAACAATCTTCTTAATCTGTTTTTTACCTCTTGTTTTCTTATCGACTTTTCTGAGGTAGTTCATCGCATCTACGGCTGTACGCGCATTTTCTCTAACTAATGACGCGGCCACCTTTTCTGCGTACGCTCGGGAGAGAACGTTATCCGCTTTCGCGAGGACGTAATCCACTACAGCGTTAATGACTGGGTTTGGTAGATGGTAGTTTTTCGATAAATCATCGATTAATCTCAAATCAGCGGTTGCTGGTTTGGTACCATCTTGCAAGTAAGCCAGATAATCTTTTGGAGCTTTGGTCTCCATGAGATTGATCTTTCTCGCTAGATCGCTTGTACCGGTATTGAGGTTTGGTGCATCGTTATTGCTCTTACCTTTATAACGGTATTTGTAATTGGTCTTTTCTTGCATTAATGAAGCGAGTTTTTCAAAGTCTAAGCGTTGACCTTTCGGTTTCTCCAAGTCATAGACTTGATTGACGAGATTTGCCGCTTCTATCTCATCAACACCGTTAAGTGTTGATAATCTTTCAATCTCTTTCATTTCTTCTTTTCTAAATGCTGATTCTTTTAATTGGGAAATCTCTTTTAGAGAATTGAAGAATTGTTCATAGGAGAAGGCGCCTTTAATCTTGCCTCTATTACGACCTTTAACTCCACCTTTATTCTCAGCCGCTTCCACGAAGGAACTATCGTTGAGTTCTGGATGGAAGACTTCAGCGAAGCTAGCGGTAATTTCTTTACCATAGTCTTGGTGAGTATCAAGGACATAGATTTTCTTTAATCTATTGGCATTACTTTCACCAATGCTTCTGATGAGCATGCCATATAGGAGCGTGTCATCGAAGAATCCACTTGGGGATTTAGGAGCGTAGAGTTCGTAATGATAAATCTTAAAGTCATTACCTTCACTGACAAAGGTCTTTAGTAGACCTGTAGCTTCGAGATACTTTCTAGCATCTACGAACGCACTCGCAGGCATCCTCATACGCAAGAACACTTGTTCGTGTGTGCATAATGGAGAGACCTTTTCGTTATTTGCTTCACTCCACAAAGTCATGTATAAAGACAAGGCTTCAAAGCCAATCATTGGTTGGTATAAGTTGCTTAAAGTATCGCGATCGTAATCAGCGATCATCGATGCTAAACGTACTTCTAAGAAATCTTGGTGTGCTAATACTTTCATAGGGGAGTTTCTGCTTGTCAGTGACGCTATTATCACATACAGAAAAAACAAATGTAAAATAAAAAAGATATACACACTTTTGAAGAAAATTTTATCCACAGAGGGTGTTTATACATTTATATATTTATATATAAATAAGTCAAGAAAATTTGTAAAATCCCCACTTATCCACATTAAAATTTGTGGAAAAGAATGTTTTTAGAAACCTTTTTAAATTTAAGAGTGTATAATGTTGCCGTAATAATAAATTTATTATTAGGGAGAAAACTGACATGATTAGAAAAATTGCGATCTTAACAAGCGGTGGCGACGCCCCAGGTATGAACGCCTGTTTGCGTGCCTGTATCCGCGCTGGTTTATACCAAGGTAAAGAGATGTATGTCGTCTATGATGGCTTACGTGGATTAGTCGAAGGTGATATCAAACAAGTTAACAAAGATTTCACCCAAGATATCATCAACCGCGGTGGCACAATTATTAGAAGTGCGCGTATTCCAGAATTCAAAGAAGAAGCCGTTAGCAAGAAAGCTGCTGATAATTTAAGAGATTTCGAAATTGACGCTTTAATCGGTATCGGTGGCGATGGCACATTCAAAGGTTTACAAGCTTTATCTAAACACGGCATTATTTGCATTGGTATCCCAGGCACAATTGATAACGATGTCGGTAGCACTGATGAAACAATTGGCTTTGCCACAGCGCTTAACACTATTTGTGAATGTGTCGATAAACTTAAAGATACATCTGGCTCCCATCAACGTTGTTCCTTAATTGAAGTTATGGGTCGTCACTGTGGTGACTTAGCAATGTTTGCCGCTTTAGCGGAAGGTGCTGAAGGTGTCATCTGTGTTGAACATCCTTTAAAGAAAGACGTCTTATTCCGTAAGTTACGTAAGATGAAAGCTCAAAATAAGAGCCACGCGATTATTATCGTCAGTGAAAACTTATTAGATATTAATGAATTAGCCGGTGAAATCGCTAAAGAAACTGGCTTTGATACAAGAACTGAAGTTCTTGGTAGATTACAAAGAGGTGGTTCTCCAACCGCTCACGATAGAATTTTAGCCGCTAGATTTGGTGCTAAAGCTGTCGACCTCTTATGCGAAAAAGAACCAACAAGCAGAATTGTTGGTATCAAGCAAAACGAAATCGTTGATTACCCAATTGACGAAGCCGTTGAAATGAAACATAGGCATACACATGGATTAAGAGACTTAATCGATATGTTGCAATAAATGGCTATAAGCCAAAGGATAAGCCCGCTATTGTATTGCGGAGGGAAAGAATTAAATTTATGAAAGTACAACAACATGACGGTTCCATTGTCGAAATGGAAAAAACCAGTGCGGAAGCACTAGAAGTATTGAACCATTCTACTTCTCACTTATTAGCGCAAGCTATTACAGAATTATATCCAAAAGCCCTGTTTGGCTTTGGACCTGCTATTGAGAATGGCTTCTATTACGACATCGATTTCGGTGAAGATGTTATCACAGAAAACGATCTTCCAACCATCGAAAAGAAGATGAGAGAATTAGCAGGAAAAGATTCAAGAATTGTCCGTGAAGAAATCACAAAAGAGCAAGCTCTTGAATTATTCAAAAACAATCCTTATAAGATTGAATTAATTAAAGAGATTAACGAAAGTATCACTACATTCAAACAAGGTGACTTCGTTGACTTATGCCGTGGACCACACATCATGTCCACAGGACTCATTAAACATTTTAAACTACTTTCTTTAGCAGGTGCCTACTGGAGAGGTAATAGCAAAAACAAACAATTAACTAGAATCTATGGTACCTCTTGGTATACCGCTGAAGATTTAAATAAATGGCTCGAAATTCTTGAAGAAAGAAAGAGAAGAGACCACCGTATTTTAGGCAAACAATTAGGCATCTTTATGTATGATGACCTTGTTGGTAAAGGTTTACCAATGTGGTTACCAAATGGTTTCTTAGTGAGACGTATGTTAAGCGACTACATCATGGATAAAGAAATAGCCTTAGGCTATAAACACGTCTTAACTCCATGTTTAGGTAACGTTGAATTATATAAGACATCTGGTCACTGGGCCCACTACCAAAAGGATATGTTCCCAAAGATGGATGTCGACAATGAATCATATGTCTTAAGACCAATGAACTGTCCACATCACATGGTGATGTATAGAAGTGCTTTGCACTCATATCGTGAATTACCATTAAAGATTGCAGAAATCGCTGCTGACTTCCGTTTTGAAGCTTCAGGTGCCTTAACTGGTATTGAAAGAACAAGAGCGTTCTATCAAAACGACTCTCACATCTTCTGTATGCCAACTCAAATTGGTGATGTCTTTAAAGAAGTTACTCAACTTATTCTTGATGTTTATCACGACTTTGGTTTCAAAAACTATGCATTCCGTTTATCCTTAAGAGATCCTAACGATACCGAAAAGTATTTCGGTAATGATGAGCTCTGGGAAAAGAGTGAAAACCAATTACGTGAAGTTTTAAAAGAATTAGGCGTTGATTATTATGAAGCCATCGGTGAAGCCGCTTTCTATGGTCCAAAACTTGACGTTCAAGTTAAAAGCGCAATTGGTCATGATGTCACATTAAGCACCATTCAACTTGACTATCAATTACCAGAAAGATTTGAACTTACCTATATTGATGAAAAGGGTGAGAAAGCTCGACCAGTTGTTGTCCACCGCGCAATCTTAGGTTCTTTAGATCGTTTTATTGCCTTCTTAATTGAAGAAACTAAGGGTGCTTTCCCAACCTGGTTAGCCCCAGTTCAAGTTAACCTATTACCAGTCAACAATGATTACCACTTAGAATACGCTAACGAATTATTAGCGAAGTTTAAAGAACATGGTCTTAGAGTGGCTCTCGATGATTCCAACGATAAGCTTGGTTACAGAATGAGAAGTTCACAAATGAAGAAGATTCCATACACACTTGTTCTCGGTGATCACGAAAGAGATGACCGAACAGTGACTTATAGAAGATTCGGTGTGCAAGAACAAATCACTGTTAGCATTGATGAATTCTTAAAACTCATCGATGAAGAAATTAAAAATAAAGCGTTACTCGCTTCTGAAAGTAAATAATTGCGATTACATCAAGATAATATAGCGCGCCTATCATGACGCGCTTTTCTTGTGCACATATACATATGTTGTTTTGCTTATCTTCTTGTTATAATGAAATTAATCAAGGTGCATATTAAGAATTAGGGAGATCTTTTTTGCAACCTTAAATTATTAGGCACTTTGAGCATATTATTATGCCTGCTAATGATGTAATTAGAATGTATTCACGTATGGGCGATGTTGGCGTCCTCGCTCTTTGCCTTGTGATTTTTATTTTATTAATGTTTTCCTACGTCAACAGAACGAAGAGTTTTCGTTTATTTTTAACAATCATTATCCTTCTTGCTGTCGCGGCAATTTGTGATATTGGTTACCACGAACTTCTCTTGTTTTATCGTCCGGAATATGAATATTTAATTTATACACTGAGAGTATTATTCCACTCGCTTTTATTTGCGGTGTTTTTCTTCTTTACTTTATACGCTACCTCTATTACCAATATCACTAAAAAGCAAGCCAATATCATCTTATTTGTTTCTTTGGGCATATTTATAGTGATGGCTAGTTTAGATATTATACTTACCATTTTAGGTTTAGGATTTTATATTGACGAATCAGGCGTAGCCTATCGAGGTAAGATTGATATCTTTTTAATTGGTTATTATACCTATATCGTTTTCCTCATCTTTTTGATTATCAAGATTAGAAAATTTGTCTTTAAGCGTGTTGCCTATGTCTTTTACGCTGTCATTGCTTTATCAGTCACCATTAGAACATTACAAGTCTTAATAAAAGAAGCCTCGTTAACAACCTTCACTTTTACTCTTCCAGTGATAGCGATGCTTTATACCATGCACGTTAATCCATATAACATTACGATGGGTACATTAGATAAGTACGCTATGCGTGATATGGTTAAAAACTTGTATAGGAAAGATATAGAGTTTATCTTCATGAGCATGACTCTCCCAGATTATGTTGGTGAGGGTAAATCATTCCCTGAGGAAGTTAAAGTACAAATTAGACGTTTTGCTGCGGAATTGTTTAGAGATGGAACTATGTTCCAAATTAATAATGGGCAAATTATCTTAATTGCGAGAAAAGACCGTAATCCAGACTATGAAGAATGGATGGAAACAATTCTCAAAGCCTTTAGAGAACAACACTCCGTATTAAAGATTCCATATAAAATTGTCTATGGTGAGTCCTTACGAGGTAAGATTGCGCATAATGAATACGCTGCTTTTATTGAATATGTTAACGAAGATATTCCAATTAACGTTACCCACCGCATTAAAGATAGCGATTTAAAACGTTATAAAACTGAAAGTTATATTACCGAACAATTAGCGGATATCGCTAGAAAAGGTGACTTAGATGACCCACGTGTTTTAGTCTTTGCCCAACCTGTTTATAACATCTCCACGAAGAAATACGATACCGCGGAAGCCTTAACGCGTTTGAGATTAGACAAAACAGGTTTAGTTTATCCTGGTACATTTGTGCCAATCGCGGAAGAAAATGAACTTGTTCACGCTATTACTAGGATTGTGGCTAATAAAGCCTGCCAAATCATCAAAAAATATCGTCAAGAAGGTTACGCAATCAAACGAATTAGTATCAACGTTTCTATGATTGAGCTTAAGAGCGGAACCTTCTGTAATGACATTATGAAGATTATTAAAGATAACGATGTCGATCCAGAAAGTATCGCTATTGAATTAACTGAATCGCAAAACCTTGAAGACTTCATGATTATGAAGGAAAGAATTGAAACTCTTCACGAAAAAGGCATTAAGTTCTATCTCGATGATTTTGGTACTGGTTACTCCAATATGGAACGTATTTTCGAGTTACCATTTGATATAATCAAATTCGATAGATCAATGGTCATCGCATCAGGGGAAGATAAACGCTCCGAACAGCTTGTTGAAAACCTCGCTAAGATGTTCTCTAATTTCAACTTCCGCGTCTTATTTGAGGGTATTGAAAATGATGAAGACGAAGAGCGTTGCTTAAATATGTCCGCAGACTACTTACAAGGCTTTAAATATTCACAACCAATTCCAATTGGTGAACTCTATACTTTCTTATCTAAATCAAATTAACAAAACTATTTGACACATTATATTAATAATGATAATATCTTATCGCTAAAACGTAGAAAGCAGAGGCACCCGCTTCTCGCCAGACTGACAAAAGTTGGTTGGCTAACGCTACTTCTTATGGGCTAAGAATGTTAACGGGTGCAATATGCATCCGTTTTTTAACAAAAAGGAGTGTGATACTTATCATCGACAATCGCTACGCCAATAACAAAAAACCTGGCAACAACCAAAACAAAGATTTAGTTAATGAAAACGTTCGTTTTCCAGAAGTTCTTTTAATCGGACCTAATGGTGAACAAATCGGTACAATGTCTTCTCGCGAGGCACAATTCAAGGCCAATGAATACGATATGGACCTTCTCTGTGTGGCACCTGGTGCCAAACCTCCGGTTTGCAAGATTATCAATTACAGCAAATATCGCTTTGAACAACAAAAGAAAGCCAAAGAAGCCAAGAAAAATCAACACACTGTTGAAGTTAAGGAAGTCCAATTAACACCACAAATTGGTGGTCATGATATGGATACCAAAGCCAGAGCCGCACAAAAATTCTTAGAAGCCGGCAACAAAGTTAAAGTTGGTGTACGTTTCCGTGGTCGTCAAATGACTCACATCGAAGTCGGCCAGGAAGTCATGGATAAGTTCATCGCTCAATTAAGTGAATACGC
>JAEEGK010025400.1_pt1 | contig 12172 bp, 9 predicted proteins | sample 8958771 | NCBI WGS metagenome assembly JAEEGK01 (sample SAMN16246547, study PRJNA631951) | gut metagenome | biome: gut microbiome; feature: rumen; material: SC-attached | host: Bos | place: Iran: Karaj | collected 2018-10 | reverse complement strand
TCTCAGTCTGTACCTTGGAATATTGGTAACGCTTGTATTGCGTGACTTTCAAGTCGATGTAAGGCTGAACCTGAGCCTTCTCCTTGAGCAAGGTCTCCATGGATTTGAAGACGGGTTCTTGCATGAAGTACCGCTGTAGGCAATGGTCGCCGAGGTAGTTGGCGAGTGAGGCCAGAATCATACCCTGATGGTGGGCGTAATGGGCGACTACCGGAACGTGATCATCCTCGTCGTAGCTCTCAAAGAAGCCCATGTCATCGTACATGTTGAGGTTCTTGAAGCGTTGCAGGTTGTCGTAAACGGCACGGTCGTTGACGCTGATCGATAGCAACGAGCTGTAAGGTGAAATCACGATGCGGTCAGGGGTGGTGTTCTGGAACTTCAAGTATGGCACACCGAAGGCGTGATACTTATAGTTCTTGGCATCGTCCAGCTCGTTGTAGGCGGTCTCAGAGATACCCCAAGGTAAGGCTTCATTGATGTTTTTGATGAATGCGCGCTGTGCCCTAACGGCGAAGCTATAGGTCTCGTCCATGAGGGTGTGCTTGTAGGTGGGCAGGAAGATGAGTGGCATGAAGTATTCGAACAGCGTTCCGTACCAGGAGGCGACCCCTTTGTATCCCTTGTACTGGACTAATGTCTTGTCAAGGCAGAACCAGTGTTTGTAGGGGGCGTCGCCTTGCGCGATGGTCAGGAAGCTGGTTAGCCGCGCCTCGGAGGCGAAATTGTTGTAATGGTAGGGCAGGAGCTTGTAGTTGCCGCAGTCGTAGCCGATGCTGAAAACATCCAGCTCTGGGTTGTACAGCTTCATGAAGTCGGTCTGGTCAATCAGACGCTGCACTTTGGCGAGCAGCCCCTTGGCTTTGCCGCCCTCTGTACCGGAGAGGGTGTTGAGGTATCCTTTCACGGCATACAGGCAGGCCACGAAATTGCCGCTGTCGCAGGTGCTGATGAAGAAGTCGGGCAGTGCCTTGAGCGATTTCACGTCATACCAGTTGTACAGGTGGCCGTTCCATTTCTCAAGCCTGCAGACGGTGTCGATGATATGCTCCAGCCTGTCCGCCGCCTCGTTGTGGCTTATGAAGCCCAGCTCCGCAGCACTGACAGTTGCGGTGAGCGAATAGCCGATGTTGGTGGGCGAGGTCTTGTAGTCGGTCTTGTTCTCGCGGTTAAGCTGGTAGTTGTCGGGGATAAGCCAGTTATGCTCCTCGGTGATCATGCTGTCGAAGAAATGCCATGTGTCCTTGGCTATCTGCCTGACCTCCGCATTCTCCTTTACGGTGAGGCGGTTCTTGTCATGGGAGAATTTTTTGCCGAGCCAGTACATCAGGAAGGGTGCTCCGCACCATGACAGCAGGCAGAACAGCATTGCCGCAAAATCGGCCATGTTGCCATAACTTTGGAGCTTGCACAGGAGCAGTGCAAGCGAAGCCGCATAGTTGAACCAGAACTTGCCGATATAGTCGCCCAAAGTGCCTTTGGTGCTCTTGGCGGCCTCGTCGCTGGTTATCCAGTTGAGCAGATTTTTATGGCTGAACCACATGCGCCAGCAGGCGCGTATGGCCGCATCGGTGTACATCCAGGCCTCTTTCGGAAGCAGCGCGAACTTCACTATGGAGCGGTAGACTATCACTTTGAAACCCCGCATCAGCGTCATGTAGTAGCGGTACCGCTTGCCGAAACGCGGCAGTGTCGTGATTTGTCCGATGATGAAGAAAAGTATTGGCGATGCCACGGCGACAAGCGCAACCACAAGGAACCAGACGGCATGTGCCCATGTGATGCCGCTGAATCCCACAAAAAGTATAACCAGCAGAGCGAGGCTCAGCACCGAGCGGCGCAGGTTGTCGAAAATTTTCCAGCGGCCTATGGTGTTCACCTGGTTCTTAACCCGTTCGCCCTTTTCGTTGCGCACGCGGTTTTTCAGCCAGCCTATTATCTGCCAGTCGCCGCGCGTCCAGCGGTGGTGCCGCTTGGCGTCGTCGATGTAGTTGGAGGGGTTGTCGTCGAACAGCTCCAGGTCGTTGATGAGGCCGCAGCGGATGTGGCAGCCCTCGATAAGGTCGTGGCTGAGGATGAGGTTTTCGGGGAATGTGCCCTTCAGCACCTGCTGGAAAACCTTCAGGTCATAGATTCCCTTGCCGCAGAATGTTCCCTCGTTGAAGATGTCCTGATACAGTTCGAAGCTGGCGGTGGTATAGACGTCCAGCCCGCCTAATCCGGCGAAGAGTTGGGCGTAGCGGCTCTTGTTGGTGACCTCCACATCCACGTTCACGCGCGGCTGCATTATGCCGTATCCGGAATCCACCCGCCGTCCGTCGTCGCTCAGCTTGGCGCGGTTCAGCGGATGCGCCATGGCGCCTATCAGCTTCTGCGCGGAATATAGCACCAGTTCGGTGTCGGTGTCAAGGGTGATGACAAACTGGATGTCCGGCACCGCCCCCTGCCGCCATCTGCTTATGGTCTCGCAGCGGAAACGCTTTTCCGCCTCCGCAGCGGTGCTGTTCCCGAGCAGCAGGTCGTTGAAATGGAGTATCGCGCCGCGCTTGCGTTCGTGTCCGAGCCATGTGTTCTCCCCGTCGCTCCATGAACGCCTGCGGTAAACAAAGTTGAAAATCGGCGCGCCATATTTTTCGTTGAGTTCCCGCACCTTTTCCAGTCCGGCTTCAGCCACCTCATCGTCCCACGGGGCGTCGGCCTCCTTGTAGCTGGCGGCATCCCCGATAAGTGTGTAATAGAGGTTCTGCGGACGGTTCTCCAGCCTTCTGCCTTCGGAGGCGCGGTTGACATTGGAGAGGTAATAGACCTCCAGCTGCTCCAGTAACTCTATTGTCTTCTCCTTGTTCTTCAGAATGGTGGGCATGATCACCATGGTGGCGTACTCCTTAGGTATCAGCCCGTCCTTGAATTTTATCTTGAAGGTGCCGTGTGGCTTGTGCAGCTTGCCCAAAAGCCAGTTGAAGAGGTCGATGACCACCTGGCTCATAGGCACCCACATCAGTATTGTAAGGATGGCGGTGAGCCATGTGAACCCTTCACCCCATGTGCACCACGAGGCAAAACTGAAGGCCAGTAGCAGCGAGGCAAGCACAACAATCCATACGTACCAGCGGGCGCGTGCCTTCCACCTCTTCGGCGGAAACAGTTGCCAGCCCACATGTTCGCCACGGCTGTCGGCGGTGGCAACCAGTTCCCTTACAAGCTCATTCTCCTCCTTTTTCCCTTTTTTGCACAGATATACGATCCTGTTCCGGTAATCCTCCTTTGTCTTGTCGTACATCTGGTCGTACATTCCGGCCTTTTCAGCCTTCAGCAGCCTCTCTGAAAAACTCACCGCGTCGATGAATTCGGCCATCGGCAGTTTGGTTATCTTTTTCAGGGAGTTGAAAATGTTCATCATCAACAGGTTCTGCCGCGTCACCTCGTTCAGGTGCCCCATGTCGGCGTTGCTCTTGTCGGTGAGGTTGTAATGGTACGCCTTCCGGGATTCCAGCTGGCTGCACAAATCTGCCAGCCTGTTTATCAGGACAGCCTTTACGAGCGGAAGCAGTGCGCAGACTTCCGGGTAGGAGAAATAATCCTTCTGTTCAAGTTGAATTTCGTTCAGATATTTGAACATCAAGGTCTTGTCAATGCAGCAGCGGTCGCGGTCCAGATAGGCCTCAATCTGTTTCCAAAGCAGTTCGATGCGCTGCCTGCCAATTTTCATGGAACCTTTTCCGATGGATTTCAGCTCCACCTTCAGCACCTTCTCCTGCTCGCTGATCATGTAGTAGTTGTCCAGCACCCATTCGTTGGTGCTGCCAACTATGCGGTTGTTCTTGGTCTCCTGCACCAGAAAGGTGTAGTAGGCGGTGATTCGGCTGATGTCCTGCCGGAAGTTGTTGTAGGTCTTGTTTTCCATGTGTGGCGGGTGCGGTTAGTCTTCCGTTTTCAAAAAGGATTCCACCGGATTGGCGTATATGGTCAGCAGCTGCTGTTTCATCTTGGTGTAGTTCACGTCGGCGATGTTTGCCTGCTTGCGGATATACTGGAGGAACTCCTTCTTCTCACCCTCCTCGTATTCGTCGGCGAAGCGGTCGGTGTTGTGGAGGATGTCGTAGGCCATGTAGTTGGTCTCCCACAGCCGGTAGTCGCGGTAAATCTCCTGGTCGATGATCTCCGCGACATATTGCAGCGCGTCGTTGTCGGATGCGAATGCCATGGTTTCGTCCAAAAGGTTGTTGATAGGCTGGCCGAGCTGCATGTGCACACGCCCCTTGTAGGAGAATATGCCTTTGGTGATGCTGTGGAAATCCTCTTCCGGATCCTTGACGTATGACTTGTTCTGCTTGGTCAGCAGCAGTTCACGCGCCTTCATCTGGTCGCAGGGCTCGTATTCGTAGGAGACGGTCAGCGGGACGATGTCCAGCTCCTTAAGGCTCTCAATCACATGCGGACGCTTGCTGGAATAGAGCATTTTCAGCACACCCTGCTGGGTTTTGTCCAAACCGTCCTTTGTACGGCCGTTGCGTTGGGAAATCCATACTGAAATCTTGTCCTTGGTGATGCTCTGCCTGATGTAGTCCGAAAGCAGCCGCGAGTTTGCCAGCATGGTCCGGGTGTCGTGGGAGCGGAACACGGTGAACATGTTGTTCGTTTTGGCGATGTCGGTCATCACGGGGGAGGTGAGAAGGTTGTCGCCGATGCCGGAGCGGGTGGCCGGCAGGTTGTGGTCGATCAGGTAGCCTTGCAGGATGGCCGAATCCATCACGATGTCGCGGTGGTTGGCAATCAGCAGATGGGGCTTGTTCATGTCGACCTTGTCAAAACCGCCGAAGGTGAGCCCCTCCATGCTGCGCTGCTCGAAGGTGTGCACCATCGGGGCGTAGATTTCGCGCTGGAGGTCGCTGATGGTCTTCATTTTCCTCATGCGCCTCACAAGTGTTGAGGGGTTGGATGTCTCTATGAAGTTTGTCAGCGAGGTGACAAAGTTCGATGACATCAGCATCCGGTTGATGGCGTAGGGGATTTCTTCGGTGTTGTAGGGCCTTATTTCCACAAAAGGGTCTTGTTTTTTTCTCATAAGCTGTCCCAATATAAGGGGAGCGGCCGCGGCAGTTCCGGCAGCGGGGTTCCGTCACCGGAGCGCAGCAGCATCTCCTGTTGATTTAAAATGGTTATTTTTACGGGTGAGTGGTTGAAATGTCCGTCATAGTTGCCCGGGGCCGGCAGAAGCTTTTCGGCTGGCACGCGGGCGTGCAGCGAGCCGTCATCACTCTTGCCGACGGGTTGTATATGGGCGAAATAGGAATATCCGAGCAGCCGCGATGCGGTCCGTATGTCACCTGCCAGCAGCGCCTTCCGGATGGCGGAGGAGCTGATTTCGGTGCCTTCCGATTGCATGCGCGGGATTTCGGTGATGCCGAAGCCGTAACGGCTCCGCAGGGCGTTAAGCGTGTGTATGCCGCCGCTTTTTCCGGCTCCGAAATTGTGGTTGTATCCCAACACAATATGGTTGATTTTAAGTTTGCTGTCCAATTGTTCCAACAGCGTTTCCGGCGGGGTGGCGGCCAGTTCGCGTGTGAATGGCAGGCGGCACCAGATGTCCACATGCTGCTCTTCCAGCAGCAGCCGCTTCTCATCTTGGGTTAGAATCAGCGGGAAGGGTTTTCCGGAGAGCAGGGCTCGCGGATGCGGCGTGAAGGTGATGACAACGGAACGGCTGCCGGTGGCTCGCGCACGGTCGGTCAGAGCACGGAGCACTTCGCGGTGCGCCAGATGCAGACCGTCGAACATGCCCAAACTGACCACTGAATCGGTCCGGTGCGTGAAATCATCCAGAGAGCCGTATGTCTCCATTATTCCTCCGTGTTGGATTCTGACGTCTGCGTGCCGTCCGGTGCGCTGAATGAGGCGATGATCTCCTCGTTGCTCATTCCAAGGTAGCGGATGGAATACCGCGCGTTGTCGGCAAGAGGATGGTCAGGATAGCGGTCGATGAAGCTCTGATAGGCCTTTTTTGCCAGCTCCTGGTCATAAAACACCTCTTCGTATATGAGTCCGCGCAGGAAGTAGCATTCCACCACCCGCGAGCTCTGCGGATAGCGGTTTACAATTTCGGCAAGTGCGTCCAATGCGGCATCCCCCTGTTTCTCCACACGCAGTATGCCGGCTTTCCGGAAAAGGTATTCCGGTGAAAGGGAGTCATCGGGAAATTTGCCGATATAGCTGTCGTAGCATTTGAACAGCTCCTGCTGCCGTGTTGTGTCATTCTCATCCAACACGCTTTTTTCCAGACCGGCTATTTTCTCCTGCTGCTTTTCCTTGGAGAGGGAGCATCCCGCCAGCAGGCAGAGCAGGGAGAGTCCCAGAAAAAAATACTTGGTTCTCATTTCTTATTTTTATTTGTTAGGTTTGATTCGGTAGGAGGGGACTTTTTTTCCGTTAACAATTTCGTTCAGCTTGCTTTTCAGCAAAGTCTTTTTAAGGGGGGAGAGCCTGTCGACGAACATTTTCCCGTACAGGTGGTCGTATTCGTGCTGTATGACGCGGGCCGCCTTGCCGTGGTATTCCTCATCAAAGCTGTTGCCCTCCACATCCTGGTAGCTGATGCGGACCCCTTCGGGGCGCAGCACCTCCTCGTTTATGCCGGGGACGCTCAGGCAGCCTTCGCTGAAGGAGTTCCTCTTTTCAGATGTTTCGGTGATTTCCGGATTGACAAAGGCCTTTTTGACCGCCTTTTCCGTGTCGCCCTCGTCAAGGAATGCCTCGGTGTCGATTACAAACAGTGCCAGCGACTTGTTGACCTGCGGGGCGGCCAGCCCGACCCCGTTCGCATGGTACATGGTGTCGAACATGTCTTCAACCAGCTGCTTCAGTTCCTGATTGGCGGAGCCTGTCTCCACCTCTTCCACCTCTTTTCGCAATATCGGGTTTCCGTACAGGGTGATAGGTAGTATCATTGCATTTTCCTTTCTTTATATTTTCTGCTTTCCATGTATGACTGCAAAAGTATGGTTGCGCTCAGGGCGTCGACAAGCGCCTTGTTCTGGCGCGCCTTCTTGTGCAGTCCGGCGTCAATCATGGTCTGGAATGCCATCTTGGAGGTGAACCTTTCGTCCATGCGGTCTATGGGGATGTCCGGGAAGGTTTTGGCCAGCTGCCGGACGAACGGTTCAATGTAGCGGGCCGATTCCGAATCGGTGCTGTCCATCTGCACCGCCTTCCCGACCAGGAAAAGCTCCACAGGCTCCTTGGCGGTGTAGTCCTGCAGGAAGGTGAGGATGTCTTTGGTGGGGACTGTGCATAAGGCATTGGCTATCAGCTGTAATTCATCTGTTACAGCGATACCGGTCCGTTTTTTTCCGTAATCGATGGAGACAATCCTACCCATGAATTCGTCTGTTTTTACCAAAAACGCAAAAGTAGTCATTTTTTCGCTTTCCCCATCCATTTTATGTCCGTTTTTTTCGCTTTCACGCACAATAAACATGGAACATGCTGCGTTAGCGGTGCATCACTTTAAAAATTTCCGACCATGAGAAAAGCATCCTTCCAATCCAATTTGAAACGGTTGGCCGACGCGCTGCCCGGATTCCTCTTCCGCCATCTTTCCGAGACAGTCCTGCTGCTGTACGCTTTGGTGGCCATCATTTTTGACAACCATTTTACAGGCGACAATCCCTGCTGGGTGACAGCCGCGTATGTGATCCCATTCCTGTTTGTGGCGGCATTTTCGCTGCAGTTCATCAGGGAACGGCACCTGCTGTGGCAAATCCTCTATTACATTTTGCCGCTACTCATCATCCCGTTCTTTTTTGTGCCGTCATTGGAGCATTTTGTGAAAGATGGCAATTATTTCATCTGGGTGATGGTGCTGCTGCCGCTCTGGATGTTGCTGCTGCCATTCCGGATTCCGAACCGTCCCTTTTCCAACCGGATGCTGCATACGGCATGGTCGGTGCTGGTGCCGCTCTTTTTCGGCGGTGTGGCCTGCCTGCTGCTATACCTTATGGAAGTGAGCGTCGAACTGCTTTTCAATGTTGAGGGCAGGTGGCTGCGGCTGGCCTACGATGACAGCGCCATGGTGGTTATGGTGCTCCTTGTGCCGCTGCTGTTCTTGGGCATGGTGGAAAATGAGAGGGAGATGAAGCTTGCCAAATTCTTCGAGAACCTGCTGCATTGGGTCTTCACTCCAGCGCTGCTGCTATACACGCTGCTGCTGTTCCTGTACGCCGGATACATCCTATTCCTCTGGGAGCTGCCCAAGGGCAACGTGGCGGTGATGGTGTTCGTCTTCTGCCTGATAGCAATGATAGTCAAACTGCTGCGGCAGTTTACGGAGAAGCAGCCTTTCAGCTGGTACTTCAACGCATTCAGCTGGATTTCGCTGCCGTTGCTGCTGTTATTTTGGGTTGGCTGTATCCGCCGCATTTCCGACTACGGCGTGACGGAATCCCGTTACTACCTGCTGCTCTGCGGCCTGCTGATGACACTTTACGTGCTGCTGTTCCTCTTCCGCAACCGCAGGGGCTACTTCCTGTTAGTCGGCACGGCCTTCCTGCTTGTGCTGGCGGCGGTCTGCATCCCTCCGATTTCCGCAAAGGCATGCAGCATACGCTCCCAGGAGCAGCGCATCCGCCAGACTGCCGCCGAATTGGGCATCCTGAACGACGACGGCACCCTGAAATTGGGCAAACCCTCCGTTGCCGACAGCGTTTATGCCAAACAGCACCGGATTATCTACCAGTCTTTAGAATATCTGTATGATAATAAAGGCAATATGGAGCAGTTCGGTATTGAATTTCCCAGTGAATACTCGGCAACACTTTCCGAAACCACCAAAGATTATGTCACCGCGTGGAGGGAAAATGATTTGATAGAAGCGACAAACCATTACACCAATTTCAGTGTCCATTTTTATGAGATAAAGGATGGTATCCTAATGCCTGTTACTGGTCGCTACGACAGTGTCTATGTATCAAATAACAGTGTTTTGCCAAAAAATAACGACAAATCGGAAAAAATTTATGTGAAAAATAACCGCCTTTATTTTCCTGGTGGCTTCATTGATCAAGACACGCTGCTGCATCGCCAATTGCGCAAATGCGGCTGGAAAGAGGGCGACTTAATCAATCAGGACTGGCTGGACAAACATATTGTAGACATGCTTACCTATCAAGGCGGGAATTACTTTCTGATAATGGACGAATTACATTTTAAGCAAGACACCAACCAACGCGTAATTCCAAACCAGTTTTTGCTGCGTAGCGTGTTATGGAAATAAGGAAAAACAAATACAAATCCCATCATGAAAACCATCGCCATACCAATTCTTTTCGGCCTTATGGCCACCTGCGGCCATCGGAACACACCGGCCAACAGTCCGGAAACGGATAATTTTAAACCGGAAACGGACAATTTCGGCTTCGAGACCGACAGTTTTGTCACGCCTGACGGCAAAACCGTGAAAATCCATGCGCTGACCCATGCCAGCATACGCATCGAATACGACGGGAAGGAAATCGAGATCGACCCGGTGTGCAATGCCGGAAGCCGCACCATCGACTACACCAAGTTTCCCAAAGCGGATGTGATTCTGGTCACGCACGAGCATTTCGACCACCTTGACCCTGCCGCCATCGCAACCCTGACCAAAAATGGGACGCAGCTTTTCATCAACCGGAACGGTGCCGCCAAGCTCGGCCACGGGACGGTTATGGCAAACGGCGGGCGCACTGAGTTCGGCGGCTGGCTTACGATTGAGGCGGTGCCGGCCTACAACACCACTGAGGGGCATCTGCAGTTCCATCCCAAAGGGCGCGACAACGGCTATGTCCTCACCATCGGCGGGCTGCGCATCTACATTGCCGGTGACACCGAGGACATTCCGGAAATGGACAGCGTCAAAAATATCGATGTGGCCTTCCTGCCCTGCAACCAGCCCTACACCATGACTCCGGAGCAGATTATGCTGGCGGCGCGGCGCATCCGTCCAAAGGTGCTGTTCCCCTACCATTACAGCCAGACGGATCTCAGCCAGCTGGCGGACGGCCTGAAGGGCGACGGCATCGACGTGCGCATCAGGAATTACCAGTAACATCTGTGAGATAATTAATCACTAACAAAAAAAAACAGACAACCTGTAATATTTCGGGGTTTTTAAACGTTTAATGTTTGTTGAACATAAAAACATTTGAAATGAAAAAACAATTTTTATTGCCGGTTTTGGCAACAATGTGTATTGCAGGAGCAATGTTTCTAACAGCCTGCGAGAAGGAACATCAATCCATTAAGGAGGGCATTAGCGGCATTGTGGTGGAACGTTATGGTAATTGGATGCCAGTTATTGATCCTAACTCCAATAATCATGGGGAACGTCCAATCATAGCGGGAATATATGTCTATGAATACACAAGAATATCTGATTTTGACAGTACCACCCGACACAACTGTTATTCCCATTTCCCAATTGACAAAATGCCAAAGCCTCTTGTGGCAACTGCCGTGTCCAATGCGGACGGTTTTTATGAAATTCCGCTGAAACCCGGAAAATATTCTGTTTTTCTGTTAGAAAACGGGAAAATGTATGCAAACGAAATGGATGGATCAGGTGGTTATTTGCCTGTAACTGTCCGTGCTGATTCTATTTCTCGGATGGTTCTGGTATTGGATCACGCTGTCTATTAACACCATGTCCGAACTCATATCGTAACCTGAAGAAGGTGACGGGCGGTAATTGATTTTTTTCTCCCTTTTGAAATCCGTATTGGTATTTTTTGTAATTTTGCAGCCGAAAAGGTGGCCATATAGCCACCTTTAAGAAAACATTTTTAAAAATGCGATACCTTACATTAGAGAAAGCAATTACAGCGTGGCGGAGCATCCAGCCACTATCAGAAGAGGACAGAAACAGGCTGAGCCGCCGGTTTACGGTTGATTTCAACTTCAATTCCAACCACATGGAGGGCAACACCCTGACATACGGGCAGACCGAAATCCTGCTGTTGTTCGGCAAGGTGATAGGCGAGGCCAACGTGAAGGATGTGCAGGATATGACAGCGAGCAATGTCACACTCAAGATGATGAAGGAAGAGGCTCTTTTGAAAGAGACACCTCTTACACAAAATTTCATCCGCACACTGCACCGCACCCTGCTTCGTGAGGACTATACCGTTTACCGTAACCTTCCCGGAGGCATGCAGACCAGCTACACCATCCATGCGGGGCAATACAAGACACGCCCCAACAGTATTATCACCCGTTACGGGGACCTGTTCGAATATGCCTCGCCTGAAGAGACACCCGCCCTGATGACCGACCTTGTGGATTGGTACAACAGTGCGGAGGTTTCGGGAAAGCTTTCGCCGGTGGAACTGGCTGCTCTGTTCCATTACCGTTATATCCGCATCCACCCGTTTGAGGACGGCAACGGACGCATTGCGCGATTGATGGTGAACTACATTCTGACAAGGCATGACTACCCGATGATTGTGGTGCGCAGCAGGCTTAAGAACGCCTATTTGGAGGCGTTGCATCATGCTGATTTGATGGTGGGTGCCGCTCCGCACGACGGTGCGCACGCCAGTCTGACAAAAATACGGCCTTTTCTACAATATTTCAAACAGTTGATGGCAAAAGAAATATATACGGACGTATGTTTTCTGACCGAACATGACCCGTCGCTGTGGTGGTATGACGGCGAGCGCATTGTATTCCGCTCACCCCACTATGGCGAACTGCTCATGATGATGATGACGGAGCCGGTACTAACTCTTTCGGAGATGCAGAGCCGCATGGGCATCAATATGTCAGCGGTTAAAAAACTGGTAAATCTTCTGCTTGACAAACATTACATTGAGCGTGGCTCAACGGAAGGTTCCTGGCGGGTTTTCATCACGCCGTCGATAGAATAAATGGTGGGGGATGGAACCATTTACAATCGCTGGATGAAACAGACAAAATGACCTGTGAAACCATTTTTTAACTTGCGAAACTTAAAATTTTAATAGTTGAATAATTATGTGTTTACTATTTTTTGTATCTTTGCAAATTGAAAAAAAGAAAATATTCATGGCGTTACCTGTTAACACTCAGGATCTTCTAAATAAAAGGAAAGTGGAATCCAGCCGGATTGAGTTCAAGAAAGGATGGAATCCGGTGTCCATTTATCATACTATCTGTGCATTTG
>JAEEGK010025391.1_pt1 | contig 12174 bp, 6 predicted proteins | sample 8958771 | NCBI WGS metagenome assembly JAEEGK01 (sample SAMN16246547, study PRJNA631951) | gut metagenome | biome: gut microbiome; feature: rumen; material: SC-attached | host: Bos | place: Iran: Karaj | collected 2018-10 | reverse complement strand
ATATAAAAGTAATTAAGGAATGATATTAAAACTTAATAATATTATAAAATATCTAAGGATATGGGAATCGATTTATATTTGGGTTATTTATTAGTTTCTTTATTATCAATTAAAAATTGATTCATTGTTCATTATTCTTTAATCAAAAAGTTTTGAAAATGAAAATCCTAATATTACTTTGGATAAATGATCTATTAATTGATTATTTTCCTTATTTTTGTGATTACAAAATTTTAGTAGAGATAAGTATTGTTTATATTTATTCTGAATAAATCTATCTAAATCAAATTTAAAATGAATCATTAAAAATTAATTAAAAGCAAACAATTATTATTTAATTATATTCTTTCTCTTATTATAATCTTATTTGGTTTTTTAATTAATTTATATTTATAATAAAAATATTTTAAATTAACTATAAATGGATATAGAACTTCAATCAAATTGTACTTTTTCATTATATATAAATGGAAATGAACTTATTATTAAAGTAGAATATAGATATCCAAAAAAGATATTCATTAATAATTTTTCTTATGATAATTTAATACAAATAAATAAATATTTTAAACAATTTGACACAATAGAAGAATGTTTAGATGATATAAAATCAAACCAATATAAGATTGATGAATTCGATAATCATATCATCTTCAACATTATTTATAATGTAAAAAAAGAACCAATTAAAATACAATTAAATTTGAAAGATATTTCCAATAATATAGAATATAACACCCTTTCTAATGAAATGAAAAAAATTATAGATGAAGAAAAATTAATTTTAGGGATTGATTTAGGAACAAATTATTCTTCATCATCAATAATAATTGATGATAAACTAATTAACATTCCAAATGAATTTGGATTATTATCAACTCCATCATATATTTCTTTAATAGATGATAAAAATAGATATATTGGTGATTTGGCTAAATTAAGTGCATCTTTTGATAAAAATATTATTTATAGTGTGAAAAGATTATTAGGAAAAAAATATAATGATAGTGAAATACAAAAAATAAAAGATGATTTACCTTTTACAATAGTAAAAGAAGATAATTCAAATAAAATTAAAATACAAATACAATACAATAAAAATAATCAAGAAATTAAAAAAGACTTTTATCCAGAACAATTATCAGCAATGATATTAAATAAAATAAAAACAGATTCTGAATATTATTTAACAAAAAAAATAGGAAAAAATATAAAAATTAAAAAAGTAGTAATAACAGTTCCCGCTTATTTTAATCAAGAACAAAGAGAAGCAACAAAACAATCAGCAGAAATAGTAAATTTAGAAGTAGTAAGAATGATAAATGAACCAACTTCTGCAAGTTTAGCTTATGGTTTTGAAAAAGAAGAAAATGAAGAAAGAAAATATATAGTTGTAATTGATTTTGGTGGTGGAACTTTAGATATAACTTTATTAACTTTTAGAAAAAATAAAGATGGTGTTTATTGTAATATTAAATCTTCTTATGGTGATACAAATTTTGGAGGTGATGATTTTGATTATATATTAATGAAAAAATGTTTAAATAATTCTACATTTGATAAAAATTTACCACATAATATAAGATTAAAAAGAGCTTGTGAAAAAGCAAAAATTAAATTATCATCTTCTGATAAGGCTAATATTATTCTTGAAGAATATGAATCTTTCAAAGACATAAATGTAGAGATTACAAGAAATGAATTTGAAACTTTATGTATAGATTTATTTGATAAATTTAAAATAAAATTAGAAGATTTTTTAACAAAAAGTAAATTTAATACAAGAAAAAAAGATATATCTAAAATAATATTAATAGGAGGTACAACATTTATTCCAAAAATAAAACAAATTATAGAAGAATTTTTTCCATATTCTCAAATAAAAAATGAAATAAATCCAAATTTAGCAGTTTCAAGAGGAGCATCAATTCAAGGTGCAATAATATCTAATTTAGAGTATGTAAAGAATATAAAATTATTAGATGTTACTAATTTATCTTTAGGAATTGAAGTTTTAGGAGAAAAAATGAGTGTTATTATTGAAAGAAGTCAACCTTTTCCATGTGATGGAGAAAATCCTTATGTAACTATTAAAGATAATCAAACTAGAGCTCATATAAAAATATATGAAGGTGAAAGTGAAAATATTAATGAAAATTGGTTATTAGGTAATTTTATTATTGGTAATTTACCAAAAAAACCAGCTGGAGAAGCAAAAATAAATGTTCATTTTAATATAGATTATAATTCAATGTTAAATGTCACTGCTTATGATTTAAGTAATGAGAACAATAAGAAATTTTATCCTGTTAAGAAACCTATAGGATTAGGTAATATTATTGAAAAATTAAAGAATGATGAAAAGGAAATGATAGATTTGAAAAATATTGATTACGATAATTATAAAGATATAATTATTGATATACAAGATAAAATTGATAAATCAATTGATAAAGAACAAAAAATATTAAATTCAAAAAATTTAATTATAGAATTAGAAAAATTTATCTTAAATGCAAATCAAACATGTTTAAATCAAAAAATGTTTATTTCTTATGTAAAATATTTTTTTCAACAAATTAGTTTATTGATAAAATATAGTAATTCATTGGAACAAAATTTTATTGTTAAAATAAAAGAAGACATTGATAAAATATTTGAAAATATACAATTCTTTGATAATAATATTTTAAATGAAATTATAGAAGATTTTATTTATTACGAAGATTTATATCAATATTGTTTAAAGAAACTTATAATACATTATTATGAAAAAGCAGAATCATCTTATTTCTCTGTAAATCAATTAATTAAAGAAAAAAAAGAAGAAAATGCAGTTATTCAACTTCAAAAAACAAAACAATATATTGAAATTTCAAAAAAAAAATATGAAAAAATTAAAGATAAAAATATTATAGAAAAATCATATATTAAATCAATTGATGATTATGAAACAAAAATAGAAGTGAAAAATTTAATTATTAAAATAAATACAGGGAAAGATATATCAGATATTGATATTGAAGATTTATTAAACAGATATTCTAACAGTTATATGATTGAACTTGAGGATTTTCAAGAATTAATAAAAATAGCAAAATTGGATGAAAAAAAAGTAAATGATTTAGAAAAGCAATTAAAATTTTATAAAGATAAATTAAATAAATCAAAAAATAACGAAGAAGAATATCTAAATCAATTTTTTGAATGTTTAATCTACTTTTTAAATTCTTATCCTCCTGAAGAAAAAGTTAAATATGATATATTAAGCAAGGCAAAGGAAGTTGTTTATAAAGAAAAGAAGAAAAGCAAAATGATTCCAGTTATTGAAGAGTTAAGAGCAAAATATCAAGATTCTTTGAGAAATTTAAATCAAAATAATGATAATGATGACTCTAAAAATAAAAGTGATAAAATAATATTTACTAGAATTACTTCATTTTTAAACGAAATAAGTAAAGATTTGGAATAATTTTTATTAAATAATTTATTAAATTGATTAAAAATTTTTTTATATTTTCACAAAAACAAAAAAATCAATTGGAATTTAAAATATAATCGAAATGTGGATCAATGAAAGTCTGGTTCAATAAAATTATTAAATATTTAAAAAATTTAAAACAAATCAAAAATCAAAGTGTAAAGATAAATGAAATATTTAATTAGAAAAATTTTCAATTATTTATTGTTTTAAAATAAAATTATTTTGGAAATTATATTTGGTAATGATTTTTCTAAAACCGGAAAAAAAAAAAAAAATTTTAATATTAAAAATCAAATAGAATATTTCAAAATTTTAAAAAAATTTAATTTTAATATTGGAATTTAATTGACATTGAGATTGGGGATTTTTAAAAATCATAGAATTAAAATGTTACTATTTTTTTTTATCATTTTAAAAAAATAATTGAAAACGTATTTTAAACAAAAAATAATATAAATTCTTTTTAAATTCTATAATAAAAAATTTATTTAAGGAAGAGGATCATTAAGTGTTTTTCCTGTTTGAACATCAAGAACTTCTAATTCAGTTCCATTACAAGGAAGAGGTCTAAAAATTTTAACATGAATATATTGATCATTATCTACTTTTACTTTAACAAGAAAATTTGTTCCTGCAACAACTTGTGTAGTAAAATTAACAGCTTCAAATACATTATAAGTATTATTTGCTTTGGCTTCTACTTTAGGTTTAACTGATTTAACTAATTCTTTAACATCATCATCGGCGGGTCTTGCTCCACCGAAACCTCCACACATCATTTTTTAATATTTTTTTTTTTTAAATTACTCTTAAATGTCAATTCTTTTAGTTTATTTTATTTCAATAAATATGTGTTAAATAATAATAATATATTAATTAATTGTTTATTTTTTTCATATAAAATAAATTTTAATATTTTTATTTTTTATGAAAAATTCTAAAACTCTGTTCTTTATAATTATTTAAATTTTTTTTTTCTTTTGATTATTGTTTCTTTTTTTTATCGGAGGAAAAAAATTAAAAGGAAATATTCTTGGATAATATTGATTTGTAAAATTATTTTTAATATTTCTAAGATGACCTGGAAATGGAAAAGAATTGACAATAAATCCATGATGATTTTGATTTGGAATATTATTGACTAATCCTATATTTTCGGGATTAATATTATTTTGATTTAATAATCTATAATCATCATTTTCTTGATTATCTTTGGGAATTAATTTATCATTTTTATTTTGAATTGGTTTAGGGATTGGAAGAGAATAATTAATTTCATTACTTTGTATTATATTATCAGAATTTTTATTTTGAAGAATCAGTTTAATTTCTAATTTCTCTAAAGATTTATTTGCAATGAAAAATTCAACTAATATATCTTTTTTTTCATGTGATTTTAATTGTTTTATTTTATTATTTTGACAAATCACTAAGTTCTCATCATTTTTATAAATTGCAACAAAACTTAAATTATCATTTTCAAAATCATAATTTGATTCATTTTTTACAGTCAAAATCACATAACAATAAATGGTATTTCCATCATTAACTATTTGAGGATGATTTTGTTTAATAGAGAATTTAAATTCACGTTTTTCATTCTTCTTTTCTTCCATTTGTTTATTTAATTCTTCATTTTTTTCTTTTTCAAATTTATTTTTATAATATTCTTCAATATTTTTTTTATTTTTAATTTCATTTGATGATAAATTAAACATAATTAAAGGATGATTACCATGAATATTCTTACAATTTTCACATAAAATTAAATTATTACAAATTATACATTCATATTTAATTAATGTAATATTATTTTGGCAATTAATACACTTTTCATTTGAATAAATATAATTATCCTTTTCACTAGTAATAAAATTATTTGTTTTATTTTTTTCAATCTCAGAAATAATTGTTTGGGAAACTTCTTTTAATTTTTCTTGTAAAATATTCTCAATATGAAAAAGTAATTCATCTTGACAATATACATCACCATTAAAATATGGATGAAATGAATTAGGAAGTGCATTTAAATTATTTTTCAATTCATCTCCAAAATTAAAATCTGTATTATTTAATATAAAATTATTTTCATCTTCTTCAAGTCTAAATTTTAATGGTTTATTATCTTCTGTTTTTTTTAAAAGATTTTGATATTCTTCATCATTTTCTAAAATTTTTTCTTCTGAATTTTCAGTATATATTAATTTAAATAAATCCTTTTCTCTTAATTGGAAAATCTTCTTTGATATATTCATTAAATCCTCAAAATTTTTTGCCCCTGTATTAATTCTTTTTGTAACATTTCCATTTGTGATTTTTATTGGCTTCATTAAATATTTTTATTTTATATAATTAATCAATTTTATCAGATAATATTAAAATTTTTAAACATTTTATAATTAAGAAAATATTATTTATAATTTATTTATTTGATAAGCAAAAAAATAAAGCAATTTTTTTAATTTTATTGTTAATTAATATATATAAACCTTAAATTTTTAATTTGAAAAAATTTATTCCATAATAAATAATTAATTATAAAATCTCAACAAAGGATTTTAACTCAAAGAAAAAATAAAAAAAAATTAAAAAAATTAAATAAATAATAAAACTAAATCTTTAACTCTGTTCTCCATTAGCTTCACTATATTCTCTACCTTCACTAACTTTTTGTTCCTCAAAATTTCCATTATCTTTATTTTCAGCTTCATATTTAGCAATACTTTCAAGTAATTGATTAAAATAATTTACTGTAAACATACTTAAACCTTTATTCTTCTCTAAAATATCTTTGATACTAATATTTAATGAATTCAATTGGTCATTTTCTCCAAAATAACCAATTACATTATTAATATCCATTTTAACAACAATTAATTTTTCTGTTGTACTTCTTACATTTTCATTTTCATCATTTAATCCAATTAATAAAGTTCTCATATTATGAACTCCATTTTCAGATAAACCAATAGCACAATTTGCTCTTATTATTGGATTTGGATCTTTAGTAAATCCTTCAATGAATATTAATTCACCTTGAGGACCTAAATTTCTAATACAAGTAATAGCATAATTTTGAATATTTGGATCTTTATCTTTTAATTTATCATAATAAAAAGGAATAACGTTTTTTCTTTTTAAATAAGTTATTTTTTCATCTGCTTTTTCAGCAAGAACTCTAATGGAAAAAATAGCACTTCTCCTAACTAAATTATTTGAATTTTTTCCTTGTCTAAAAATACATTCAACAATAAAATCAATATTAGTAGAATTTATATCAGTATATGCTAAAGCATGAACAATAGCTGCTTTTAATTTATAATTTGAATCAGGTTCATTTGACATTATTTTTAATAATACACCTTCACCTTCTAAACCTAATTTAACGATAGTTTCAGCTATTATATTTTTATTAATAGGACTTTCCTTAAGTATTTTAATTAAATAAGGAAGGGCATTTTTAGCAGCTCTTTCACCAAATTGACTTAAAGCATACATTGAAGCTTTTTTTACTTTCCACATATTATTTTGAAGAGAGTCTATTATAAATGGAATTACTAAAGAATCAGCTCCTTGTGCTATTCTTCCAATTGCCCAAATTATTTTTGAACGAACATTTACATCTTCATCATTTATATTTTCAATTAATCCATCTATTGATAATAGTGATTCTGGAAGACCTATTATTCCTAATGATCTTGCTGCACTCTCTCTAACTTTTGGATTATAATCTTTTAAACAATGACTTAAACTTTTTATTATATCTTCTGTTACTAAATAATTATTGTTGTCATCTAATAAATCATTATTATTTGAATTTGATGTATTATTTTCTGTATTTGTGTTATTATTATCATTTTTTTTATTCATATTTTGCGATGGTATTTGGAAGAAGGAAATATATTTATTTAATGGTTCTAATTCTCTTATTTCATTTTCATTTTTTTCTTTTTCTTCATTTTCTTCATTAACATTATTTTCTGTTTGTTGATTTAAATAATCTAAATTTAATTTATCCAATGAATTATAATTATTTTCTCTATTATGAACTAGTTGAGGAAAAGAATAATCATAATTCATTGATAACATTCTTTGTAAAGCAGCTAAAAAATCTCTAGTATTTACTTCTAAATATTCTTCTTCATTTGAAACCTTATTTTCTGTATTTAATTCATCACCTTCTTCTTCTTCATTTAATAATTCTTCAATTTGTTTATTATTCATTTCTATAACAGGACAAATTTTACCATGATATTTATAAAAAGAACCAGGTAAATTTTTAGTAATTGAATAAATATCATTTTTATCTAATTTAATATCTAAATATTTAGGATTTTTAGGTATTCTATAAGAAAAACAATTTGCAATTGCTTTTCTTACTTCAGGATCTTTATTATATTTAATTTCTTCTAATAAAATTTCTTCTCCTTCTCTTCCAGCTGTTCTTAATATTGAGGCAATATAATCTTTTCTTATTTTTGGGTCATCAAAAAAAGAATCAATTTTTTCTAAAGTGTCAGTGTCATTTACTAATTCATGCATTCTATTAATTGCACTTAAAGCTATATTTCTCCTTTCAAAATTATTAGAATATACTTCATTTAATAAAGCTTTTATTATTATAGTTTTTTGAATATGTGGTGTTTGAATTAAAGCATTTAAAATATAATTTTGATAATCTTGATAATCTTTTGAAGCTAACTCAATTAAAGTTTTTATTCCTTCATATTCCATATTCATTAAACAATAAAAAGTTGCTTTTTGTAATTTTGGAAAATTAAAATCTGTAATAAACATACAAATTAAACCAATATTTTCAATTAAAATATCAATAGCACCATATAATGAACAAATTTCTAAACAAGCAACTAAAAATAATTCTTCTTGTTTTTCATATGTTTGAAGTAAAGAAACTATATTTTCTATAATTAAACCTTTATGTTCTTCATCAATTTCATTTGAATATTTTTTACAAATTAAATATAAAGCAACTAAAGAACCTAAACGTGCTTCTCTTCTTTCATCTTTACTTAAAGATATTAATTTTTCTATTTTTTCATTTAATGATAAACTTTCAAAAACAGGATCTAATAATTTCATTGACTCATTTAAACAATTTATATAAGTTTCATTCGAATTTTCTTGTGATGAAGTATTTATATTTTCATTTTCATTATTCTTATTATTTTTAATATCATTCATTTCATTTTGATATATTTTTAAATTTGAAGGTGAATTAGGAGAAAATTCTTCATTTGAATCTAATATTTTTGATAAAATATCTGCATTTGAATCTTTATAATTATTTGGTACATAAATATCACTTTTATTATTTGTTTTAAATGCTTTTAAAATATTCTTTTTTTTCTTTTGATTTTTTTCAAAAAATAATTCATAATTAGCTAAATTTCTTTGTAATTCTTCATCTTTAACACCTCTTGAATATTTATAAAGATTATTTGCATTACTTTTATCTTGATAAGGTTGAGATCTATATTCTTTCATAGGAATTTTTTGTTGTTTTTTTGAAATTTGTTTTGGAAAATTTTTAAAAGATAAACTTTCTAATGTTAATCCTGGACTTGGTCTACTTCCTCCTAAACTTGATGTTGAAACACTTTTTTCTTTCATTTGGTACATTTTTGATTATTTATATATAATTTAATATTATAAATAATTAATATGTGTTTCATTTAGTTTTTTTTCTTTTAGTTATTTTTTTAATATGAAAATTTTTTAATTATATTTATTATTTTTTAAATTTTTTTTTTATTCTTTGGAATTAAAAATATCTTAGAAAAAATATTATTATTTTTTTGATTTTTAACAATCATGAAAAAATAAAAAAATAAAATGAATACAAGTGAAATAAAAGATATTAATTATATCACTATGAAAGATTTTTGTGATTTCAATTTAGATTTTATGAAAGAAGAATTAAAATCTCAAAGTACAACAGAAGAAATAGAAAATACAGATATGAATAATTATAATAATCAAACAGTAATTCAAAATATGAAACATTTTCCTAGTGCAAATCAATCAAGGTTTAATTTCGAAACAAATAATATAAATAATCAAAATAAAAATCAAAATTCTAATTTTGAATATAAATTATTTCTTGAAAATATGGATTTTCCTCAAAAAAATGCTCAGAATAAATCACAAAAAAATCTTAAAAAATCAAATAAAAATTATCAAGAAATTAATTGTATTCAAAATAATAATTTACAAAATAATATAAATTGTAATCAAAATAATGAATTTTATTTTAATAATTATAATCAATTTCAACAACAAAATAATCAATTAAATATTACTCAAAATAATTTTTTCAATATAAATAATATAAATCCTTTATATAATAATTATAATTTTAATTATCCCTTGGTATCAAATTTCAATTTCAACACAAATTTTAACTATATAGAACCTATAAATATTTATGGCATCTCTAATTGTTTATATAATAATAATTTATGTAAGTCGAGTTTTAACTCGAATGTTATAAATACTATTTATAATGGAAATTCTACCAATGAAGGAGGAAATAATGTCACAAGTAAAAAAGGATATCATACTTCTAATGTAGAAAATTTTAATACTTTAGAAGAACTTTTAGAAAGTTTAAAAGGAGGAAAACAAATTGGAAATTATATTAAATCAAGAAATAACACTGAAACAATGGTAAATTTAATTAAAAAGTTACCTTCAGAAAAAATAACAGAATTATTAAATATGATAAAATTAAAATTAAAAGATATAATGATAAGTAATAATAAATTTTCTCAAAAATTATTTGAATTATGTAATGCAGAACAAAGATTAATAATATTAAATGGAATCAAAGATCATTTTATAGAAATTTCATTAAATAAATGGGGTAGTTATTCCTTACAAAGTTTAATTAAAATTGTTTCTTTACCAGAAGAACAGGAAATAATAAAAAAGTGCATTGAAGGAAAAGTATATGAATTAGCAATGGATAAACAAGCTAATTTTGTTTTACAAAAATTAATATTATTACTTAATGAAAAAGGTATGTCTTCTATAACTGATGAAATTTTCCAAATTTTTCATCATTTAATTTATAATCCAAATGGAATTGGATTATTAAAAAACTTAATTTTAACTAATAAATCAAATGAAACAAGAAAAAAATTTGTAAATAAAATAATTGAAAATTTACCTAATATTATAAACAATCAAATAGGACATACTTTATTATTACAAATGATGGAAAAATGGGATTTTGAAACTTGTAAAAATATGATTTTAAAAATTTTTGAAAATATTTCAAAATATTCTGTTTTAAAAGTCAGTTCACTTGTTGTTTTAAAATGTGTTTTATGTAGTGATATTAAAACATTAAAATATGGAGCAAAAATTTTATTTTATTCTGAAAATCTAAATCAAATTATGAAAAGTGAAAATGGGAGAGATATTATAAAAAAAATTTTAATGAAATTACCCAGAAAAAATCAAAATGAAATATTTGAAATAATTAACAAATATTATAATAATAATCTTCCTGATTTTTTCTTAGAAAATATTATTATTAATTGAGTAAGTAAAAGTTATACTTGTTATTTGTAAATAGGTAAGAATTGATGACAAGAAAATATTAATGTTATAAATAAAAAACAATGAAAAGGATATTTTTCAGTGATTGATTTATATCCTATATTGTACATTTATTAATTATATTAATATTATCATATTTATTTGAGTATTAATCTTAAAAATAAGTTTAAATAATTTGATTAACATAAACAATATTAAATTTATAAACATTTATTATATCATTTTAAAAAGTATAATAAATTTAAAGCTTATTTATTTATAATTTAAGCTAATCACAACTCATGAATAAAATAAATCATTATAATATGGCTATAAAAAATCTTAATAATCTCCTTCAGGTTTAGTAACTGTTCTTTTACTTTTAACATTATTTCTAATTCCAACACTTTTATCAATTGTTGTCATCATAATTTTAAATTCATTAAAATCAACTTCACCATCTTTATTTAAATCAATTTGTTCAATAACTTTTTTCCAAGATTCTTCATCTCCTCCAAATATATTTATAATTTCATGAACACTTAATTTCCCAGAATTATCTTTATCAAATATTTTAAAAGCTTTTTCTAATCTTTCATCAGTGACAATTTTTTTACTAGAAATCATAGCACTTAAAAATTCATCATAAGAAATTTGACCAGAGCCATCTAAATCTAAATTAGAAAATATTTGATCAGCATATTCTTTTCCATCATTTTCACCATATAATTCAATTAATTTATCTGTAAAAACTCCTCTTGTTAATTGACCTTTTCCAGAAGTATCTAAACTTTTAAATATTTCTCTTAAATCACTTTCTTCTTTTTGAATATCAAATTGACTTGAAATAAATTGTAAAACAGCTTTTTTAAATCTATTTTCTTGAACAAATTGTGCCATATGAGTAATAGCATTTTTTTGTATATTTTTAAAGTTTTTACTTTTATTTTTCTCAGCATCTTCTAATAATTTAAACCATTTATGATTTAAACACATTTCTGCAGAAAATCTTTTACTTGGATTTTTATTTAACATATTTTTAATTAAATCAATAGCATCTTTAGATATATCTTCCCATTCTTCTCCTCCAAAAGAAGGATTTTTAGTTCTGATATTATGATAAATAT
>JAEEGK010025390.1_pt1 | contig 12174 bp, 12 predicted proteins | sample 8958771 | NCBI WGS metagenome assembly JAEEGK01 (sample SAMN16246547, study PRJNA631951) | gut metagenome | biome: gut microbiome; feature: rumen; material: SC-attached | host: Bos | place: Iran: Karaj | collected 2018-10 | reverse complement strand
GGCTGGAACCCGCAAAAGACGACGTTTGAAGAGTTGGTGAAACTCATGGTCGATAGCGACATGCGCAAGGTTGCCGCTGATTGTGTCGCAAGCCAGGTCCGCACCAACCTCGCTGAATATCTCGAAAGGGATTGGTGAAGTAAGGGACGCTGATGGTTATAGTGCGGACACAGAAGGAATGGTGCTGTCCTGAGCCTATAGAAGAAACTAGAAGCTCTGTCGTTCTCGATGGGAATCTCCATAACCTTGTATATTGGTCTTCTTATAAAATTTGTGCATAAACGGATTAATATATGACGACCACCGAGCAACAGAACAATAAGCGCATCGCTAAGAATACATTGCTGCTGTATTTTCGAATGTTGTTTTTGATGGTAATCTCTCTTTATACAAGTAGGGTTGTTTTAAACGCTCTTGGTTTTGAGGATTACGGTATCTATAATGTTGTTGGTGGTGTTGTTGCCATGTTTTCTTTTTTGAATGCATCTATGAGCGGGGCTACATCTCGTTTTTTGACATTCCAATTAGGCAAAGGCGATTATGATGCATTACAAAAAAATGTTGGTGTTGCAAAGACAATACATTTGTTCATTGCCATACTTGTAATTTTACTTGCAGAAACTATTGGCTTGTATTTTTTGAATTATAAACTTGTTATTCCTGAATCTCGAATTTATGCCGCCAATATTGTTTTTCAATGCTGTATATTAAGTACATTCTTTACAATAACTCAGGTTCCATATACAGCGTGCATTATGTCTCATGAAAAAATGACTGTGTATGCTGTTTTAGAAATCGTAAATACGGGGCTGAAACTTGTTGCGGTCTTTTTGCTGGTTCTTGGTTCTGATAAACTTGTTCTTTGGGGAGTGTTAACTGCAGGAATAACCATATTTATCAGTATGTTTTATCGCATATATTGTTGGCTTAATCATCTTGAAAGTCGATCGAAATTTTCTGTCGAAAAAAACATTATAAAATCTATGTTGAATTTTTCGGGGTGGGATTTATATGGTAATCTTAGCGTTATGGCTCAAAGGCAAGGCGTCAACATGCTTCTTAATTTATTCTTTGGGCCGATAATGAATGCTGCTGTTGGTATAGCGACAAATGTACAGAGCTCTGTCATGGCTTTGTCTAGTAATCTTGTTGTTGCGATGCGACCGCAAATTGTCAAAAGATATGCATGTGGTGAAATTGAGTCTATGCTTAAGTTACTTGATGGTGTAAGTAAATTGGCCTTTTTGTTAATTTCTGTTCTTACAATTCCGTTGATTGTCGAAATTGATTATGTATTATCACTTTGGCTGGGAAAAGTTCCTAAACACGCATCGCAAATATGTGTATATGTTCTTTTGTTTAATATTTTTGCTAACCAATCAACCATTTTAGTTAGTGTCATTCATGCAACAGGGAAAATTTTCAGACTAAGTTTTGTCAATGGAACTTTGTATTTGCTTGTCATCCCTGTGTCCTATGTTTCTTTCAAATTTGGGGGAGGTTATTGGACTTCATTTCTATTTAATGTAATAGCAGTTTTTTTAGGGGTGCTATATAGTGCATGGACAATACAATTGTATATTCCATCTTTTTCATTCAAGGCTTTTCTCGTAAAAAATATTGTTTCCTATATTGTTATATTCGTAATGGTTCTATCTCTCTGCTTAGGGGTCCATCAAGTTCTTGATCAAGGACTGATTAGGCTTGTTGTAAACACCCTTATGTCTTCTTGTTTGTTAAGCGTAATATTTTTCAGATTTATGCTTTCAAGAAATATGCAACAGGATATTATGAAAAAAATAAAGGGTAAAATATGTCGCAACCATTACTAACTTTATTGATTCCTTGCCGCAATTTCACCAAGTATATATTTCGATTGATGGAAAAAAATTTGATTACGAATTCGTTGGAATATTCTAAATATAATAATTATATGCCTTCTAAGTGTATTTGTCAAATTTTAGAGAATTTAACATGACTCCTTTTCCTAAAATCTCCGTTATAGTTCCTATTTATAATTCGGAAAGGTATCTTTGCAGATGCATTGATAGTATTCTTTGCCAATCTTTTTCTGATTTTGAATTGATTCTCGTTAATGATGGAAGTTCTGATTCGTCAAAACAAATTTGTGATGAATATGAAAAAAAAGATAGTCGAATTTTTGTAATACATAAGGAAAATGGAGGTGTAACTTCAGCTCGTCGAGTTGGCGTGCAAAATGCAAACGGGGAATGGATTACATTTGTTGATTCAGATGATTGTTTGAAAAAAAATGCTCTAGAATTGTTGTTTTCAAAAACAGATAAGGAAATTGACATTGTTGAAGGAAAATCTGAAACAAATAAAGATATCCCCTTTGACTTTTGTTCTATTGACGAATATCGAAATTATTGTATAAGTGGGTTTCTTTTTCGTACATCTCCTTGGGCTATTCTTTATCGTAAAAGATTATTTGACGATGACACATTTGATATATCAAGAAATGTAAGGATGGGGGAAGATCATATTATGAAAGTTCGATTGGCCTTTTCATCCAAAAATAAAGTTTGTGTATTACATACTCCTATATATGAATACAGGATTAACGAATCTAGCGTTTCTTTTAAATATGTACATAAAATAAAGCAAGAATATTACTATTTAAAAGAATTTCGCAAATCTATTCCCGATGATTTTTTTGCTCAATATGAAATTCCATATTTAAAAAGGGTTTTGTATTTATTTATAGGCCTAATTTATGGCGCTGATAATTATAATGAGTATTTAGAGATCTTTCATTCCGTTTTTATTCAGGAATTGAAAGAAAAAGTTCAGTTGTTGGTGCCGAAGAGTATATCTGCAAAGATGTTTTTTTATTTGATGTTTCCCATTCACAGAATAAGCTATTTGTTTCTTTCTTTTGAAAAGGGGGGGAGAGGCTGATGGATTGTCTAGTATCAAAAAAAGATGTTTTCTACATGTTGATTTTATTGTCGATGTGTGGAAATGTTTTTGTCTTAACATATGTTACATCGTTTATGTATGTTATTGTTGCATCCTTTTTTATTTTTAAAATTGTTTATAAAAAAATCTTTTTTTCATTGGAGGATGCTTTAACATTATATAACGCAAAAAAAATTATTCTATGTTCTATATTTCTTTTCTGTTTGCAATACCTAACTTTTGGTTGGAATACTTTTCCTGGTTTAGTTAATCATATTTCAAGAATTATTGTGGGGCTTGGTTTTGTTCTTTATTTTGGGCATAGATTTAAAATCGTTCTCTTTCAAACTATGTATTATATCTGCCTTGTTGTATTACCATTATGGGCTATTCAGAATATAACTGGTCGAGGAATCGGTGGTTGGACTTACAATATGGGTAAAACGATTTTTTTATATAGCTATAGAGAATCAGATCTTGTAAGAAATTGTGGTTTTTTTTGGGAACCTGGAGCTATGGGAGGGTACATCGTTTTTTTAGTTATTCTTTTTTTCCCTGATTTGAACGTTTTGTTTAAAACATACAAAAAAGAATGTATAATAATTCTACTAACGTTGTTATCAACTCAAAGTACAGGAGCATATATCAGTTTTGGAGCGACCTTAATTTTTTATTTGTTCTTTTCTCTTCAAAGTAAATGGAAATACGTATTCCTTCCAATTGCTTTTGTTGGATCTTTTTTTGTATATCAGAATACGGAGTTTTTGCAAGAAAAAGTAGAATCGCAAAATTCGAAAACTGCAGAGATGAAAATAGGTGATTATAATGCGAGTCGGTCTGGATCTATAATGTTTGATTTGCATTATATAAAGAAGCATCCTTTCATCGGCAACGGTTTGCATGAACGTACAAGATTTAAAGACCATCCTGTGGTTTGGCAACAATTAATGTCGGGCGATTTAGCGGCTGCTGGAAATGGGTTCTCTGATCAATTGGCCAAATGGGGTGTTGTATACTTCTTTGTCTTTTTTGGGGTTTTCTTTTCTATTAATCGAAATTTAAAATATAAGGAAAAAATTTCTGTTTTAATTCTTTTTGTTCTTCTTTTGCAGGGGGAATGTTTTTTAAATTATCCACTTTTCCAAGTGTTTCCTTTGATTCGCTTAAAAAATAATTATAGTTTGAATTATAATGCAAATAGAGGTTGTATATGAAAGCCCTTTGGTTGTCTATCACATCTGACTTGTTTGGAAATAATGGTAAGACTAGTGGCTATAATGGTTGCGGTTGGGTTGCGTCCTTGCAAAAAATATTGCAAGAAAATTTCACTGACATAGAACTTGGCGTAGTCTATCCTTCTTCTCATAAAGAAGAAGTTATTAGGGATGGTCGCACAACCTATTATCCTATTTATAAACGTGCAAAGAATTTTTTTGACAAATGGCTCTTTTACTATGGCGGTTATAAAAAGTTTGACCAAGATTGCTTTGTCGCAGAAATAAAGTGTGTCATAAATGATTTTCGGCCAGATGTAATACATTTATTTGGTATAGAAAATCAGTTTGCTACAATATTGGGAAATACGGATGTTCCAGTAATCGTTCATTTACAAGGTTTGTTGGCTCCTTATGATAATGCTTTTTGGCCTGTCGGGTTCAACAAAAGTTCTTTTATAAGGCCTCCATCTGTTCGAGAATGGGTTTTAAGAAATGGATTTATTTTTGCAAAGAACAGTATGCATGAGAGAGGGATGAGGGAGCGCTCCTTATTTAAAAAAGTTCAATATTGTATGGGACGAACGGAGTGGGATTTTCAGGTTTCGCAGCTATTGTCTCCGAAGTCTCAATATTATAAAGTAAATGAGGCATTACGCCCTGAATTTTATACAAATTCAGGAAAATGGAAATGTAAAAACAGTGAAAAGTTAATTATTGTATCGACGATAAGTGAAACTATTTATAAAGGTTTAGATTTAGTTCTAAAGACAGCTAAAATATTGAAAGAGGAAACTTCTATAAATTATGAATGGCGGGTTATTGGCATATCTGAGAGTTCGAATATAGTTAAGTTTTTCGAACGTTCCTTGGCTATAAAGTCAGAATCTGTTGGAATTTGTTATTTGGGTGTTAAAACTTCTCAAGAAATTGTTAAGAATATGATAGATAGCTCAGTATATGTGCATCCATCTTATATTGATAATAGTCCCAATAGTGTATGTGAAGCACAGTTGTTAGGTGTGCCGGTTGTTGCTTGCGATGTTGGGGGGCTGTCGACTGTTTTAGACTTTGGAAATGTTGGTGTTTTGGTTCCCGCTAATGCTCCGTATGAATTGGCTTATCATCTTAAGCAATTTGCCTTAGATGGCAATTATTGTGAAGCAAAGAGATTGGCTGGATTAAAATTAGCGATGGAACGACATAATCCACAAAATATCATTTTTGATTTAATGACTACATACAAAAATGTGATACATGGCCACCTTGGCTCTTCCAATTCCAAATAATCAAATATGGGTTGGCAATCTTGTATGGTCTATAAGAAATATATGAATGGAGACTCTCGTGAATAAGAGCTTGCTGCCTAAAGAATATGCAGGCATATATGAATACCCGCCGATTGTTCAGGATTGGTGGCGTAATGAGCCGAATTATCTGATTGAATATGATGAAGGAGTAGAGGATAAATCCTATTGTGCTATTTATTTCTGTAGCAATGATATTTGGTTTCCGCATACTGAGGAAATGTTTAAAAAGAGAATTGTCAACCAGAATTTTTTTGAATGGTATAAATGCAGGGTAAAAAAGGCCTATAAGCATATATTTGTTAGAGACGTTTTTAAGCAGTGGTATCTTACAGGAATTAATAGCGATGTAAATTCACATGACAAGTTGTATGAATGGTTGCTTTCAGAAACCTCTGGTTATAAAATGATAACTATAGGAAGCTCTGCTGGTGGTTATGCGGCATCGCTGTTTGGATCTCGTTTGAAGTCAGAAATGGTTATATGTTTTAATGCTCAATTTTCTCTAAAAAATGTTGCGTATAATAGTAGTCCTCAAAATAACCCTATTGTATATTCTATGATAAAAGAATGTGGGTTTGATGCTGATATTGTAAAGTTTTTTGATGCTAAAACTCCTATATTCTATATTTTATCAAATAAATCCGAGATTGATTTGTGGCAGAGTCAATTTGTAAAAAATCATCCGTCCGTGCATGTTATTGAATTTACATCAAAAAAACATGGTGTCCCTTTTTTAAAAGTTGTTTTGACGGATTTTATTAATTTTGATGCGGGTAAATTTGATAATCTTTCGAAAAAAAAACATTCGTCAATTTTGTTTACTATTTCAGTGGTCGGCCTGTTAAAAATGATAACGGGTTTTGTGCAACAGTTTGTTTCTGCTTATAAAAAGAGGCATTAGTTTTATGAAATACATAGCAACTCTTCTTACAGTTTTTAATCGCAAAGATATAACTTTACAATGTTTAACGAATCTTTTTAAACAAGAGGTTCCTCAAGGATATTCCTTAGACGTTTATTTAACGAATGATGGGTGTACGGATGGCACACCGGATGCTATTAAAGAACAATTTCCACAAGTGAAGATTATCGATGGCGATGGAAATCTCTTTTGGAATCGCGGTATGTGGACTGCTTGGAACGTTGCTTCAGAAGCTAAGGAATATGACTATTATCTTTGGCTCAATGACGATACGATGCTTTATCCTGATGCGTTGAAAGCTTTATTAGAATCTTCGGAAAATAAAGAAAATAAATCCATTATTGTTGGCGCTTGTCAAGATACGGAGACTCATGCTAAAATAACTTATGGTGGTCGTGATAAAGGAAATCTTGTCATACCTAAAGGCGATGATGCTGAAATCACGGTTTTTAATGGAAACATCGTTCTAGTTCCGCAATATGTATTTAAAATTCTTGGAAATCTCGACTATTACTATACACATTCAAAAGGCGATTTTGATTATAGTATACGTGCGCAAAAAACTGGTGTAAAAATGTACCAAGTAGGAAACCCTCTTGGTTCGTGCGATGTTCATCCGACTTTGGATAAATGGTGTGATCCTCAAATACCTTTTAAGCAAAGATGGAAAATGCTTCATAAGCCAAATGGGATGCCTCCGAAAGAAATCTTTCATTTGGAAAAACAGATAAGTATGATGAAAGCCTCGTTCCATTTTATGACTATATATATAAGGTGCATATTCCCTTCACTTTGGATAAAACTAAAAAATAAAACGGGAAACATAGAATGACTCAAAAACTCCCCATACTTATCTTAGCATTTAATCGCCCAGACCATATAGAACAATCTATGAAGGCGATTCAAGAGTATAAACCTAGTCGCCTTTACCTAGAGTGTGACGGTGCTCGAAATGCTAAGAAAGGCGAAAAAGAAGCTGTTGATGCAACTCGAAAAAAAATGCTCGAAATGGTTACATGGCCATGCGAAGTGAAAACTCTATTTCGCGAAGATAATTTAGGCTGTGCTAAAGCAGTATATGGAGCAATATCGTGGTTTTTTGAAAATGAGGAATGTGGGATAATTATAGAAGATGATGTTGTTGTTGGACAAGATTTTTTTAGATTATGCGAAGATTTGTTGCCAAGATATAAGGATGTCGAAAAAATAATGGAGATTTCGGCCCAAAACCACTATGCTCAGCCAAATCAGTCAAATACTTATGTTTATACCAATGATTTTCATTGCTGGGGATGGGCTTCATGGGCTCGTGCATGGAAACATATGGACATGCAAATGAAAAATTGGCCGTCTTTTTCATGGTGGAGACTCGTGAAAACATTTGATTTTTTTAGAGGCTCAATGATGTATTGCTACTGGAATGGAACTTTCAAAAATGTTAATACTAGTACATCTTGGGCAGTTCGTTGGTATTTCAGTATTATTGCGAATAAAGGTCTTTGTATTCAGCCAGGGGTAAATCTTGCTATAAATATTGGCATGGATGGCGGAACTCATTACAAAACAGGTGATAAAAATCCCTATGCTTATTTAAAAATTGAAAAAATGAGTTGGCCTTTAATTTATGATGACAATGCTGTGTTGAATCCTGTTAGGTTGCGCCTTGCTAATAAAGATTTTAAAAGAATTCGGTGGATTGGGTTGAAAAAGAAGCTAAGAAGGATTTTTCATATATGAAAATAGATTACCATAATATGCCCGCTGGCTCAAATAGAACTAGTTTCGCAATCCGTTATATTGCAAATGTTATTAGAACATGGCTTTGGTTCCATATAAAATGGCCATGGGTGAAGTACAATGGATTTGTGCGCATAATGAAAGGAACTTCTTTTGCTGCGGGGATGAACATTTGCTTAGGTCATAATGTTCAATTTGGAACGCATTGCAATGTCGCTACAGATTTAGTTGTTGGTAACAATGTCCTATTTGCTGGTCGAGTTTGTTTTGTGGGTAAATATGATCATCAGTTTTCGACTCCTTGTAAAACAATATGGGATAGTGAAAGGGGAAAAATTAACCCTACAATTGTAGAAGACGATGTTTGGCTTGGACATAATGTTACTGTAGTGGGACCTGTTCGTATAGGTATGGGGGCTATTGTTGCTGCGGGTGCCGTAGTTACCAAAGATATTCCTGCGTGTGAAATTTGGGGTGGGGTCCCTGCAAGGAAAATTCGTGATAGATTTTCTTCGGTTGAAGAAACTGAACAGCATTTAATTTTTTTGCGTGACAAAAACATATCAAAAGGATAAAAAAGATTGCATGGAACCGATAAAAATATCTATAGTTATCCCCTGTTATAATGTTGGAAAATACATTCGCCGAGGCTTGGATTCCATCATTGCACAAACGCTACAAGATTGGGAGGCGATTCTTGTGGATGATGGTGCTACCGATGACACTGGCGAAATCTGTGATGAATATGTCAAAAAGGACGATCGTTTTAATGTTGTCCACACCTCAAATCAGGGATTACCTTCCGCTAGAAATACAGGAATGGAATATGTCCATGGAGAGTTGCTGGCGTTTATGGATCCTGATGACTGGATTGAAAATGAATGTTTCAGCAAATGTTATGAAGCTTACGAACAATATAATTGTGACATTGTGTATTTTGGACTTAAAGAGATTTATAGCAATAAAGTTTACGAAAAACAAAGCAAATTTTGCATCTATACAGGTTCAGAAATATGGAGTGAGTTCACTTGTCAGCATATAGGACTCAGTCAAAAGGCTCTTAATGGATATTTCGCAGGAGAGGGTATATGGAATTATAGGAAAACAGGACAAGTATGGCGTTACATGTTCAGAAATTCTTTTGTAAAAAAGAATAACCTACAATTTCATCATATAAACATGTACGAGGACCTTCTATTTATGGTTGTTGCAACATACAAGGCTAAAATGGTTGTGAGTATTCCGTACAACTTTTATAATTATTTCATGAGAAACGATGGGCTCGTAAAAAATAATAAAAGCATAGCGTATATATTTGAATATAAATATAAAATGCTTGAAGAAACAAAGCAATTGCGAAGTTTAATAAAAGAGTTCGACTTGCATGATTACTATATGGGTTCTCATGTACTATCATGCTTAAAAATGGCTTTGCTGTTTTCAAAAAAAATGGGCAACTACAAGCTGTACCATAAATATGTTTCTCATCCTGAAGTTCAAGAATCCATACGAAAAGTGTGCATAAAAGGAGCTCCTCTCAAATTTTCGATTCCTGTCCGTTTGTTAAAAATTCACTGTCCATGGTTCCTTTTTGCAGGATGCTGGATTCTGAATAAAATAGGAAATACTGAAAAATTAATAAAAAGTACTATATAAGACAATATTAAAACAGCAATATAAACAAGTATTTCAACGCCAATAGGATTAAATTTATATGGAAACAACAAAAATCTCCGTAGTCCTCCCTTGTTACAATGTGGATAAATACATTCGCCGTGGATTAGATTCCATCATCGCACAGACACTACAAGATTGGGAAGCAATTCTTGTGGATGACGGGGCCACTGATGACACAGGAAAAATCTGTGATGAATATGCCGAAAAAGATAAGCGTTTTCAGGTCATCCATACAAAAAATCAGGGCGTATCCGAAGCGAGAAACACCGGGATGAAATACGCCCATGGTGAACTGTTGTACTTCATGGATCCTGATGACTGGATTGAAATAGAATGTTTCAGCAAATGTTACGAGACATACAAACAATACGATTGCGACATGGTTCATTTTGGAACAAGATGGGTTTACAGTGACAGAATTTTTGAGCAGCCTAATCAGTTCGGTATATTCAATAAAGGCTCAGAAATATGGAAGGAATATACCAGCCAACTCATAGGGTATAGTCAAAAGGCTCTTGACGGTTATTATGCCGGAAAAGATATTTGGGGATTAAGAAGAGCCGAAAGTATGTGGCGCTACATGCTTAGGCAATCTTTTGTAGCAGAGGAAAACTTGCAATTTCCAGAAGTGCCTATGTATGAGGATGTTTTTTTCCTGGTTGAAGCAACCTACAAAGCAAAAAAGCTGGTAAGCATCCCTGATATGTTTTATAATTATTTCCAGAGAGAAGGCAGTATAATTAATAGCGAGAAAAGTGTCGAGTTTATTTTTAATTACAAATACAAGCAACTCAAATGTACACAAAGACTGCGTAACCTTATAAAAGAGTTCGACTTACATGATTATTACATGGGATCACATATATTATCATGCTTAAAAATGGCTCTATTGTTCGCAAAAAAATTGAGCAACTACAAACTGTACAATCAATACGTTTCATATCCTGAAGTTCAGGAATCCATACGAAAAGTAAGTCTAAAAGGAGCCCCTCGTAAGTTTTCCATTCCTGTCCGACTGCTAAAACTTCATTGCTCGTGGCTTCTTTTTGCAGGTTGCTGGATTTTGAACAGAACCGGAAAAGCTAATAAATTCATACAAAGCCGCATCTAAGGCTATTCTCCAATGATAAAAGTACTTATAAATGCATATGCATGCTCTCCAGGCATGGGAAGCGAACCAGGAATGGCGTGGAACTGGTGCATGAACCTCGCAAGATATTGCGAATTATTCATTATCACGGAAGGGGAATTCCGTGAAAGGATAGAAATGGTCGTACCAACGCTCCCGCATGGGCAAAACATGCACTTTTATTATAACCCCGTTCCCGAAAAAGTGCGGCAGATGTGTTGGAACCAGGGCGATTGGCGCTTTTATAAGTATTATAAAAGATGGCAAAAGAAAACAGCTGAAATTGCAGAAGATATTTGTAAAAAAGAGAACATTGATATATTGCATCAGCTGAATATGATAGGTTTTCGTGAACCCGGATATTTGTGGCAAGTTTCTAAAAAAAAGGGAATTCCTTTTGTATGGGGACCGATAGGTGGCTTGAAACAGTTCCCGTTAGAATACGCCCATGGCGCAGGTGTGAAAATGCAATTTTTCAACTTCATAAAAAACAAGATAAACCGTTGGCAAATTGCTCATGATGGTCGCGTTTCGGCGGCCCTTCACCAAGCTTCTTTGTTGATTTCTTCGATTCCTGATAGTTACAATGCTATTAAAAAGTACCACAATCTTGAATCTGTTGTAATTCCAGAAACAGGTTGTTTCCCGAATGATTTTGAAAATAATCTTCAGGCTCGTTTTATCGATTCAAGTCTCAAGATTATATGGGTTGGAAAGTTCGATTTTAGAAAACGGCTTGATTTGGCGCTAAAGTCTATTGCCGAAGTTTGTTCTAATGGAATAAGAGTTTGTCTCGATATTTATGGAACGGGCAACGATAAACAAGTTCAGGCAAGTAAAAAACTTGCCGCTGATTTAGGTATTCGTGATTGTGCGAACTTTATGGGAAATAAATCTCACGATGATGTCGTTTTTGCAATGAAATCTGCCGACTTGTTCCTGTTTACCTCTGTAAGTGAAGATACTTCTACCGTCGTCCTTGAGGCGGTCAGTTATGGCTTGCCGGTACTATGTTTTGATGCATGTGGTATGTCGACTGTAATTAATGAGGATGTAGGTATCAAGATTCCTTTGACAAATCCTGAACAGTCTATAAAAGATTTTGCAAATGCGATAAGGGCGTTGTATAATAATCGGACGCTGTTGCAAACCATGTCAAGAAATTGCTATAAGCGCGCTTGTGAACTTTCTTGGGACAACAAAGCAAAATCAGTCCTGGCTATGTATGAAAATGTTTTGAAAAAGCATTAGTTTTAGTTGTGG
>JAEEGK010025386.1_pt1 | contig 12175 bp, 6 predicted proteins | sample 8958771 | NCBI WGS metagenome assembly JAEEGK01 (sample SAMN16246547, study PRJNA631951) | gut metagenome | biome: gut microbiome; feature: rumen; material: SC-attached | host: Bos | place: Iran: Karaj | collected 2018-10 | reverse complement strand
ATATTATATTTATTATTTATATTATATTTATTATTTATATTATATTTATTATATTATTTATAATTAAAAATACATAAAGGAGATTTTGCCATGAAATCACAGGAAGAAAAGAAAACTCGTCGAGTACCAACCCGGATGACTCAGGGACAGTACGAAACAATCAAAGCAAAAGCCAAGGCCCGTAACATGAGTGTAAGTGCATTCATCGTCGATTCTGCGGCACATGTTGATAACAACCTTTCCATGCCACAGCTGCTGCAGATCCAGAATCTGGCAAACCTCGCAGCAGATGCATGTGAGAAATCAGATCCTGAGATTGCGACTGAAATACGTGAGGAGGTGTCTAGGCTATGGTCATTGTGAAAGTCATACGGCACTCCGACAGCGGGATAGATTATCTGAGAAACATGGTAAACTACGTTACGGATTACAGAGCTATCGCAATGGGTGGAAGCGGTGTGGATTATACCGATCCGCAGATTGCATTCAAGCAGATGCTACTGGTAAAAAGTCATTACAACCAGATCAGTATGAATCCTTTGATCCACTTTGTCATTTCACTGGATGGAACTTGTGATAACGAATACTTTGCACGTCAAGCTGCTCCGGCGATTGCAGCGTATTTCAAGGATAAGTTTCAGTTGCTGTGGTGTGTGCATCACAAGGATGAGGAAGATGCGCATTACCACATCCATATCCTGCTGCATTCTGTGAATGTGATGAACGGAAAACTCTTTCACAGCGGACCATATGAGATCAATGGGTTTTGTTATCATGTGAAAGCGATTACGGGGATGCCGTTTCATGTTGTTTTTGAGAGCGGAAGAAGATAAAAGGAATGCCCGGCGAGAGCCGGGCGTTTCATTATGGATATTTATTTACTATTATAATTGAAAATGAATGAATATACGAAGCTTGTTCATGATGAGAATGAGAGAAAGGTTGATCTAATATTTGAAAATAAGAATGGGAATATAGAATTATCAATGACATTGAGGAATCTTTATGAATCAAGACAGATCAAATAATTTTTCGAGTAATCCAATCACATCTGACCGCTTCAAATAGTCATGATACTTCTGGTTATAGTAATTGCGCAGACAGCTGTAGCAGGATGCATCCCCTGTTTCACCGCCGCAACTGCACTCCTTCATGATTTTGAGGGTTTCTTTCAATACTGCTTCCAGTACACCTTCCTCTTGTAATCTTCGGACATGCCCTGCACCGCCGGGTGTTCTGTCATACAAAACCAGTGCATAGTTCGGTGCTCCTGACTTAGGATTTCGGTAATACTGAATACAGCCGGATACATCATTCTGCTCAATATTCAAATAGCTGCACATACCACGAAGCACACCATATAGAACTGACAGCGATATGTTCCAATCTTCAAGATCCGGGTCCAAAAAATGAATCTGTATCACATCAGTTTCAAAGCGATAACCTAATGCATATAAGTGCAGATTATCACAGCTGCATGGTCTTCCGGCAGCATTGACATGTTTTTTCTTGGTATGATAAATATGCGAAACACATTTCTTCTCGTCAAGATCAGTATACCCACATGTGCTGCAAACATAAAAGCCGGATTCGTTGATCATTGCCATTTCATCTGCACGACTGATCAACAGTTCGATTTCTGCGTTTCCAATCTGCAGATTCATATGCTCAGTATCCGTCCGGTATCCTACATAAGAGATTTCGCCGCGGTATGTTCGTTCGGGTTTGGTCAATCCGGGACGCTTGTTGATATTGCCGTCACACTCAAAGCCAAATTGCGGGATAATAAAGGTTCGGACAGCTGTGTTGTTAAGCTGTTTTCCGCATCCCCTGCATGTTTTGATCACTTGATCTGTTCCTGTATGAACGGCAATATTCAATGTATTACATTCGCAGCGGATATAGTCATACATTTTCCAATTCATACGCGGCATTTTTCGGATATATCGGCTTGTGATCAGCCGACCGTTTGCGACGATCTCTGATCCGGGTGCGTACTCTGAAATTGCCATGGAAAGATCGCGCTGCAGATCCAGACCAAGTCTTACACTTTCCGTCGGACTAAACACACGCAGTTCCACAGTGTCAACAGGAAAACCGTATTTCGGCAGTACATTTTTACGGGAAAGAAAACTCAAGATATCTTCACGCCGATATACATTGATCCGATCCGTCAGATAGTCAACATGCTTTCCCTGATCAAGCAGTGAGCGCTTTGCATCCTCAAGAATACCAATCTCATAGCCAAATTCCTCGACTGCTTTCGTAAGTGTGCCCGGTTCGTCCTCATCCGTTCCCACCAGACGTTCAAGCCAATCAAACCGTTCCACTCCAAACTGCTCAGCCATCTGCGGAGGGAGAAAACGCTGCAGGAACTTCATCAACGCAGCGGGCTTCGTTTTCAGATACGCCGCAAATGCCTTGGTGCCGCTGGGTATTTCACTGCGTCCTTCCGTCATATCTGAAGCTGTACCGAAGTATTCGGGATGCAGCCGCCAGAAGAATGAGAGTGCGGAAGCAAAAATGTGCCGAATCGTTATTTTATCATTATCAACGCTGAATTTCGGCGGGTCTATTCTACCGCGTATCATGGATATGGGGTCACGGAAAAATGAGAAATCATGGTTGCTCTTATTACAGAAAGTGAGTGCAAAAGCAGCAGAGTCACGGCTTCTGCCTGCACGGCCTGCGCGCTGAGCATAATTGGCGGGCGATGGCGGCATATTACGCATGAATACTGTTTCAAGACTTCCGACATCGACACCCATCTCGAATGTAGTAGAACAACTGAGCACATCAATCTGTTTTTGCTTGAACTGCTTTTGATATTCATAAGCAGTTTCGCGGTTCAGCTGTGCAGTGTGCTCTACAACACGCAGCGGACGAATATCCAATTCCTGATACATTCGGTAGTAGTGGTTTTCTGCAAACAGGACTTCTGTATCTACCGGCTGCAGTTTCCCGTCACAGCGGTAAGTGGGACATACGCCAAACAGATTAAACGCTGTAATGTGGCGGCATTTCGGGCATAGGTAGTACTGCTGCGGCTTGATAATACGGATCTTCTCACAGTTCAGCTTGTAAGTGCTGTTCTCGGCATGTACCAGTTCCTGCCTGACAAAGAGCCCTCTCCAGATGCTTTCGAGGATTTTGTTGAGTTCCTCAGTGGATTTGGCAGGATGTCCGCATGCTTCCAGTACTTTGGACAGATAATCTGTCCGTTTGTTTATTCCGTCGGCACGGCTTGGAAGGAATGAGAGCCTGTATTTTTTCTGGTCGGCATCGGAGAGAGTGTAGCTGTATTCCACGCCGTTATGAGTGTAATACTCTTTATCAGCAGGACGCATTGCAAAATTGCCGGTAATCGCTGCGTTTGTCATCATACTTGCTGCGAATACATTGCACAATGTACACACATCTTCCGCACGCATTCCCAATTTCAGATTGGCAGGTATGAGCTCTGCTAGAAAGGTAAATCCGAAAAGCCCCATTTGAAACAACGAAGTTACGCCATTCAGATCGCACAATTCCAAAAGGATTGCTTTCCAGGCTTCTCGGGTGCTTTGTTCAGATCCGATTTTTGTGATTCCGTATTGCGAAAACTTGGCATCCAAAGAACCTGCGAAATCCGAAATCAGACTCCCGTGCCATTCTGCCGGCTGCTGTTTTATTGTTTCAACGATCAGACGTTTGTACAAAATATTCTGATAGGTCTGCGAAAAATAGCTTGCAAAATACGCGGCAGCCTGCCTGCTGTCAGAAAAAGCAATATATTGTTTGGCCTCTTCTGTATGTTCTGTCTGTTGTGCATCAAATCCGAACCCGTAATCGTCTTCATCGTCTGCATCTTGCTTCAGAGTAACCTTATAAGCAGGCAATTCTTCAAAGAGCGCTGTTCCGATCACGCTGGTCACTGCTTCCTGTCCGGTGAAGAAACGACGCAGCACACCGCTGTTATTGCTGTATTCACAGACTGGGCATTTGGTTAATGTGCCCGATTCATTATTCACCTTTGTGCGGATCAGCGGGACCATAGCAGCATTACCGTGCTCGCAGGATTGTGGATTTACCTGTCCGGCTCTTCGTAAATAACCGCAGATTGCACAGACTTCATACTTCTCTATTTCTGTGTCTGCATCTTCAAGAGACCGCTCGTCATCTGTGTCGGAGACCTTATCTCCGAGCAAAAACACATGATGTTTTTCTCCTTCTGCCCGATATGTACTTTGCTTCAGTCGGTGCATCTCCTCTTTTCCGATCAGGAATGCAGCATGACAATGATTGCAGACTGCCGCTTCAAAAACAGCATAGGATGTACCGTCAGGCTCGTGATGAATGTGCTGCGGCGTCAAGAATAATTTTTTATTTGGCTGAAGAGTGATAAATACACTCTCAGCTGCTCGCAGAAACATGTGATACCGCGCATCGAATAAGCGATCACCGTTTCTTTCTGCTTTGGCGGCTGCCGCAACAAATGAAACAATCTGGGCTTCCTCCCATCCAAGCTTTGCATGGATTTCCCTGATCGTTTGCGGCGATTGATTCAGCAGAGCTTTGATCGTGTGATAATTGCTGTCATGCAGAATCAGCTGATACAGGCGTTCTGATACATCGCCTTGATTGACACCATGATCACTCAGCAGTTGAATCAATGCTGTTTCATCAGAAGCATCCAAAAGTTTTGCAATCTGTTCGTATAGCGATAGCGGAAGCGATTTGACATCCTTTTCCGGAACGGGTATTTTTCGGCAGGCTCGCACAATATCATCCGGCGAAAACGGACAATCGCAAAGATTTCTTCCGAATTCTGCCACCTCCGCGTCCGAATCCCGATCTCCAAGCGTTGCGCTGGTTAGGATATAGCGGATATCCGGGCGCTCCAGTGTAGCCTTCAGACGCCGCAGAAGCATAGATACCTCAATGCCGGAGCCTCCTTTATATACATGCGCTTCATCCAGAACGATATACTTCCAGAACGGTGCATGCTCACTGTCAAAAAAAATATTGTCCGCGGGACGCAGCATCAGATATTCCAACATTGCATAGTTTGTGATCAGCAGGTGCGGAGGAGTTTCCTTCATCTGATCACGACAGATCAATTCATTTGGCAGCGGCTTTGCATTATCGTTCAGCTGCAGATAATTGGTGAGTGCATCCTGATAATGCGCCTTAGTCTGGCCTGTATAACTGCCGAATGTGATATCAGGGCAATTTGCAAGCAGACTGCGCAGACGTTCTGTCTGGTCGTTTGCAAGCGCATTCATCGGATAGATCAGGAGCGCACGCACACCGGGGCATAATGTCCCTGCTTCTTTTTCCTTCAACAGCGAATCAAGGATCGGGATCAAAAAGCTTTCTGTTTTACCGGAACCAGTACCTGTCGAGACAATCAGATTATGCCCGTGCTGTAATTTACTGAGTGCATGAATCTGATGCAGATACATTGGCCGGGTCAAAGGCAGCGATAGATCCCGGAATCCAGCTGATAGTGTGCTGTCAGATATCAGTTCTTCGATGCATTTTCCTTTTTCAAACGAATCTGTTACATCGAGATACGGCCCGGCTGCAAGTGTATCAGAGCCGGACAGCTGTGCTTCAAATTGTGCCTGATAATCCTGATCCTGAAATTGAAAGATTGTTTTCAGGTAGCGATAATACTTTCGCGTTAATTCAGCGGAGGCATGAACAGGTGAAAACATATTTTCCCCCTTTAATGATAATTCAGATTGTTGTATTCCGTTTCATCTGCCTCAGAATAATAATCTTCTTCGGCAGGTATGATAAATGAAAAACGGAAAAGATACTCATCCTGCCATAGCACAGGATCATATCTGCGGTAGATCAACGACTTTCCTTTTCGGTGATCAGCATATTTAACAAGGCTGTGTTCTACTGAATCATAGAGGAAAGCAGCCGCTTCTCCATCTTCGTCAAAGGTTACATATCCGGCATTGATCTCATGCGGATCAGGTATCGTTACATATACGGGAAAGGTTGCTTTGACGGTACCGCCGCTTGTTTTGACGATCATTTTCCCGGAATAGGTGTCTGATTCCGTCTGGTATTTTTGAAGATCTATGATCAGATAATTGTAATACAAGATCAGATAGCTGTCAAGATCAGCGAGCGGTTGGATCTGTGTGATCTGCACACTCCTTCCGGTGAGATCATTTGGATCGATAATTTGCATTTCTTGTGTGCCTATCTGATAATACGCAGTCCCGAATCCATATTCATCTTCTTCAGCTTCGTAGATAACAGCTGTATAGATCCCGGATCGTAGTTGTGTATGAATCGTAAATTGCCCATTTTGCATGAGAATCTTTTCAGCTATACACTCTGTACCAAAGAATAGGTCTGCATAGTATTCTGCCATACCGATAATCTGAAAGCTGCCAATCAGTTCCTCACGGTTATCACTTGCCGTCAGTGTTCCGGAAATCAAAACACTTCTAGTTACAACGCCAAGGAATTTCCGTCTCTTATCCATCCCGGCACATTGTATGTAGATTATGCGTTTTGCACTGTTTCGCCCGAACCAAGAGTGAAACCGCGTCAGATCACAGTGGAAAATCTGATCAGAGGCTGAGCGTGTAAATGTATCCTCATGCTCTTCTTCGTCTTCTGAATCATTTCCGTACTCGTCTAAAGAGAATATAATTTGTGTGCCTGGAGCCTGTATTTCCAGCTTGGGCTGAAAAGCAGAATGCCAAACATCAATATGCGCGGCAGTCATCCATTGTTCACCCTCAAAGCGGTATCGCAAAACCGGAATTTCAAATTCAAGCGGGTAACCGCAACAGCTGCATTCATATATATTTGATCCTGCAGTAAGATCAATTTCGTAAGCAAGATCCTGTGCGGTTCTATCAGCTTTTTTGTGATCCAACGGGTATTTATACGGAAGACAAAGGGTTCCGTGCGTGTTGAACAGATATGGTGCATCCGCAAAACCGTATTTGAATCGTTGCAGCAGCAGAAAACGATAGGTGGTAACACTGCTTCTGCCCGGGGCATCTACCGAAATCGAATACACACCGTTTTCAGAGCAGTGTAGTAAATCTGCTGATACCATAATGCCGACTGTGTCTGTGCCATCCTGCATCGGAAAAGATGTACAGCCGTTCAAATATGACCCGTCACGCATCAGCGGATATTTGAAATCATTTACTATGATTGCTGTTCCGGCAATCCGCTGCGGGGAAAGTGTGAGAATCAGTGTCGGAGCAGCTGAGTAAACCGGATAAGTGTTGTCTTCGTCTTTATACCTGACACCAGAAACACGGTTTCGCAGCATGAGTCCGTTTGCAATCTTCGTACCTACAGCGATCGGCGGCATTTTCGGAAAGCAGATCAGGTCGCCTTCTTCCAGCAGATATGACGAACAGCACAACCCATCGCTGTCTTTTTGCATCTGTAGTGCATTTGAAACGGGTTTACATTCCAAAGCAGACAAAGAAAACACGATTCCGGGCTGCAGATGATCGGAAGGCACCGGATTACCGTTTTCGTTGAAGAATCTGCGCTGTTTTGCCTTGATTTCAAAGACGCGCAGAACAGTATCGCCATTCATGATTCGAATCATTATAGCCTTCAGAACTTCTCTTTTGTCCAATAAAATGGACGCTTCTTCTGTCTTGTAGCCTATCACGCCCTGCGTATACAAACTGATTGGCAGCACATGCTTTCTTTCGCCGATTCGGATGCTCCATGTCAGATCTTGATAGTCTGAAAAGCGAAGATGCTGCGGCGGAAGCACAAGGCACACATTCAAGTCAGAAATCTGAAGTTTCAAATACGGAGAGGAATAGAGCTTTTTTTGTTTACTTCTGTGCAAGTGCTTCTGATGCGCGCTTTGAATATCTTCCGATGTGTCAGCCCATTCCAGGAAACGGCGGATCAGTCTGTTTTGTGAGTTCTCAGGCAACTGTTCATTCCAAAAAGCGCGGTCTATAAGTCGCAGATAACGCCGTATCCTTGTCTTGGCACCGCGAGGATGCAGCCGTACTGCATTTGCGGTTTGACCGACAAGCTGATAGGTTCGTCCTGTATTATCGGTACGCTGCATAACCTCGATCAGCTCCTGCATCGCATTTCTGTCAAGGCGACTCAGATCACGCTCAAGATCAATATTATAGAACGCATACAAATAATCAAATAATTTCGGCGCATAGTTGTTACAAACAAATCCCTGCATCAGAATTGCAGATACACGATCTGATGAACCAAGAACATATTTTTCTCGTGCATTCATTGTTCTGAAAAAGGATGTACCAAGTATTTCCTGATCCTGAATCGATAGGGAAGGCAGCCCAAGTTCTTTGGCTGCATGCGGCCAGTATGAACCGTCATAATGACGGATGCCAATCTGGACTAAAGCAACACAAAGAATCCGATCATTGATACTTTTCAGCTTGTACTTTTTTAGCCACCTGAGTTTGTTTTTCAGATATTGGATCAAAATCTCGTATTCCTCATCGCTGATTGAGATGTCTCCGAGCAGTTTTTTTCTTTCAAACTCTCTTTGTATTCGTTTGCAGAGTTTTTCTTCCGAATTCGGTTTGTTTTGCTCCATGTTTAAGCCTTTCACCCAATGCGGGAAATCAGAGTGCGGATGATCGAAAGGTGTAGTGCGGGATACCCTTTTATGTATATTCATATCGAGCCAATGAATATAGTATATATTATATCATATATGAACTAAGATGTCAATATAATCTATCTAAAACAGAGACGGATACTCTGCGCGTACGATGCCTTATAATTCCTTTATTAATGTTGATGACTTGTCAATAATGATGATCGCACAATACATGTGTATAGATTAACGCATAAATGATTCGGTGTTTATATTGCTATTGATAAAAAATATGATAAGATGGTATAATTAATACGATTTGATTGCAATGTATTTTGAGAACGTTTCACATGGAGGGCGATGGTAAATGACGAAGATGATGATTTGCAATCCTTACGAAAAGACGATCGACTATATGTGGTTTGAAGAGTCTGTAGGAAATAATTGATATGTCGGAAAGATCGAACTTGTTCTCCGCGCTGACAAATCAGAAACGGTGATACCACTGAGGGTTATGTCAGGCATCATAATGAAGAAACCGGCAAAATGCAGTTAGTTTATTTTGAAACGCATCGGACATTGTATAAGCTTTCGTCAGTTCCGACCAGTAGGTGATTCGAGTCTATCCCAAATCTTGTGTAAACCTCCAAAGTAGTGTATAATGGAAGCAGCACTACTTTGGAGGTAATATTATGGCACGGAGAAAAAGAGGGACACCGGAACAGCAGGCGCGCAGAGCCTTGATCAGCGAACTGCTGTCTGCAGCAAATGTCCGGAGCATGGACGACATCCAGAATCTGTTTAAGGAAACGATTGCCGAGTTCATGGAAGGCAGTCTTGAATCAGAGCTGGATGAAGAGCTCGGCTATGAGCCTTATGATATCAAGAACAAGGCCACAGATAACAGCCGGAACGGTCACAGCAAGAAGACGCTGAAGACCAGCATGGGCAGCGTAGAAGTGGATATCCCGCGAGACAGGAACGGCGAATTTGAGCCGCAGATTCTCAAGAAGAATCAGACCAGTATCTCATCGGATATGGAGAACAAGATCATTTCCATGTATGCGAAGGGTATGTCTACCTCGGATATAGAGGAGCATATCCGGGATATCTATGGTCTGGAGATCTCCGATACAACGGTCAGCCGTATCACGGACAAGGTTCTTCCAGCCGCGAAAGAATGGCAGCAGCGTCCGCTGGAAAGCGTATATGCAGTCGTATTTCTCGACGCGATCCACTACCATGTTCGCAGCGAAGGTCAGATCGTAAAGAAGGCGGTATACATTGCGATTGGCATCGATACCAGCGGAAAAAAGGATGTTCTTGGAATGTGGGTCGGCGAGAATGAGAGCGCAAAGTTCTGGGCAAATATTCTCAACAGCCTTCGTAATCGCGGCGTAGAAGATATCCTGATTGCCTGCACTGACAATCTAATCGGCTTTTCGCAGGCCATCGAGGCGGTATTTCCGCAGACCGATATTCAGAACTGCATCATCCATCAGCTCAGAAATTCAAGCAAATATGTGTCTTATAAAGACCTGAAGGCACTGATGGCGGATCTGAAAAAGGTATATACCGCTGTCGACGAAGATGCTGCTATGCAGGCTCTGGACGAGTTTGCCGCTGTCTGGGACAGCAAATACCCGAAGATTTCCAAGTCCTGGTATGAGAACTGGCCGAATCTGAGCACCTACTTCAAATTCCCGCAGGAGCTGAGAAAACTGATTTATACGACGAATGCGATCGAGGGCTTCAATCGTCAGCTTCGGAAGGTGACCAAGACCCGCTCGGTCTTCCCGACTGATGACAGCCTGTTCAAGCTGCTGTATCTGGCGATGAAGGATATTACGAAGAAATGGACCGGGCGGCGGCAGGACTGGAGCCGGATCTATGCCCAGCTGGTCATCTACTATGGCGACCGCCTGCCTGAGTGAGGGGGCGCGCGCGTTCATCTGTCAAGAGGGGCTAGCCCCTCTTGACAGATGAACAGGATCATGCTACAATGCAGATAAGACCGACATCTCATCTGCCGGTCTCATCATAATCAACCTATGTTTTCAATATGCACTGTTTTGCGTTTACACAAAATTCGGGATTGAGCCGGTGATTCCAAACGATGCGATTCGTACAGCATCTATCTTATCAGATTTTGCCCGTCTGATGTCTTTCGAACAGTACTTCTTCATTCTCAATGCATTGACACAACAAACAAATACGCTTTGAGAAGAAAGATAGGAAGCTATAGGAAGATGATAATGTCCTGTATCTTCTAAAACAACACGGGTTTCCTCATCGAAAGAATTGATCATAGAAACCAAGGAATCGAGTTCCTCGGCGGTGTGCTTGATTTCAAAAGGCGGTTTTATTACTTCGCCACCTGGTTACAAAATGCATACTGTACTCTTTCCTTTTGAAACATCAATGCCAACACTGATCATAATGATACCTGCTTTCTAAAAAATGATTTGTAATGTTTCCGCTCAAGAGCTTATTAAAATTCATTTTGGTTAGTTACACGCACGCTGCCGTGATTTAACACAACAGGTACAACCTGCTTAATCGAATCTATAATAAGAAGGTGGCTGACACTTTCAGTAACGAACGCGAATTTCTAAAGAAAAAACGCCAGTCCATTACCTTCCTCACGGAAACAGAACTTCCGCTCGGGGAGATTTCAGCTTTGTGCGGTTATTCTACCGACAGCTACTTCATGAAGCAATTCAAGCGATTGACCGGCCTGACACCGACGGAATACCGAAATAAAACCTGACCGCAATCCGCCGGATATATCCCCGTCTTCATCAAAAAAACAGCGGAGCCCTGATGTGTCACACATCAGGGCTCCGCTTGTCATTGTTTACGCGAGAGACAATTCCGCATATTAAGCTCGCGAGGGTAATGCTGAGGAAGCCGAGCGTTCAGAACGCCGATGCCCTTAAGATTATTCCTCCAGCTTTCTCAGCAAGGCGCGGATATCCAGGATCGTTACCATGCCGTCTTCATCACAGTCAGGCTTTGCGTTCAGGATACCTGCGATCTCATCTGCTGTCAGTGAATCATCTTCCGCGAGGAAGCGTGCCAGCATGACCGCATCCGCAAGAGAAACATCGCCGTCACCGTTGTAGTCACCTTCCGGCGCATCGCCAGGATTTGTTACGGATGTCGCGGTAGTGGATTCGGTAGATTCCGTTGCAGATGTGGCTGAAGTTGTTTCCGTAGAACCCGATGAAGATGTGGAATCCGTGGACTCTGTGGTCTTTGTTTCAGAGGTGGTTGAGGTTGTTTCCGTGGAATCGGACGAAGATGTGGAATCTGTGGACTTTGTGTCGGAAGTAGAAGTCGTGGAGCTCGTCGACTTTGTTGCAGAAGAAGAGGTGGAACCCGTGGTTTCTGTAGACTTCGTCACAGAAGTGGAGGTCGTGGAGCTCGTTGTCTTTGTTGCAGAAGAAGAGGTGGAACCCGTGGTTTCTGTAGACTTCGTCACAGAAGTAGAGGTCGTGGAGCTCGTTGTCTTTGTTGCAGAAGAAGAGGTGGAGCCCGTAGTTTCCGTAGACTTCGTCACAGAAGTAGAGGTCGTGGAGCTCGTTGTCTTTGTTG
>JAEEGK010025385.1_pt1 | contig 12176 bp, 8 predicted proteins | sample 8958771 | NCBI WGS metagenome assembly JAEEGK01 (sample SAMN16246547, study PRJNA631951) | gut metagenome | biome: gut microbiome; feature: rumen; material: SC-attached | host: Bos | place: Iran: Karaj | collected 2018-10 | reverse complement strand
AACTCAAAGGTCTTTTCGTCGCTCCACTGCGAATAGATATTCTCTTCGCCCAGCGTACGAACACGGTAGACATAGCGCTTGTTTGTATCCAATTCCGTGAACGTGTAGCTGTTGGTTGTTGAAGTGTAATTCTGTACCGTAGTAGCTCTGCGAGCAGCAGCACTACTGTTGATACCCAATTGCTCAGCAGTCCATGTACCATCGTAAAGACTTAAGTAGTTCATGTACATGATGCCTTTGGGTGAGATTTTGAGTCGGTACAAATCGTTCTCCTTGGGTGCCTTAAATGTGAAGACTTGCTTACCATCCTTCGATACTTCAAACTCCCGGCTTTCAGTAACGATATATGCAGATGACTTACCCTCTATGGCGCTCTCAAAGGTTAATGTTCCCTTAACCGTAACGTCAGCCTTATCAGGTGCTGCCCCCATGACAAAAGTTAGTTCCTGCGATGATGGAATACTCCACCAGCTAGGAGTTTGCAAATAGCCATCAGTAGATGATGTTCCGATTTTCAGTTTATTGGGCGAAGTGTAAAGTTTACTTCCACTCCAATTATTCAGCCCATAATTACTTAAATTAGAACTGATGTCCGAGAACCCTGCAGACTTACTATAACACTTTTCAAACTCTTTTTCCCACTGCTGGGCTTCTTTGGGATCGCTTGAAGCCTTATCAACCGTTGCCAGCTCAATCTCATAACTAATAGCACCACTGACGGCTGGCCAGGTGATAGAGAAAGAATTCTCTCCCGCATTGATGGTTGACTGTGCCATGTCGGGTGCGGGCAAATCTTCTCGTCCTGCAACAAACGAAATGGTGTTGTTGGCAGTATTCTCAACGATATTGTCAATATTGAAACTCATCAGTTTCTTACCGTCAACGTTCGCATTGAACAGCGTGGCAGCAGGCGTAGTATAGTTGGTAAGTGCCGTGTTACCAGTTGTTCCTGGCCAAGGGTCTCCTTGATAACCTTTGATTGAATTAGAAAATTCATTATCCGCAGGTATGATGTTCAGTCGCTGGTGATCTGGCGAATTATTGATAGAGTTACTTGTCCATGCCGCTTCGTTGTAGTCAACATGTATGATAAGCAGACCATGACTGCCGAAGAGACCTTTGTCATAGCTGATGCTTTGTCTGTTCTCCAGCAGGTAATACTCATTGGGGTTCGCTTTGTTGTAGATGATATAAGCCTCTGGTGTCTCAATCAGAGGTTTCATATCGGTGATACGCGTAAAGCTTGTCAGTTCTGTGGGCTCCATCCAGCGTGAGAACCAGCGCTCATAAGAGGTATATCCTGCAGGTGTGCGTGAGTCGTCGTTATAGCTTCCTGAAGACATCAGGTCCCAGAAACTCATTCCATATCCACCGCTATAGGTCGTGTCGTACATGTCAGGCAAGCCTAAGCAGTGACTGAATTCATGGCATGCAGTACCTATACCATCCATGATGCCAGTGTTTGTCTTTCCATCACCGCTCAGTTCTGCAGAGCAGCCATAGGTGTTAACGAGGCACTTATTATAGATGACTTCTTTGCCTTTTGCAGCAAGACCCCATTCGTGTGGCCAGATGGTGTTCTCATCGGCGCCCTGTGCCTCGGCATAACCAGCGTAGATAACAAACACCTGATCTACCACTCCGTCCTTGTCCCAGTCGTAATTGGAGAAGTCAACATCATTAGCCGCTTTATCGACAGCCTCGCGGATAAGTGCAGGAGCATTCTGGTCGTGTTCTGTGACCTTTCCGTCTTTGTCTTTCACGGGCTTGCCATAGTATTCCATGTCGCCTAATGCCGTATAAGGACCAACAACGTCAAAGTCAATAGTCAGTTGTCCATAGCTCTGCTTTAAGAAGTAATCGCGCACAGATCCTTCCATTCCTCCCTCATTATAACCTGGCTTGTTGAAGAAGTCCAGGTAGGCTTTTTGTGCATTCTCAGTCGCAAACTTTACATCCTTAAATTGAATGAGGATGACCAATCCGCGCTGATTACCTGTTGTTACAGATGATGGCGTTCCTGCGCGATGAGAACTGGCACGACGTGATGACTGGGCGTTGGCCAAATCGTAATTCTTCTGCTTGCGCGCTGTCCACTCCTCAGTAATCTGTTGGGGAGACAACATCACTAATCGTCCATTAGCCAATTCGCAAGGATTACCTTTCGCATCGACATAGTACGAGTAGTGCTCGTCGCCATGCAGGGTCAGTTCCATGGTTGTGCCATCAGCCAATGTTACTGAGCGCTTAGCCCCTGGCTTTGCTGGTATGGCATTTACTGTCATAACAGTCAATAGGAGACCAATTGCTGTGGTGAATAATCTGTTAAATGTCATAACTCTTTCGATTCTTTTTAATACTATAGTCTATTTCTGACTATGAGAGGCGTGTGCCGCTTGACTGCGTGCTCACGCCTCTCATGGCTTGAATAATCAGTTGTCTTTAGCGCTTAACAGCCTTAACCTTCTTAGAAATAAGAAGCACTCTTGAACTCTTGGCAACTTTATTTGCATTGCTCATATTATGGAGACGACGTGCAAAGTCTGTGGCAGCAGCACGTTTCTTAGCCTTTGCCTTTACGCTTGCAGAAGCCGTGGGAAGGACAATCTTTGAAGCGAGGGTTGTACCTCCATAATAGAATAATTGACCATTTGCGTATAGGTAGCCCTGGAACTGAGTTTCATCTTTCGATGTGATGGTCGGGAAAGTGATAGTACCATTTTCTAACGTACCAAACTTACCTGTAAAGTAGTTAACAACATCGGCAACAGGTGCATCACTATTCTGAGATATCAAATATCCACCGTAACTTTCAATGCCAAACTCGCCCTTTCCAAAATCAACACCAGTGCCCTGCATTAAGATGTATACTCCCGTAGGAATTTCTGCATGAACAACAATGTCTTTATCGCCACCAGTTTCGTTAAACATTGCAGCTAATTTCGCATAGGCATTCTTCATACGATACAAACCAGGAGTATCGCTATTCTCTTCAATTTCAACCTCATAGGTTTCGGGATCATAAGGAATGAAGTTCCCATCGTCATCCTTTTGTCCGTAATAAGAGATGATATAATCTTCAGTATAGTAGCCGGTACCTACACTCTTCCAAGGATTAGATGCACCACCATAGTATTCAAACTTTGTTGATGCATAGTCTTTTACTTCACCTTCGTCAATAACGGCAACAATAATCTTAAGGCTACCAATCATGTCTTCAGCAATGCGGATGTTGTTTGCACCTGCATTTACGCTGACACCCTCAAGTTCACCTGAAGCCAAAGCATCGGCAACAGCAGATTCATCGACATCGGCAGTCATAACAACAGCCTTAGCGTTGGTTACATCTGCACCCAATTCAACATTGGCAACAGCATAAGCCTCTCCTGCGAGATTAGTGTAAATACCATTGAATTCTACACCTACAGAATAGTCTTTCATGCTATATCCAGGCAGTACGATGCTGAAGAGACCGCTGGAATTTGCAAAATTTACAGCTTCTCCTGTTTTATATAATGCCATACCCCAAAGAAGTCCTTCAACAGGGAAAGTGATTACACCTTCTTTAAGTGTACCAACATAACCTGCGGCTTTAATTTCTTCCAAAGTTTTACCTTGTTGTGTAAGGAAGTAGTTACCCAACGACTGGAAACTAATCTCACCATAGTCAGCATTCAATGAGAGACCTGTAGCAAAGAGCTCAATATATACTGCTTCTGGATCTTCCGCATGTATATATAGATAATGTGGATCTTTGGAAACAGTGAATTCACCATCTTCATCTTCCGCCAACAAAGGATAATCAGCAGTATAAGGATTAAGCACACGATAGAAGCCTGGCTGGATAGCATTCTCTTCAATCTCTACAGCCCATGTGTAGTTGGGCACACTAAAAATAGATGCTACAATATCATCCGTGATGGCACCTTTACCCAGGGAAACCCAAGGTGACTTGATACCAACATTGAATGTGATGGCAGACATACCGTAGAGGGTCTTAAGCTGCTCATCATTGATAGAAATAGCGATGGTCTTATAGTCATCATACTCCAGTTTCGTAGGATCGTAACCGATAGTCAGTGCAGCTTCCGACTCACCATCTTTGAAAGAGACAGATGAGGGAATGGTGAAAAGACCAGACTCGTCAGTAGCGGTTATGGCAACACTGAGATCGCCTGCCGTGTTAACACGAAGTACGGGAATCGAAAACGATGTAGCGTCTTTTGTGATATTGACGGTTGCTGGCGTTTCGTTACTGAAATACACCTGCGAACCAGAGGCTGCAGCAGGCTCATAGTTTGCGTCCTTCTCAGAATCACAAGAAGCGAAGCCGAGAACAACAGTCAGTAAAGCCAGACTATATTTGAATATATTTTTCATACTTCTAACTTTTTAATCTTGTTATTACAATGCGATATCAGCGTCTTCAACAGCTGTTGGTACTGGAGTAGCTGCATTGTTGTCAGCATCTGTCAGAGCAGAGTTACCATTGATCTCAGTCTGGGGGAGACGCCACAACAGGATAGGATCACCAGCAGAAATATTGAGTACACAGTTAGGCTCATAGCCTGCACCACGACGGTCAATACCCTTGTTCAGGCGCATTACGTCGAACCAGATACGACCCTCGCCCCACAGCTCGATACGCTTCTGGCGATAGATCTCGTTCTGAATGTCGCTTGCAGTGCAAGAATAAGCAGGATCACGATAAGTCTTAACGAACTTCTCTAAGGTGCTCTTACCATCCTGACCAGCCATCTGCTGAGCCTCAGCGAGGATGAGATACATCTCCTCAATACGCATCAGAGGAATATCGTTGGCATTGACATCATTGTTCAGAATGTTCTGATAAGGAGCGAACTTACAGTTGGTGTAAGGAGCAAAAGAGTTATCAGCCAGATATGCATTCCACTCATCAGAAAGATTAGCGCTCACGCCATCGGCATCACTCCACCATCCCTTACGAATATCAGTATCGGAAATAGAGTTGTAGAGCTTCTTGCTGATCTGGTGAGCACCAGAATACTGGCCGTAACCATAGTTGAAGGTACCATTGTGAGAAATCCAGTTAACGATACCTGACTGTACTACATCATCAGTCTCGGCAATGTAGATTGCCCACATCCAGTTGGGCTCATCAGCACTGCTGAAAGTTGGCTTAGAGACCTCTTCGATGGTTGCAGGACGAGCATCAGAATTGTCAATAGCAGCCTGAGCATCAGCGGCAGCAGCAGCCCAGTTCTGCATAGCCAGATTCATACGGGCACGCAGACCGTAAGCTACAGCTACGTCGATATAACGGCGGTCAGAACGCTTCTGGCCAGCAGCCTTTGCCTTGCCCAGAACCTCAATGGCCTTGGTCAAGTCAGTATTGATCTGTGCATAAACTGCCTCAACGGTAGCACGGGGAGCACCCTCTGTAGCAGCCTGGCTTGAGTTCTGATCAGTAATCAGAGGAACACAAGCTGACTTCTCATGACCCTTGTAGTTGAACTGATAGAGCTGAGCCAGCTCCAGATATGCAAAACCACGAGCAGCAAGAGCCTGTCCTGCATAATACTGTGTCAGTGCATCCTCTGAATCAGCATTCACTGAACCAAGAACGGTATTAGCACTGAAGACAATCTTATAATAGTCGTTCCAGACGATCTGGCTCTCACGGCTAGTATAGGGACGGTCATCATAAGTCAAGCTGTTACCACCCCAGTTGTAACCATTGTCAGCACTTACCAAGTCCTCGGTATTGCAGTCAGTGAAGAACATGATACTGCTGTATCCGAAGTCGTTGTGACGACTGCCAATAGCATCATAGTTCGGCATGTACACATTGAACTGGGAGAAGATACCACGTACGCCAGCCTCAGCACGCTCAGGCTTAACAGTACCTACCTCAACCTTCTGGTCCTCGGTAAGAGTGGCTCCCTCAGGGGCTGTGTCCAAATCTTCACAAGCTGTGAAGGCAGATGTAGCCAATGCAGCGAACAAGAAATATTTCAGTTTCATATATTTATTTCCTTTAATTGTTAACATGTGAAATTAGAAGCTTACACTGATACCACCTGAGAGAGTACGCAGCTGAGTATAGGTATAAGGAATAGACGATACAAAGCCCTGACGTGGGTCGAGACCATTACGCTTTGCAAACAGAGCCAGGTTGTCACCAGAGAAGTATACACGGATGCTGCCCAAGCCAATCTTCTTCACCCAATCCTTCGGAAGTGTATAACCGATGGTTACGTTGTTGATTGACAGATAGCTTGCGCTAGTCAGGAAGCGTGTAGAAGAATAAGCAGTGTAACGGTCACCAGCATTCAGACGAGGAACGTCAGTGTGTGTGTTGGTTGGAGTCCAAGCGTCAAGGATATCCTTGTGCCAAGCACCACCAGCGTCAGAAGATGCAGAAGCGTGCATCAGGTACATATAACCAAAGTCGAGCACCTGACCGCCAATCTGGTAGGCGAACTGGATGCTTGCATCAAAGCCGTAAGCAGTAGCAGACAGACCGAAACCACCATATACATCAGGAAGCAGGTCGTCAGTAGCTACGCGGTTCTCAGAGAGCTGAGCAACGGTGTAGTCGTTAGAAGTCTTACGACCCAGGATGTTACGAGTCTTCTCACCAACGTAAGAATCAACATCGTCGTGAGCAATCTTGTTGCCGTTAGCGTCGTACCAAACCTCATATTCCTTGCCTGCGATGGTCTCCATCTCGTAGTTGTTCACCCAGTAGAGAGCCTCACCGGTCTTCTCGTCAACACCAGCCCACTCAGGCAGGTACAGACGATACATGCTCTCGCCTTCCTCATAGATACGAGAACCGTCAATCCACTTACCCTTCAGGTCAGGATGCAACTCGTCAATCTTGTTCTTGAGGAATGTAGCGTTACCATTGATGGTCAGTGAGTAGTTGCGATTCTTCAGGATATCGTAAGACAGGTCGATTTCCAGACCGCGGTTAGTCATGGTACCAACGTTCATAGGAATCTGTGAGTAACCCAGTGAACCAGCAACGGGCTTGAAGTACAGCATGTCCTTCTGCTGACGACCGAAGTACTCGATGCTACCGTTCAAACGGTTGTTGAACATAGCGAAGTCGAAACCGATGTTATAAGATACTGACTTCTCCCATGTCAGGTCCTTGTTACCCTTGTAGGCCAAAGTACCGTCAGAGAAACCAGAAGCGTCACCAGTCATAGAGTACTGGTCGGTGTATGCATAGTAGTAGTAGCGTCCATCACCAGTGCTACGACCCAGGTTGTCGTTACCCTGCTGACCATAGCTGGCCTTGAACTTCAAGTTGTTCAACCAAGAGTGAGTACTCTCCATGAACTTCTCTTTAGAGATAACCCATGCCAGAGATCCGCTCCAGAAGCCACCCCAGCGGTTGTCAGGATGGAAACAAGAAGAAGCATCACGACGATAGCTGGCAGCGATGATATACTTGTCATCATAGCTATAGTTGATACGACCGAAGATACCCTTGGTAGAGTAGTCGAGCTGGTAACCAGAGTTGTTCTTCTGGTTAACGGCATTGTCCAGCCAGTAGCTCTCAGGATTGTAGAGCTTGGTAGCACCACCATAAAGACGACGGTACTTCCACTGGTAACCTTCGTAACCCAGTGTGAAGTCAAGGCTGTGAACATCAGCAAACTTAACGTTGTAGTTAGCCAGGAACTGAGTGGTAAAGCCAGTAGTACGCATGTGGTACTGGTAAGCACCACCTTCCAGGTCTGCAAACTGACCCATGTAGGCGTTCTGCAGTACGTCATAGTTGGTGTTATCAACATTGTAACCCAAGCGAGCGGTCAGAGTCAGACCTTCCAGGGGCTTCAACTCAGCAAACCAGGTGCTGTTCAGGATATCCATTGTGTAGATGGCCTTGTCATACTGCATCTGACCTGCGGGGTTAGAGATTGACATGTATGAACGGTCACGTCCAGCCTCGCCAGAACCGTAGTCATAGACAGCGCGGTCACCATTGTACATGATGTTTCCGTTAGCGTCACGGACATAAATAGGATAGATAGGAGCAATACCGTAAGCCAGACGGAAAGCATTACCAGAAGAGTTGGTAGTTGTCTGCTCATCGGGATAGAAATTCTTAGAATGAGTCCAACCTACATTAGCACCCAGCTTCAACCACTTGTTTACCTTGAACTCGTCACGGAGACGAACAGAAGAACGGGTGAATTTAGAACCGCTGACGATACCACCATCATCCAGATAGCTGTAGCTCAGATAATAGTTGTTAGCATCAGTAGCACCAGAAAGACTTACCTCATACTCCTGACGGAAAGCCTTCTTGATGATCTCATCCTCCCAGTTGTCGGGGGTGAAATAGTATTTACCATCGCTATAACCGAGGGTAGCATTAGGATTCAGCTTACCATCAGGGCCGAACATATACTGTCCTTCGGGAACGGTGTAGATCTGATAACCGTTACCACCACCCTTATTGGTGACGATAGTGTTGTTAGCATACTTCTGGGCTGTCTGAGCGTCGTAGTTCAGGTTGGTGGTAGCATAGTTGTAGATAGAAGAATACTCCAGCTCCAGATACTGGGCAGGATTCTTAATGACATCATACGTACTTACACCACGGCTATTCTGACCCCAACGAGCATTGAAGTTTACAGTCGGCTTGCCGAGCTTACCAGCCTTGGTGGTAACCATGATGATACCATTAGCACCACGGGCACCATAAAGAGAGGTAGAGGCAGCATCCTTCAAAACGGTAATGTCTGCAATGTCGCTTGCAGGTATAGAGCTCAGGTCACCGTCGAAAGGCACACCGTCAACAACATACAATGGCTTGTTGCTACCATTGATAGAGCTGACACCACGAACGCGGATGTTGGCAGAGGTACCAGGCTGTCCATTGCTGCTAAGTACCTGAACACCAGCTACCTGACCGCTCAGTGCGCGAGTCAGGTCACTTACCTGTAACTTCTCAATCTTGTCAGCCTTCATAGAACCGGCTGAACCGGTAAACGTACCCTTCTTTGCAGTACCATAGGCAACGACGATCACCTCGTCAAGAGCCTTCTGGTCGCTGGTCAGCATGATTCTCATGTTTGGACGGGCACTAACCTCAATGGGTTCCATACCTACATAGGTGATTCGCAGGGTAGCTTTGCCGGCAGGAACTGTCAGCGAGAACTTACCATCTGCATCGGTAACAGTACCGTTCTGTGTTCCTACTACAAGAACAGTAGCACCGACAACGGGCTGACCGTCTTCCTGAGAAGTGACGGTACCGTTAACCTTCGTTTGTGAAAATGCGGCTCCTACCACGAGGAACAACATTGTCAACAACATTGTTAGTCTTCTTTTCATAAGCACTCTCTTGTTATTATTAATACGTTAATGATATATATGTTTTCTTACTTAGTTTCACCTTATGCAATAGGCATAGCGCACCCATTTTTGGATACGACGTGCAAAGTTAATGTATTCAAGGCTAAAAAACAAATAAAATTTAAAAAAAAATACAATTTTGGGCAAAAAATTAACTTAAAAGCGCTTTTTTCTTCCAAATTGGTGCTTTTTGAAAGCAAAAGTTTGCACTCTGAAACAAATAAATGCTACATAGTGTATAAGGGGGGTGTATTATACGTTATATATATAATAAGGTACGCGCGATAAATTCTTTATCGCTTACTCCTGAAAAACTCTTGCATCAATTGGCGACACTCGTCTTCAAGGACACCACCAGTGACTTGGCATTTGGGGTGCAAAGCATGGGGTGCATAGTCGGTATAGCCACGCTTCTCGTCGCGGCAGCCATAGACAATGCGGGGTATCTGGCTCCAGCCCAAGGCTCCGGCACACATGGTGCAGGGCTCTACGGTGACGTAGAGGGTGCAGTCGGTAAGGTATTTACCTCCCAGTTCGTTGGCTGCAGCTGTGATGGCTTGCATCTCGGCATGGGCCGTCACGTCGTGCAGCGTCTCTGTCAAGTTGTGGGCACGCGCAATGATACGGTCCTGACAGACCACAACGGCACCAATGGGTATTTCGCCCTCGTCGAAGGCTGCTTGCGCCTCGGCTAATGCCTTACGCATATAGTTTTCGTCCTTATTTTTCTCTTCCATGATGCAAAAGTACAAAAAATATTTCGTATCTTTGCATCGTGAACTGGAAAATCATTCATATTGACGAAACGGACAGCACCAATAGGTGGCTGCAGAGATCTATGGCAGCCGATGCAAATATGGTGGTTGTTGCAGATAATCAGACGGAGGGTCGGGGCTGTGGCACGAACCGATGGGAGTCGGAACGTGGTCAGAACCTATTATTCTCGTTGATGATACATCCAGAGAATTTACCTGCCAATCAGCAATTTCAGATTTCTATGGCTATCTCACTGGCCATCATTGACGCACTGGGACAGATGGTGGGTGACCTCAGCATCAAGTGGCCCAACGATATCTATTGGCGCAATGGAAAACTGGCGGGCATCCTGATAGAGAATACGTTGAAGGGCAATCTTATCAAGGACAGCATCATTGGGGTGGGGCTGAACGTCAACCAACGGAAATTCCATAGTGATGCACCTAATCCTGTCTCGCTCTGGCAGATTACGGGTCAGGAGACGAATCGTGAACAGTTGCTGAAAGATATCCTCCAGCGACTGGATTTTAAGGATAGCTTGAAGGAACGCTACATGAAATCACTATATCGTCGTAAGGGTTTCCATCCATATACCGATAAGGACGGCGTGTTTATGGCTGAGATTGTGGGCGTTGAGGATGATGGACACCTGTTGCTGTCTGATGATAATGGCAAAAAGCGCCGCTATGCATTTAAAGAAGTACAATTTGTAATATAAGAAACTATGGCAAGATTTAAAAGAATTCTGTTGAAACTCTCGGGTGAGAGTCTGATGGGTAAGCAGGGATACGGTATCGACCCTGAGCGTCTGAGCGACTATGCGCGCCAGATTAAGGAAGTGAGTGAGATGGGTGTACAGATTGGCATCGTCATCGGTGGCGGAAACATCTTCCGCGGACTCTCCGGTTCGCAGAAGGGTTTCGATCGTGTGAAGGGCGACCAGATGGGTATGTGCGCTACGGTAATCAATTCGCTGGCACTAAGCTCGGCACTGGGTGCTATTGGTGTGAAGAACAAGGTGTTGACGGCTATCCGCATGGAGCCTATTGGTGAGTTCTACACCAAGTGGAAGGCCATTGAGGCAATGGAGGCAGGCTATGTCTGCATCTTCTCAGCAGGAACGGGTTCACCTTACTTTACAACGGATACGGGTTCGAGTCTGCGTGGTATCGAGATTGAGGCCGATGTCATGCTGAAGGGTACACGTGTGGATGGTGTCTATACTGCCGACCCCGAGAAAGACCCCACAGCCACTAAGTTCGACGCTATTACATATAAAGAGGTACTCGCGCGAGGATTGAAGGTAATGGACCTGACGGCTATCTGCATGTGTCAGGACAACAATCTGCCCATCTATGTCTTCAACATGGACATCGTCGGTAACCTCAAGAAGGTGATGGATGGCGAAGAGATAGGAACCTTAGTACACAACTAAGAGTTTAGGTCTCAAGATTCAAGCCTCCTCAACGAAATCTACGTATTCGCCATCGGAGTCGTCGAAAATCTTCTTGTTTTCGCGCTCTTGATGGCGATTGTCTATGATGGTCTCGCCAGTGGCAGTCTGTGTGGTGCGAGTCTGCGAATATTCTTCTCTCTCAGCATCCTGGAACCCCTGAGCACCCTGATTCTGCGTCTGCTGGCGCTGGCTGTACTGCTGGCGCTGACGACCCGTCTCCTCGCGGTGCTGCTGGGCCTGACGGTCTGCTGCACGCTGGGCAGCCACACGAATCTTTCGATAGGTGCGATAAAGATAACTTCCCACCAACAACAGGATGAGAACTACCAGAAAGAAAATAAAGGCAAAGAAGCCTAATAGGCCTTTTAACATAGCGATAAGGATTAGTTTAACATATAGCTATTTACTGCCGACAGGATGACATACCACGCGATGATGGCTGCCAGTCCGAAGATGCCCATGAAGAGCATCGGTATGCAGGTCAGCAGGAAAATGTATTTGATTTCGTTGCCTTTCCAGCCCCATGTCTTGAACTTCAAGGCAAACATTGGTATTTCGCTAATCAGCAGATAGCTGCTGATGAAGACACCTGCAATGATGCACCACT
>JAEEGK010025384.1_pt1 | contig 12176 bp, 5 predicted proteins | sample 8958771 | NCBI WGS metagenome assembly JAEEGK01 (sample SAMN16246547, study PRJNA631951) | gut metagenome | biome: gut microbiome; feature: rumen; material: SC-attached | host: Bos | place: Iran: Karaj | collected 2018-10 | reverse complement strand
ACCAAATGCAATAGGATTTTTAGGATTTAAAAGTAATACAAGTGGAAATACAGATATAACAAAAAGTATAAGTGATTTAAATAATAATGAAGACAGACCTGATTTTGGTAAAGCTTCAAAAAATGAAATTTTTAAAAAGAAATATTTCGAACCAAAAGTTATTATTTGGAAAACTTTATTAAGTGATGAAGACGAAGCACTTTTTAGATTAGATTCAACAACAGATAAAATAAATATGAAAGGTTTAATGAATTATTCAAGAAAAATAATGTTAAATAAAAATCCACCAAATAAACAAATGAGTAATAAAGGTAATTCAAGAAGAGAAAATATGCAATTTATGCCAATTCGTCGTCAAAGATATAAAGAAGATTATTTTAATTTAAGTGTAAGTGAAATTACTTTATTAAATCAATCAGTTGGTTATATTTTTAGATTTGAAGTTGTTGAAATGGAAGATAATGATTTAGATGGTTTTGATGATAAAAATATTATGCCAATTACTACTAATTTAAATAAAATTCATACTCAAAGTCAAATTGATTTTAATCCAAATTACATACCTGAAGTTACTAAAAAATTTGATTTAGATACTAGAAAATTAGGTTTTTATTCAAAAGAAATGAATATAATTCAAGAGGAAGAATTTTCTTCTCATTATAGTGAAAATGATGATTTAGAAAATAAAGAAAAAGATAATCCACCTCAAGTAAAAAAAATAGTAAATTGGCATTTAAAATTAAAAGAATTTGCAAATGATAAAATAGAAAAGTTTAGAAAACAATTTATAGAAGAAGAAGAAGAAGAAGAAGAAAATGAAGAAGAAGAATATGATGAATATGAAGATGATGATAATTCATCAAATGCAGAAAGTTTAAGTAGTAATAATAATTCAGAAAAAAAAAATTTATTAAAACAACCAAGTGAACAAAAAGTAAATATGACAAAAAGATTATCATCACAAAGAACATCAAAATTATTTAAAAAAAATACAATAACAGATAATCCAAATTATGAATATGCATATTATCATGTTAATAGTTTGAGTAAAATTAAATTTTCAATTTATGATTTTAAAAAAAAAAGATTAGTCGATGTTCCTAGAATTAGAAGAGAAAGTCAAGTTGAATATAAAAAAAAAGAACAATTACCTAATTTTTTTCCTAAAAAAGCAGAAGAAGTTAAAAAAGTTGAAGAAAATAATGATGATAATGTAGAAGAAGAAATTTCTGAAAGTGATGCAGTTCATGTTAAACAAATTGAATATGCTTTAAGAAAAGAAGAATTTCAACCTGAAATTGTTAAATTAAAATATATTAGTTTAGGTCTTTATATTGGATTAATTTTAATTATTTCTATTTTATTATCTTTATTTATAAAAGATTCTAAAGTTACAAAAGAAAATTTGATTATTATAAAAGATAATGTTGATTTATTAGATAATATTTTAAAAGGTTTGTATTATATAAGAGAATTAACATTATTAAATAATAATAAGTATAAAACTTATTTATATAATAAAGATTATATGTATGAAAATATTACTGGAACTTTAGGAAATATTTTTGAAAAAGCATATATTTTTCAACAAGATATTATAACTACATCATTAAAAATGACAAAGGAAAGAAAAAATTTTTTATTAAATGGTAATGTATTTGTTAATACAATAGAAGATGATTTAAGTGTTAAAGAAATTGAATTAACATTTAAAACTGCTTTATCACAAATGTTAACATCACTTTTTCAAATAAAAAATACAAATTTAACAGAAATCATACCAACAAATCCAAATGTATATTTTTATACAACAAATAATTTTAATCCAATAGTAACTACTATAACATTAAATTTAAATTCATTTATTAATGAATTATATGACAAAATAAAAGATTTTAAAAGTAAACATTTTATTACATTAATTTTAATATTAATAATTTTAATTGCTGGTGGTATTTCTATTAAAATTGTATTTGATCAAATTACAAAAAGAAAAAGTTCTTATCTTGAAGTTTTTTTTGAAATTGATGATAATGTTTGTAAAAAAGCTTTAGATAAATGTGAAAGTTATGCTAATGTTTTACATCCTCTTATTCAAGATGATCAAATTAGTGGAGAAGAAGAAGAAGAAAGTTCTGAAAAGAAAAAAATTGTAAATAAAGGAAAAACAAATGTTAAAAAAAATAAAACTAATAATAAAGAAAATTTTCAAAATTTATCTTTTATTATTAAATTATCTTTTATTTGTTTAATTACTTTTGCTTATTATTTAACAATTACTTTATTATTTCATGATTCACTTGCAAAAGTACAAAATTATGTTGAAATGTATAATATTACTTCTACTAAATCTAGAATTTATATATCTTTATTTGATGATATAAGAGAATATTTTTTTGATAAAAATCAATATACTGGAAATATTAGTTATAAAAATTTCGTTGAAAATAGTTTAACAAAAATTTATGAATATTTAAAAGAAGAAAGTAGTAAATTTACAAATAAAAAATTGCCTAAATCATTTAGAAAAAAATATCAAAGAATGATTTTAGGAAATTTATGTAGTTATACAAGAGATTTATTTACAAATAATGAAAATGATAATTATTTAATAGAAAAAGGATATACTTGTTCTTCATTAACTGGGAATAGTTCAAATTATGGTATTGATGTTTTTATTTCATATTATGTTCATAAATTAAGAGTTCAAAAAAATTTATTTGATTTAATTATTAGAGAAGCTGATAAATTAGGATATAAATATAATAATACTTTATATGGTAGTAAATATGAAATTAAAGATACAACTGATTTTAATTTAAATGATCCTTTTTCAGTTTTTAATTATGAAGAAATGCTTAGATTATCTATAATGAGAAGATTTTATTTGAATCCTTTTTTTAATAGTTTATTAGAAGAATTTTATGATAATATTTGGAAATATTGGAATAGTAAATATAATTTGTATTTTGCTTTGGTAATTATTTTAATTATTGGAATTACCTTATTTTTTATTGTTTATATGATTCCTTTTATTTATAAATTAGATCAAGATATTTATAAAACAAAAAATATGCTTTCAATTATACCTAAAGAAGTTTTAGCTTCTTTAAGAAATATTTCTGTATTATTAAATTTAAGTAATGCAATAAAAACCGCACCATCAACAATTAAGAAAAAGGATCAAAAAGAGGGAAAAAAATCAGAAGAATAAAATTAAAACTTAATAAATATATTTTTTATAATTTCTATATTATTATTATAAATAAAAAGAATTACTAAAAATATACCAAAAAAAACAAAAACTTTTTAAAAAATAGTTATTTTAAAAATTTATTAGAAAAATAAAGATTCTATTTTTTATATTTTTGGATTTAATTTTATAATTAAAATATTACTTGATTTTATATTAATTTTTAAAAAAATATGAAAAATATTTAAAATTGAATATCTATTATTATAAAGAAAATCAAAAAATATTATTATTCTCCCTTTTAAAGATTTGCAAAAAAAATCTTTAATTTTTATTTTAAATATATCAATTATTTCTAAAGTTTTATTTATTTTTATTAATTATATATTTATAAGTATTTATATTTTGTTATATTATCAATAATAGTTTTGATTTTTATTTTAATATTGAATAAGAAATAATATTATCTTTATATATATTTGTATCATTATTTTAAATTAAAAGATTTATTTGGCTATTATAATCATTTTTATTTGAATTAGATTTGTAATGAAATTGTTTAGTTAAATTTAAATAAGATTGATTTGATTTATAAAATAATAATCTAAAACAATGATATCCTAAAAATAAATTAGATTGATTTAAATTTTGAACTTTATTCAATTTTCGTTTATAATATTCATTAAAAGTTGTATTAGTAAAAAGTAACCAAGAATGAATACAAAATAATTTCAAAAGAAAAAAAATTAAAAATAAAACATTATATAAAATAACTCCAGAATAAATAATATAAACAATATTATTATGTCTTTTTAAACTTTTTTTATTATTGATTTGAAATAAAATAAAATAAACAGAAAATCCAATTTGAAAAAAACAATTTATAATTAAAGAAAAGACTAAAAAATAAAAGAATTTATAATTTCTTATTCCAATACAATTTCCTAACCAAAAACAATGATGGTCAAATCTAATAACACAATTATCACAATTTGCACAATGACTACATCTTGGTGCTCTAAACACATAACAAGTTTTACAAAATTTAATTTCTCTTAAATTACCATTAATAATCCATCTAATATACGTTTTTTTAATATCAATTAAATTATTATTATTTTGACGCTCTAATATTCCTGGATCACAAAATCCTCCTTTAAATAAATTATAATTTGAAAATAAATATATTATTGATGATATTATTATTGCAAATAATGGATTTGAAAAATCTATTTCTATTAACTAATTTTTTTTAATGTTTTTTTTATATTTTTTTATTTTTACTTTTATGGTTATTCCTATAAAACATATATATGGGATTGATATTATTAATAATGATATAAATATATTTATATATTTTTCTCCTGATATTATTTTATTATTACAAAATAAATGATTGTTTCCATATTTTTTTATTTGTACTGGTTTTGTTTTTTCATCCTAAATTTTAATTATTGCTTTTATACTTTATTTTGTGATATCATTAATAAGTTTTTTTTAATTAAAAAAATAAAATTTTTAAATAATTTTAATAAAGTTTAATTAATTATTATAATATAAAATCACATCTAATTATTTAAAATGTATTTAAATTATTAATTGTTAAAATTTATATATTTCAATATTAAAATATCTATTATTTTTAGGATTAAAGATTTATATATACTCAATTAAATGGAAATTATATTTAAAAAATATACACAAATAAAATAAAAATTAATTTACATATTTTGTTAAAACTAATTTATACTTGCACAAATAAAAGGATTAATATTATTTGTATTATTATTATAATTATCCTTTTTAGGTAAAAACTTACTACGTTCTTTTTCATGATTATAAGTAGATAAATTAAAAGAAATTTTTGACTTTTTATTTTTATTTAAATTTCTTGTACTTTGACAACAATCATTCTTATAATAACTTATACCAGAATGATTAATTTCTTCAATACCTGAACTATATATTACAGGACTACTTTCAAATATAGTTTGTTCAAATATTTTCATAGTTTTAGATGATATTGGAAGAACACTATCATGTTTTTTATAACAAGGTCTTAAATCAAATTGTGATTTAAATTGGGCATTTTGATAAAAAGAATGTGGTTTTTTTTTTGGTTTTATTCTTTTATATATTAATTCTCTTGCTTTTTCTCTTAAAAATTTAATTGATTGATTTGTTAAATTTTCTTCATTATTTTCATTTAAAAATTTAATATTTTTTTTTTCAAGATTACTTGAAAACGTTGTATCTGATGTGTCATATGAACTTTTATATTCTTTTATATCAAGTTTATCAAAAAAGGTTTTATTCTTTTTTTCTGATATTAATAATTTATTTATTTTTCTAAACACTTCCATATAAGGAGAATCATTTATATTTTCATTTTTTGATATTATTGATTCGTTAAATTTTTTCTGATTTTCTTTCCTTGTTACTGTTGAAAATTCATAAGGATTTCTTATTATTATTTCTATATAATTATATTTATCATATAAAATTTTTGGTGAAATTGAATTAATTAACATATTTGATTTTTTAAAGTCTGATACCTCAGAAGAAGCTTTTAATAATAATTTTGTTCTTATTTTATTTGCTTTTTTAGATTTTTCCATTGTATTCATTTGAAAACAATTTTTTACAAATATTAATATATTTATTAACTTTATAATTTTTTAATATATTCATTTTCTTTATTATATTATTTTTATCTTATAATATTAAACTAAATAAATGAATATTTATAATTTATTAATTTTCATTTTTTTTTAAAATGAAATAAAAAAAAATAAAATAAAATTTAAATAAATGGGATGTTCACCAACATCAATAAATAAATCTCCATCAGTTCAAACACCAAATCTAAAAAATTCTTCAAATAATGAAGAAGAAAATGAAGAAAAAGAAGATAATGAAGAAAGTGAAAATAGTAATGAAACACCAGAAAATCATTTATCTCAAATAGAAGAAATATTAGATGAAAATTCAAATACAAAAAAAGACATAATAACAATTCATCTAAATAGAAGTAGTACTAATTTAATAAATACAAATACTCAAAAAAGTTTAATTATAGAAGAAGCAACTTTAACAAAAGAAAATGAAAATAATTCAATAAAAGAGAATAAAGTTAATCAAGAAAATTTTGATAATACATTTATATCAATGAATACAAAATATAATAATAAATCAAATAAAATTAATGATTTATTTAAAATAAGTGAAGAAATATCAAATAATGATAATTCAATTATTTCTGTAATTGTAAAAGCAAATAAATATGAAGTAATGTATCCAATTTGGATTGAAAAAAATAAAACTATTATTTTTAATATTACTGGAAAATGGAAAATTGATAATGAAAATGAATGTGAAAGTGGTGGAATTATTAAAGATAATAATAATAATAATAATGATAAAAAAAATAATAATGATAATTATAATAATCGTTATTTTAATGAAGGTGCTTTAATTGGAAGAATTTTTAATGATGAACCTTTTGTAATTATTAATAATTTAAAAATTAATAGTAAAAGTTCTGGACCATTATTTTTAAGGACTAATGTTTATAATTTTTTAAATAATGATTTTCCTATTGGAGAATTAAATTTAAAAGTTATTGGTGGAATATTAATTAAATCTTTTGAAGAAATTGATCAAAAAATAGGTTGGGATAAAAATACTAATTCTATTGAATTTTATAATGATACAGAAATAAATTTAGATATACCAAATTATGAAAAAGATGTTATAAATATTATCAATAAAATAAGAAATAATCCTTGTTTATTTGCAATTCAATATTTGGAAAATATGAAACATTTGACAAAATCTACTAAAGATTTATATCAATTTACTATTACTCAAGGAAAAAATAAATTTGATATTTTTAAAGTTAATATTGTTATATTTAAATTATTAGAAACTTTTTATTCAAATTATTTAGAAAATAAATCAAAAGATAAAAAAATTTTGATAATGAATTCTAAAGATGAATTGTTAGATTTTCTCAATAATAAATTTGAAAATAAAAAAAAAATGAAAATATTTCTGAAAAAACATTATTGTAATAATCCAATATCATTATGTATAAAATTATTATTTGACAATGAAATAAAAAATGAGATTTTTAAAAATGAAAATAAAGAATTAGAAATATTAACATTAAAAATAAAAAAATTTAATAAAATAACATATTTCACAATAATAATATTTAGTGAAGAATTAGGAAATTGTAATATAGATTTTAAAGAATTTTTGCAAGAATATGAAAAAAAGAAAAAAGAAGAAATTAAAGAAGAAAAAAAAGAAGAAGAAGAAAATAAAAATGAAGTTTTAAAACCTAAAATTGCAAAAAGTTCAAAGAAAATATTAACAGAATTTGATATAATAGATAAATCAAATGTGTCAAATAAAATGAAAAGATTTTATACAACAAAAGAAAAAAATGATAATCATAATCATTCTAATAATTCAAATTCAATTAAATCTTTTAATAGTGAAGAAGAAGAAGAAAGTTCTAAAAGAAAAGATGATAGTGATGATGAAGAATCTATGGAACATGAATCTTCTTCTCAAATTGGTGTTTCTGTTGATTTTAAATCAAATGCTAATTCTTCTTTATAAATTAAGTTATATTTATAATATTTATTATTTTATTTTTCTGCTTTTTAAAAATATAGTAATAATTATTGAAAAATAAAAATCAAATTTTTTATACTTTTTCTTGATAAATTTTTGTTTGAAAAAAATATTATAAATGAGTAAATAAATAATGTTTATATTAATAAGGTAAATTAATTTGATTTGAAAATTCAATAAATAAGTAATTTATTGATTATTTTTATATATTCACTTATTATCACTTATTATATTTAATTATTTAAAATTTTTTTTTTGAAATTATTTATATATTTAATATTTATTTATTTAAATATTATCTAATGTTATCATGTTAGTATTTTCTTTACCATCAATTATATATGATAATTTTATTTTGATAACAATTTTTTTATTTGGATCATTTGATTGTAAAGTAAAAGTCTTTTTTAATCCTAATGATTGATTTGGTTTTAAATTACTTCCTGAAACTTCTCCAATTTTTAATGTTAAAAATTTTAAAACTAAAAAATTTATTTTTATATTCTCAATTGGATTTAATGAATTATTTGAAGCTATTACTTCTCCATTATAAAATAATGGATTTTCTTTAGTTGGTAATATTTTATAATATAAAGTTATGTCTTCATTTGAAAAACATTTTTTTAAATCTGGTTGATTTTGTTGATTTATATTTTGTATTTGTTCATTATTTCCAAAAGGATTTATTGGACTATTTGATTGAATATTTAAATCAATTGGATTATTATTTATAGTTTCACTAGGATTATTATTTATATTTCCCATTAAATCAAATAAATTATCCATTTTATTCTCTTGTTTTGCTTCATTATTATTATTTGAATTTGTATTAATATTTCCTATTAAATCAAGAGGATTATTTGAATTATCATTATTTGTATTTCCTAATAAATCAATTGGATTATTATTTGAATTATTATTATTATTATCTAATAAATTTAATGGATTATTATTTTCTGTATTATTATTTGATATTGTATTATTTCCAAATATATTATTTAAATCTAATAAATTTAATCCACCTGAATTTTTATTTTCATTTGTATTATTATTATTATTATTACTATTATTATTATTATTATTATTTTCATTCCCTTGGAACATATCAATAACTTGATTTGATGATTGAATATTAATAGAACTTATTTTAATAGAAGTTATTGGATCATCTTCTTTATTACTTTCTTCTTCATCTTTTTCATTAATAATTTCTCTTTTTTTATTAATATTTTCATCATTAATTTTTGGTGTTGGAATTGAATTAACAATACTTTTTTTTAAATCATCTTTTTGAATATTATCGAATATTTTATATTCAACTGCTCTTTGTTGAACTTCACAAAAAAAACTTTTTTGATAATTTAAAATATCTTCTTCAATAATATTTCTAACACTAGGAAATTTTAATAATAATTTTACATAAGCATTTAATAAATATTCAAGTACATCATTATTACCTTTTTTATTATTAATTTCTCCAATTTCTTTAAATAAATTAATAACTTCATTTTCACTAACTTTAATATTTTCATTTTTAGAATTTAAAACATTATTATCAATAAGTAATCTTCCATTTTCACCAATAACATAAAAAGAAATTATACTCAAAGCTTTATTTTCTTTATTATTTTTTAAGCAAATATATAATTTATGAACACTATAAATAAAAAGTTCTCTAATAGACATAATAATATTTATTATTTTACTAAGTGTATCATCATATAATTTACTATCAGATACAATAACCATTTTAATTAAAGTATCAATTTCCCATTTATAAGAATTAGAATATTTTTCAATAGAATCAACTAATTTAGAAGTTAATTCAAATTTAATTTCAATAGGAGCATTTGGTAAATATTTAATACATTCTTTAGAAATACTTTTCAAATTATTTTTATTAATAATCAAATAAATTAAATCAAGAGCTCTTTTCTGTAAAGAAATATCTCTATCTTTTAAAAATTCCAAAATTAAATTTTTATGTTTAGTAACACTAGCAATATCATATCTTCCAACATCTTGTAAAGTATTCAAAGCAATATATTTTAAATTTAAATCCTTACTCCCTAAAAATTTTCCTAAAATATTATTACTTAAACTCTTCATTCCAGCATTACTTTCTAAATTATTAATAGTTCTAACAATTTCATATTGTAAAGCATAACCAGTTTGTTTAGAAGCTTCAGTAATTGATTGAACACTAACAAATAAATCACCTAATTCATCACTTAAATTTTTATTATTTTTAGCAGTAAATATCATAATTTCTAATATTTTAGCTTGTAAAAATGGATCAGTAATACCATTAACATCAAATTCAGGTGCATAAGAAATACTTAATAAATTTTTTTCTAATTTAACAAACATTTCATGATAATTTTTAATTTTTGATATAAATTCAGGTTTTTGTTTTATAATTTCCAAAGCTAAATTAATCCCAGTTAAACAAACAGAATGTGTTTTATCTTCTAATAATAAAGGAACTTTATCAATAAAATTTTCAATTAATTCAGGAGATTTTCTAATAATATAAGTAGAAGCACAAGCAGCTTTTTTTTTAATATTAGGATTATTTGAATTTAACAAATTTGAAACAGTCATTCCTAATTCATTACACATATCCTTAGTACAAATATCACCAATTGCATTTAAAGCTAAAGAAATTGATTCAGGACTTTCTGAATTTTCTAAATCTTTTTTAATTGATGCTGTTGCAAGAAGGAGAACTTCACTTGAATAATCACATACTAATGATAATGCTGAATATGCTATTCTTTTTTCTTGAAAATCTTTACTTGCTAATAAATTTATACAACTTAATTGCATAAATGATGTTTGATATCCCATCATTTGCATATATATTGCTTTACATAAGTCACGGGCTTTATGTGGATTGTTTATGTCACGAGATGCGTTTCTTATTTCTGCACTTTCTTTATTTATTACACTACGCTCTTCTTCTGCTGTTTTACATGCACGAACACGCTTTATTAATTGACGAATTTTTAACATTTTTTTTTATTTTGTGTTTTTTTTTTTTTAAATGTTTTTTTATTTAATTTTTTGTTTTTTTTTTTTTATTTTTTTTTTTGTAATTTAATTTTAAAAAAATGAATTTTTTTAATCATAAATATATTTAGTAAGAAAATAAAAAATGAATAATAAAAAAAATCAAAATAAATTTTCAAAGAATAATAATATTAATAAAACAAAATCTTTAAACACAATTTCTTTTTTAAAGATTCCAAAAAGTCTTTCTTTTAGAGTTAATAATTCAAAAACTTTAAATGAAAAAAATAAAAAAATGTCATTTAAAAAATTAATTTATTCAAATCTTCATAAATATAATATAAATGATAATGAATATAACATAATGAAAATAAATGATTTAGTAGATTCTAAATCAAGTCGTTTAATTGCAATTTTTAAAGATTATTTAATTAATGATTATATTGAAGAATTTTTAAATCGTTTTTATAAAATAAAAGAAAGTAAAACAAGAATTCCAAAATTTTCAGATTATTATAAAAATTATTTAAAATTTTTTTGTAATCCAACTTTTTCAGATTTTTTTGCCAATGAAATAATTCAAGATTTTGGAGAAGCAAAAGCAGAAATATATTATAATAAAAATTATGGTCATAAAAATAAAGAAAAAAAAAATGAATCAAATAAAGAAACAGTAAAAACTATTTTTGATACAATAGTAAAAGAAAGTATTGATTATATGATAAAAGATACAAAAGATTATTTTACTACTTTAAGTCCTCAAGAAACAATAAATTTACCTGATGATACTATTTTAATTATAAATGGTGTTAATAAAAATTCAAATGAAAATTCTATTTCTTCTATTTTAAATTGTTTTTCTGATTCTAATATTAAAAAAAATAATAAGAAAAATAAGAATAATGAAAAAAAAAATAATGATAAAAAATTAATTAATCCTAACTCTATTGTTAATAATATTTATGTTAATAGAGCTTATTATAAATCAAATACTAATCTTTTTAAACCAATTTCTACTATTCAAACTTATGGGAGAATTTATTCTGAGAATAAAAAAAATTTAAAAAAACCGAAAGATTTAAAAATTAGTCAAATTGAAGTATCAAATTCACAAAATAATTTTAATAATAAAAAAAAAAATCATTCTAATGGGAAAATTATTAGTACTCAAATATCTAATTCTAATTTTTCAAGAAATAAAATTAAATTACAATCACACAATTCTAAGAATAGTAATAATAAAATATTCCAAACATCTAGTCCAGATAAAAGGACAAAGAAAAAATCTTCAGATAAGAGAAATAAACAAAATAAGAATAATATTAAT
>JAEEGK010025383.1_pt1 | contig 12176 bp, 10 predicted proteins | sample 8958771 | NCBI WGS metagenome assembly JAEEGK01 (sample SAMN16246547, study PRJNA631951) | gut metagenome | biome: gut microbiome; feature: rumen; material: SC-attached | host: Bos | place: Iran: Karaj | collected 2018-10 | reverse complement strand
ACTGCTTGAAACTTCTGCCACCGGGTCAGGATCGGCACTGCTGGAACTGCTGTCGCACGCAGTGAATACAGCAAGGACAAGAGAAAGAGCTAAAAAGATGGATTGCTTCGTTGCACTCGCAATGACGTGTCTCATAAGACCTCCAGATATAAATTTCCCACCAAAAACACTCCTAACCCAATCTAAAAATAGTAAAAAGTTCCCAAAATAGGGAACTTTATTTAAATAAATCATACTTTGTTTGTACTTTCACAACAGAATTTATTACAAACTACTTACAACACGTAAGTTATTTGCAACAAGCTACAGCGCTTCGACTTCTGCCGGAGTAAGCCCAGAAACAGCCACGATTTTCTCCGTAGAATCACCCATGGCCTTAAGAGCCTTCGCCATTTCGCAAGCCTTTTTCCATTCGCCGCGAGTTTCGCCAACGGCTTCACCTTCTTGGCGAGCCTCAGCCCGAGCTTCGGCCACTTTCTGTTGAGTTTCAGCATGGGCATCCGCAAGGCGCTTGCGGAACACATCACCGGCGCTCACAAAGCCGTACTTCTGTCCAACACTTTTGAATGCCATTTCCAACTCCTTCAGATAGTCTTCATCGACATACTCCTTTAAATATACATTAATTTTACTCAAAAGGGGAATTCCTTCGTTCTTAGGCAATTTCTGGAAAAAATCCTTGAACAGCAACAACTTCATACGCAGATTTTCCCTATCAAAAGCGTACTTCATGGCAACAATCCCCATGCCCGTTGCAACATCTTCGCAAGCGAGACAATCACTATCGGGAATATCAGCCATATTCACGAACGAGCATGCAAACGGAAGTACACGGCCATGGAAAAATTCAGGATATCCATCCTCAAGATTCTTGAGAGGATTCCAATTTTCGCGCCCATTGTAAAAGATTATCGCCATAGTCGGGAGCCCGTCGAAAACACGGTTTTCCTGATGGATTTTCATTACCGAACGCACATAGCGTGCAATTTGGTTGATGGTATCGGGGTCACGCCCAGACTTGTGCTCCACCATGATACCCACCAACACGGGTGCGCCAGTCAATACATTGACGCGGAATGCCAAATCCGCATCACCGGTTTCGTCTACCTCGGAATACGAATCAGGAATCCGTTCCAGTGTATCAAGATTCACGGACGATAGGAATTCTCCCACTACGTGATCAACCTTGCCCGCAAGCCCCAACAAGAGCCTAAGACGCTTGACATCGGCAAAAAGCCAACGGAAAAAAGGATCATGCGCACGGCGTGCATTGTTTATCTTTTCAGTCATATTTTTCCTTTTCATTGTGTTATTGTCTATACGGAACCCAAAATTTTCGAAAGGCTCCTTTATATAACACGCCGTTTTTGGAAAAACAGTTCAAAAAACGCCCCTTTTTGGGGGTAAAAGTTTCAAAACAGCACTGCCTGCGACCTGACACTAATCAGCCAACAGAACGGGGAAAAATGAAATAAGACCTGGGCAGCATCCATCATCATTACCGGCAAGGCGAGCGATGCGGAAACAAGCTTGCATGTTTCCATATCCGAGCCGCAGCGGGAAGCGCTTTAGCGCCATCGCGGTTCTAAAGTCTCAATTTTATAGTTGTTGCGACGATTTTTCTTGTTATTCTTCTTGTTTGCAGACATAGGTTCTCCTACCAAGTTAAAAATTTGCCAAGTGTGCACCCCTGCGCACACTCTTTTTAATTGTTATGTTTGTGATTTTAAGGGATTATTTCCAAAAAGGATCTTCGTAGTCTTCTACACAACGGACAGACACGGCACCAGATTTGGAGGGGGTTAAATTAGTTTGAAAATTATTCCCTACTTCAAGCCTCATTGCACGTACATCATTTTCTTCTTGTGGTTTCCAAAACTGAGCAACTATGCCAAGACCTTCATATTTACCATTGTTAAGAACACCTGTCGGCAACGCAGAAAAACTTAAGTAATTGGGACCAGACCACACAACAGGTGAATGTAAAGCGTGGCCGCCCCACTCAGAAAACTGTCGCCATTCCCAATCATTCATAATATGCCATCCATCTGGGCATATTCCCTGACGCTGAACATCGGCCCCTAGTTTAACAGTATGCCCTTCGGGAGGAACATAGCGGTCTATGCATGCAGCGGAGCTATCCACATAAAGGGAATCGCACGCTTTCGGTAGCCCCATTGCCTCGCTCCAGGTGTACATGCCACCAAAGCCGTTATCGCAATACCATTCATCATCGTTATAGCAGTATTTTTCCACGACATTATCATCGGAATTGGAGACATTACCCATAATTTGCTTGCCGTAGTTCAAATTGCTAGCAAAAATACGGAACCTATAAAGGTACTCCCCGTTTTTCTTTTTCTGATAAAGAAAAGTCTTGTAGACATGTTGGTCTCGCGGATCAATATAATCGTCAGACATATTTTCGCATCCATCAGGACTACCATTGCAATAGAATTGTTCCGTCATATCGTAATGGGCATCAGAAGACGGAATGGATGAAGATGATGACCTGGCATACGAAACAACCTCCCACAAGCCGTTCCTACATTCATAAAAGATTGTCATCGTTCCACGAACAGCTGTATCCAAATCACCTTCATTACAAATTTTCACAGAAACATCCGATGAAGACGATTGATTGTCTTTATCGTTAGAACTACTCGAGTTACCTTTTTTGCTACTAGAACTCTTCTGCGAATCATCTCCAGACTTTACAGAGCTAGAAGAATTCTTTTCCGCCACTGAAGTGCTGCAACCAAGCTCCTCATTGCTACTCGACGAGATTTCACCGACTGAATCAGGAGCGGAGCTACTAGATTCATCACTGCACGCGACGAAAATACAAAGTGCGGCAAATAAAACACCGACGGAGATCCTTCTCCCCATTCGGGGATCATGCCCACTAAGGCAACAAGTTGCCAAGTGGTCAAAGAGACTCCACTTCGTTGCTCCCCTAAGAGGATAACTCAACTTGAGAACTAAAGTTCTTAGTTTCGTATAGCTCAGAATGACCCCATTATCAAATTTCATAAAACCTCCAATAACCTCAAAAGACCCATTTTTCGCCAAATTTAAATTATTAAAACAGGAATCACGTTAGTGATTCCCCATCCGTGTGGCAATATATTCCCCATGACTGAGCGAATAAATTCTATCTTACTCAGCGATGAATTCTCTTTTGCAAAAATCTGTGGATGGCGTTCGCCTTTCTCCGGCCGAGGCGTTGGACATTTTGAAGAACGCCCCGTGGACCGAGGTCGCCCAGGCCGCCAACACCGTGCGCCACCGGATTAATCCGGGCAACAAGGTGGGCTATACGGCTTTCCGCATCATCAACTACACGAACGTCTGCGAAATCACTTGCAGTTTCTGTAGCTTTTGCAGGCCCGCGCACAGTCCCGAAGCCTACGTGCTTAATTTGGACGAAATCCGCCAGAAGACGCTTGAGGCCAAGGCCAAAGGCGCCGACCAGATTTTTTTGCAAGGTGGCGTGAACAAGGACATTCCGCTCAGTTATTACACCGACGTGCTGAAAATGCTCACGCAGGAACTCGGCGTAAAAGTCCGCGGATTTTCGCCGGTGGAACTGATGCGCATCGCCGTATTCAATGGCATTTCTCTCGACAAATTGCTGGACATTCTTAAAGAGGCTGGCTTAAGTTCTGTGCCGGGTGCCGGCGCCGAAATTCTCTCCGACCGCATGCGTCAAATTTTGAGCCCCAAAAAGCTCCCCGCCCAAGTCTGGTGCGACACGCTTGCGGCCTGCCACAAGAAGGGTCTCCCCGGCAGCGCGAACATCGTTTTCGGCAGCGTCGAGACGCCCGAAGAAATCATCGAGCATCTGGATTACGTGCGCAAGACTCAAGATATTGCAAACGGGTTCAAGAGCTTTGTGGTGTGGACATTCCAGCCGCAGACCGACAAGTTCCCCATCCGCCACGTGCGCGGCGACGAATATCTTAAGCTACTCGCGCTGAGTCGCCTGTACCTCGACAACATCCCGCATATTGAGGTATCGCTCCTCGGTATGGGACTTTCTTTAGGTGAACTCGGGCTGCACTGCGGTGCCGACGACATCAACAGCATCGTCATCGAAGAAAACGTGCTGAAGAATCACGGGCTTACCACCATCGAGCAAGCCGAAAATTTCATCAAAAACGCCGGTTTTACCCCCTACAGACGCTCGCTGAATTTCGATTAAGGCGATAACCACTTCGATTAAGGCAAAAAAAAATACCAGTCAGCTTGTTCAGCTTAACCGGTTAATCACCAGAGAGAGAAAAACAGCTTGAGCGGCAATTAAGCGCGCTTGGCATGCTTCTTGAAGCTCTTGATCAGGAGGGCAGCGAGAATGCAGTACATATAATCCTTTTATCCTTGGGTTTTGACGTTTTATCGCCATTTTTTAACAGCGCGCCAAAATTAACAAAAATTTACTAACGCGTCAAGGGGAAAAAGTATATATTCAGCGACTTTTTTCGAAAAATTTATTATCCAGGCTGTAGCCCCGGATCAAGTCCGGGGCAGGCTCATGATGTTGCCGTCCCCGCCTTGGTCTTTTTCTGTAAAAATTGGTAAATTTGAGGCATGAAACGAATTATCTTATTTTGCCTAGCCGCTGCCCTGTGCGCATCTGCACGGCCGTCCCTGCAAGTGGACCGGGAACGCGTGGAATCGGGCAAGACCTTTGGACTCCAGCTTGTATTCCCGTTAGCAGAACTTCCTGAAAACCGTAGCGATTTGCAGATAGAAACCGCCAACGGCTTTACCCTTATGGGAATCGACAGCACCGACCAGGTGATTCGCCCCGATTTTGAAGATATGTTTGAAATGCTTAGAAATGGCGGTCGCCCTCGTAGCGGTTACAAGGCCCGTATCTACACATTCAACTTGAAAGCTCCGAAAAAGACCGGTCGAATGAACATCGGTCAGATAAGTTTGACAATTGGCGAACAAAAACATACGCTTTGGAGCAACATTCCAATTGACATTCAACGCGCTTACACCGACGAAGCTCTGAGCGTAAGCCTCACACCGAGCAAGAAAACCGTCTACGAAGGCGAACAGTTCAACGTCACGCTCGGATTCCACACCTACGAGCATTTTGAAGGCGGTCTGCAGGCCACCGATATGAACACCGGCGACGATTTTATCGTTCACCGCAGCGATCTTTCTACCATGAAATTCGAACCTGTCGAAGGAAGCCGCCGCGAAATGCAGGCCAGCGCAAAATTCGCCTGGCTCGCATCCACCAAGAACGGCAACCTGCAAATTCCTCCGTTCAAGTTCAAGTACACCAAGCTTGGCGAACCCAAGGTAGTCGAAGAAAACAAGAAGATGGGCGGCATGACGTTTTCTAGCAGAAGCGTCAAGCAGGAATCCGTTGAAGTCGAGACACAGACTCCGACAATCAACATCACCGTAAAGCCGCTGCCTACCGAAGGCAAGCCCGCCAACTTCAGCGGCATGGTAGGTAACTACAGCTTTAGTGCCGACTTCGACCGCACCGAACTCAAGGTCGGCGAAGCGATGACGCTCACCATCAACATCAAGGGCGACGGCCTTCCGGGTTCCATTACCGACCCCAAGCTCCCTGACTTTGGTGAATTCCGCTCAGTACCGCCCGAAAACGAAATCAACAAGAAGATTACGGGAAACAAGGTGATTACGACCAAGAACATCCGCGTGTTCCTGTACCCCAAAAAGAAGGGCGAATTCACCATCCCCGAAATCACTTACTCCTGGTTCAACCCGAGCAAAAAGAAGTATGAAACCGCCAAAGCTGGCCCCTGGAATGTAACAGTCGAAAAGGGTGAAGCCGCAGCCGAGGCAATTTTCCAGGCACCGGTCGCTCAAGGCCCTGCCGCCGTCCAGAAGCAGGAAATCGAATCTCTCGGTTCGGACATCCGCTTTATCCACAAGGTCCGCGAGGCCGCAAACAATTCAGCCCCTTACAAGAGCATTCTTTACTGGGCCATTTTTGCCGCCGCAATTCCCTTCTACCTGATTGTAACATTTGCCGTGCGCCGCCGCCGCAAGCACAACAGCGACGCCGCCCTCGTGCGCAAAGGCAAGGCCAACAAGATGCTCAAGGTCCGCTTTGCCAACGCTCGGGCCGCATTGCAAAAGGGCGATGCCAAGGCTCTCTATGCCGCCCTCGAAAACGGCTTGATCGATTACCTGAGCGACAAGACGAATCTGGAATTCAAGGGCATGACCCGCCCACAAATGAAGGATGAACTTGCCAAGCTCGGAATCAAGGCCGAAACGATTTCGGCTATCGACAACTGGCTTGAAAAATGCGCCTTCGCTAGGTTTGCCCCCGTGAACCCGACCAAGGACGAGCAGCAGAAGATGCTCGAAGATGTCGAAAAACTGTGCGAGGAGCTGAGATAAATATGAAAAAGCTTTTGTTAATTCTATTTACTATCGCAGTGTCGTTCGTGTCGGCGAATGCAGCTGAGCATTGCTCTGGAATCGAGAACGGCGCCAAGGCTTACAACGAAGGCGACTTCGAACGGGCCGTTGACGAATGGCGCACCTGTGTCGACAACGGCACCGAAAACGCCGACCTTTACTACAACCTGGCTAACGCCTACTTTAGAAACGGAAAACTTGGCTTCGCCATTTATTATTACAAGTCGGCTCTCCGTCTTGACCCAAGCAACGATGACATCTTGCACAACCTCAAGTACGCCCAGGCCATGACCCGCGACAAGGTTGAAGAAGACGGCGAAGAGAACCCGCTTTTGGCAGGCCTTTTCAAGGCCCATCATGCTCTTTCCCTGAAGGCCCAGATGTTTACGCTGTTAGGGCTGTTCTGGTTCATGGCATTCATCGCCATCGCAAGGCGCATCAGCCGTAGCGGCCGCACAAAGAACATCTTGATTGGAACGCTGTTTGTACTTTCGGGCGTTTTCTGCATTATCGCCATGAGCGCCGGCTACAAAATCTTCGTAGCCGAAACCGAAATCGTAGGGGTCGTCACAGCAAAGGATGCCGATGTCACCAGCGCCCCCAGCGAAAAAGCGCAGACACTCAATACCCTTTCCGAAGGGACCACTTTTGAAGTGCTTTCAGAACAAGGAAGTTTTGCAGAAATCCGTTTAGGTGAAAAAATCCGCGGTTTTGTAAAGCTTACCGATGTCGGAATTGTCAAGTAAACTATATTTTGAAATATGGAACGCGAAACCTTTAAATCAAGACTCGGATTTATCCTCATTGCCGCCGGTTGCGCCATTGGCCTGGGCAACGTGTGGCGTTTCCCTTACATTGCTGGCCAGTACGGTGGAGCGGCCTTTGTGCTCCCGTACCTCGGCTTCTTGCTTTTCCTGGGCCTGCCCATTTTAATGGCAGAACTTGCCTTGGGTCGTGGCGGTAAGAGCGGTATCGCTCGCGCTTTCGACAACCTGGAAAAACCGGGTACCAAGTGGCATTGGGCCAAGTTCCCGCTGATTTCGGCCAACTATATATTAATGGCCTTCTACTCGGTGGTGACCGGTTGGATGTTCTATTATTTCTACAAGATGGTGACCGATCCCAAGTTCCTCTTGGGCACTCCTGATGAGATTGCGGCCGGCTTCGGCGAAATGCTTGGAAACCCGGGCCTCATGATTTTCTGGATGACGGTTGCCATTGTCATCGGCCTCTTTATTGTGTCGCTCGGCCTCCAGAAGGGGGTGGAACGCATCACCAAGACCATGATGATTTGCTTGCTTGTCATTATGGTAATCCTCGCGATTCGCGCCGTGACCCTCCCCGGTTCTACAGCCGGCCTTGAATTCTACCTGTTGCCGTCCTTGGAACGCCTTACGCAATCGGGCAAGGGCCTCGGCGAGGCAATCTTTGCCGCCTTTGCTCACGCCTTCTTTACCTTGAGCCTCGGTATCGGTAGCATGGCTATTTTCGGTAGCTACATCGGAAAGAATCATTCCCTGGCAAAAGAAGCCACGAGCGTCTGCGTTCTTGATACCGTCGTCGCCTTGGTCGCGGGCATCATCGTGATTCCCAGCTGCTTCGCCTTCAACCAGTCTCCTGGTCAGGGCCCGGGCCTTATCTTCGTGACGCTTTCCAACGTGTTCGCCATGATGCCTGCCGGTAGATTCTTCGGAGCCGCATTCTTCCTGTTCATGTCGTTTGCGGCCATGTCTACCTTGATTGCCGTTTTCGAAAACCTGGTGTCGTTCTGGATGGACCTCAAGGGTTTCAAGCGCCGCAAGGTCGCCTATTGGAACATTCTGATTGTGTTCCTGCTTTCGCTCCCTTGCGCCCTCGGTTTCAACATGCTTTCGGGCTTTGAACCGTTCGGCCCCGGCAGCTGCGTCCTGGACCTCGAAGACTTTATCGTGAGCAACACCATGCTCCCGGCTGGTGGCATGTTCATCGCCATCTTCTGCTCTAGCCGCTACGGTTGGGGTCAGGAAAAGTTCTTTACCGAAATGAACGCCGGTAAGGGTTACAAGATTCCGTACAACGCAGCATTCAAGATTTACTTCAAGTGGATTTTGCCGCTGCTTGTTTCGATCCTCTTGATCCAGGGCTACCTGTCCAAGTTTGCCCCGGAACTCTGCGCCAAGATTTTCGGATAATCATTCCCCAAGCAAATGCATAATCACAGGCCGGTTCTTACCGGCCTCTGTTTTATGGATGGTAAGTTTGCCGGTGGTATCGTAGCTGAACTGCTCGCCCACCCGTTCGCCATTTACATAGGTAAGGCTATCGCGGAGCACACCACTTGCATACCAGTTGCGCATGACTCCGTTACGTTTACCGTCTTTCCAGAAGGTTTCGCTAGCAAGTTTTCCACCCATGGTATCGGGGAAAAAGCTCCTGCTTTCGGCAATTTTTCCGTCTTTCCAGTATTCTTCGTACAAAAGGGCGCGTCCAGGCTTAAAGTAGCGGATGGTTGCCGGGAACTTACCGATACTTTGTCCAAAATCAACACTCTGAGATAGATTGGAGCTATCCAACAGGCCTCCAATCTCTCCCACATACGAAGTCTCTGCGCAGAACTTGGACATGTTTCCTTCGCAGGCCCCATAGACCACGCCAGACACATTCAAGTCACATTCACGGATCACCGATCCATTTTCATCGAACCACCGCCATATGGAGTCCCGCTTACCGTCACGGTCCCAATGTTCCTGTTTCATGGGAGTTCCATCAGCCCTATAGTAAGTCACCGTCCCGATAAGAGCGCTGTCCTTGCCAGTCGTTCCCTTACCAAGTACACCTTGTACCCGCAGGCGTCCGGTTCCGCAGTTTGCAGAATCTAGAGTTTCTCCGTAGCTTTCATAATACAGTGAAAAAGTCCCATCAAGTCTGCCTTTCCTGCAAGTGAATTCTTCCAGCAGATGGCAGTCCTTCGAAAAGCGCTTCAAGTACGTTACGGAATCCGTTTTGGTCGAAACAATCTCCCGTTTGGGATCCCACTTGGCGTGGCAATCGCCTTCCTGCTCCAGCGCCCCATTATCGTACCACTTTTTCCAGATGCCTATAGCCAGGCCGTTGTCATCGTAATGTTCTTCGAAGGACCTCTCGCGATTATAATGCCAGCCTTCCCAGTCACCAATGGGGTGATCATCCTTGTAATAACGGTATGCTTCCACTTTTTTGTCGCTAAAGAGTGAAGTCCACTTGCCGTCCTTAAGACCTTTCTTGTAATGGCCCAAAAGAGCCACATCGCCAAAACCCGTCCATCGTTTGAAGTCCCCATGGGGAACGCCATCCTTGTAAGGGATTTCCAGCTCCTTGATTCCGTCAGTATACCATTCGTTTCTCTTTAGAATTTCTCCATCGGGATAGACCCATATCGAGGTCTTTTTGGCCCCGTTTGCGTGTTCTGCAAGAACCTGTTCCTGGGCACGTTCCACCGTACAGCCCGAAAAGAGCAGCAAAAATGGCGCAACTAAGCCCAAAATGGGTGAAAAACGAATCATAGGCATACCAGGTAAAGTAGAAAAAAGGTAATTTCTAGTTGTGCTCGAGTTAAAGAACAAATCGATTGCCGATACCTTTAACGCAAGAATCCGCTCCCCCTGGGCGTGGGTGGTGCTTGCTGTAGCCATCGGCCTCACCATCCTATTCTACTTCTCGCAGAAGCCGCAGATCATCATGTACTCCCGCTACATCAAGACTCTGTCGGATTACCAGTTACAAGAATCCTATGCCCTGCGCGGAATGGAGCGCGTCCGTATCGGATTCGGCATAGATACCGTCTTTGTACAGGCCCAGACCATGACCCTTCGGGAAATCGCCGTATCGTTTTCCCGCGAAATGGACGAAATCAGCCGTGTCGGAGTCAAGGCCCCGCCCCGTTCAACCGTCGAACGCTTCGAGCGCGAAGTCCTGGCAAAAGTTTCAAGCATGCGCCGTTACGCGGCAGGCCGCCACCAGTGGCTTGAAAAATTTCAAGCTGTAAAAAACCAGACCGCAAGTCTCCCCGCCAACATTCAAATCCCTTTGCAGGGAGTCCTGGATTCAGCCCGCGCCGGCTACATGATTGGCTTGGCAGGCCTCGGCGACAGCATCGTCAATGTCATTCCGGATTCCACTAAAGACGCCATTTTCAGCCTGCTTCAAGAAAACGAAGAGCAGACTCTCGCCTGGAACCGTTTCAATAACGAACTCGCCGTCATGTACAGCGAAGACCTGATTCAATTTTTCCAGAGTCAAAACATGGAAGAGATGTCCCTCAAGTCTAAAATCCCCATGGCATTTTATTTCTTGACCCTGGTACTGATGCTTTCGACCTTCTTCTTTATTTTCAGATCCAAGCTATAAGGAACCCATGCGCTTTTATACTTCTAGAAAACCGGCACTTCTGCATTTCTCTTTGCTGCTGATATTTTTAGCAGGATGGCTCATGTCGTACCTGATGCCCGCCCTCAAGGGCCTGATGCAAGAAGAGCACCTGTTCTACGGAACGGTTTCTCACGCAGCCATCCCCAGTATCTTTGGCGGAAGCAACATTCCCTTTTTCGACAAGACCATTTTCCAGATTAACGGCGACGACCAGGTAAACTTTATTCTGTACGCTTCGGAAGATATTTTGGAAAGCATGGCCGAATGGTTCAGTTTTGCAAGCCGCAATGCAGGCGATGTACCTCTCGAAATTTCAGCGAGCCGCATCAACGACAAGACCTTCATTGTCCATAGCCTGGCCTCCACCGATGGCGAAATGGACTTTGACTCGCTGGTCATAGACTATCAAGTTTACTACGCCTTTATCGGCTGCACCATCGTCCTCGCCTTGGCACTCGCCTCGATCACCCTATTCATCCTGTGGGTAGTGAAGAAGAGAAAGCACTAGGATAACTTCATTGCGAGGAACGAGCGTGAAAAAGCCTTCCATACTGATTTTATTACTAGCAGCATTCTGTTTAGCAAATCCGGCCTCGGATACCCTTACCATACATCGCAAAACGCCACCGATCAAAGGTTCTGTCATGTTTCCGGTGACTAGCCCCACAAGCGACATGCCCGTAGGCGTATGGAGACGCATCAACAAGAAGGCAACGACCGGAACTATAGTTTGGTTCCACGGAGGCATGACTAGCAACAACTGCCAGAAGGGACTCGTGGCAGGCGGTTCCCTTGCAAACATGTTGCCGGACTATACAGTAGTCAGCGCCTCGGCCTGCAAGCAAAACCACTGGGTCGAACCCACCACCATCGAGGCCGTCGACGACGCCCTCGACAGCCTCGCCAAGCGCCAAAAGAAGGACATCGAAGAAATTTCTCTGATCGGAATTTCAGACGGTTCGCTCGGAGTTATCGCCTATTCCATGTGGGGAAAGCGCAATATCCGGAACCGCATTCTCATGAGTTCATATGGAGAATCCCTCGGACCGGCAGCACAGGTCGCAGGACAACCGGCCTTAAAAAGCGGACGCTGGAGATTCATTCAAGGCGGCGCCGACCGCCTGTACCCCTCCGAAAAGAGCGTTCCCTGGATTCAGGAATTTTGCAAGGGCGTCGGCACCAGTTGCGACCTCAAGTTCGACCCCCAAGGAGAACACGATTGGAGCTACTGGCAAAACAACCGCAAAGACTGGATTTTGGAGATTTTTTCTAAATAACCCTTGACAAATAGGGCAAATTTTTCAAAATTTGGCTTACCCCACGCGGATGTGGTGGAACTGGTAGACACGCTAGATTCAGGTTCTAGTGCC
>JAEEGK010025381.1_pt1 | contig 12177 bp, 6 predicted proteins | sample 8958771 | NCBI WGS metagenome assembly JAEEGK01 (sample SAMN16246547, study PRJNA631951) | gut metagenome | biome: gut microbiome; feature: rumen; material: SC-attached | host: Bos | place: Iran: Karaj | collected 2018-10 | reverse complement strand
TGCTGTCAATACCGCAGATGGTAGCGTAATAAAGGATCATATTATAACCGAGACCCTTCCAGACATTAATGATAACAAGTATAAACGGCCAATATTTCGGCGTGTTATACCAGTCAATTGCATTTATACCAAACAGTTTTGCCAATGTGTTGTTGATAAATCCGTCACTGGTGCTTAAAAATGCGTAAGCAAGGTAGCTGACTATTACCATTGAAATCAGGAAAGGAATCAGAATTATTGTCTGATATGCCTGTTTGGCAAATTTGCTACGAATTTCATTGAGAATAATAGCGGTAGCTACAGCCAGAACAGTTCCAAGTATTATGAACACGAGATTGTACAATACCGTGTTTCTTACCATTATCCATGCATCTTTTGTTTTTGTAAGGAACTCAAAATTCTTTAAGCCGCACCATGGGCTCCCATATACACCATCTCGAGCATTGTACTTTCTGAAGGCTATCTGTATTCCGAACATCGGAATATAAGAATTGATAAAGAGATATACCACGCCCGGTAAAAACATCAAATACATCGGCCAGAAGTGCTTTAACGTTTTCTTGAATTTTTTCACTCCAGTGCCCTCCTCATCAGCCTGACATCATCATGCAGGCGCCAAAAGGATTTTGGCACCTGCACTTTTGTGTTAATGATTGTCAAACTTAATTATTTTTTATTCTTAATGAATTCATCGAGCTGTCTCTGCTTCTCAGCGATGATATCGTCGATACCTGCTGCCTTAAGTTCGTCGATAAACTTAGGAATGTTCACATCGGGATCGATGGAGCCCCACATAAGAGCTGTTCTGTATGCAGATACTACGTTGTTACAAGCTGTTACCTGGTTCATTACAGAGCTGCTGTCCCAGATGAAGCCCATAGCGGGACTTGCTACGCCACTGTTGTTGAACTCGTTAAGTTTGCTCCAAAGATCGGGATCCTCTGCACCCTGCCAAACAGGAGTAATCTGCTGGTTAGGCCAAGCCCAGTCCATTGATGAATAACCGGATGCGTTGGGGTCAACGCCTTCAGGAGTAGTAATCATCTTGTGAGTGTCATCGGTGTATACCCAGTGCTTGCCTTCGATACCGTTGATGAACAAGTTGGATACATCGGGATCTGTGTACATGAGGTTCCAAAGCTTCATAGCTTCTTCAGGATGCTTAGCGCAGTAAGGAATCATCCATGAGTTACCGTTAGGAATAGCAGTGTGCTTGATGGGACCATGTATCTTCATGAAGTAAACTTCACGGCCGTTGCCCTTGTAAACTTCCAGTTCTTTACCGGGCTTCCAGTTCTCGAACATAGCAAAACCGTTGTTGGTTAAAAGAGCGTTTTCGGTAGTAGTTGTAGCATCAGGCATAATTAAACCTTCCTGATTCCACTGCCACATCATCTTACAGAAGTCCTGGAAAGACTTGGTCTCAGCCTGGTTAACAACCTTTGTGCTGGACTCACGTGCATCCTCAAGGATACCAAGGCTGTCGCCGAGGGGATCGTTGGGAAGTGTTGTCTGCATACCGCCTTGTGCCCATGTGGGAACAAGAGGATACATTTCAGGATGAGCATTGTGAACCTTTACAAGGATTTCATGCATCTCATCGTATGTGCCATACTCGGGAACGGTGATACCAAGTTCATCGCAGATATCCTTACGCATAGCAAAACCTGCTGCACGGGATGTATCTTTCTGGTTGGGAAGAGCATAAAGCACACCGTTATATTTGCAGGCATCAAGGTCGTAAGGGTTAATCACGTCCTTGGCACCCTGACCGAACTTCTCGAGTAAATCGTCAAGGGGATAAGCCCAGTTATTGTTAACTACGGTATTGAACTGACCGCTTATGTTGTTGTAGCACATAAGGTCGATAGGTTCACCTGATGTAAGAGCCAGGTTAATCTGCTCTGCATCCTGTCCGCGAACAAGTTCAATCTCTACACCGATCTTTTCACGGGTAATCTTGTTGATAGCTTCTGCTACCTGATTGCAGTCCTCGGTATCGGCATTGCCGTTACCCCATACTACAAGCTTAACGATCTCTCCGGACTTAGCGCCGGTGTCTTTGCTGGTCGTAGTGCCTGCGCCTGAGCCGGAACCGCCGTTACCGCCTGCGTCTTTGCCACAAGCTGCAAGACCAAATGCCATCGTTGCTGCGAGTAGTAAAGCTGCTACTCTTTTTGTCTTTTTCATTTGTAACATCCTCCTCATTTTTTCTATGGTTTATTTTCACATCCACTATGGATGTTTACCATCTTCTGTAAAAGTGAACAAATAAAGTTTTGCTTTTACCCCTTTCATTGTGCCTATTGTCACTATCTATACTTATATCGTAATCAGAGGATGTATATAATGCACTATTGTTTGCTTTTTTTGCACTTTTCTTATAGCAACATTTCAAATGCGACATAATATTTGCAGCCGTGTCGTAAATATGCAGAAAGCAGTCGCGCGGCTCGTTGCCATAACAAAAAAACAGCAGAGAAGCTTTCTTCTCTGCCGTCTACTGTTTGTTTATAAATGCCGGGTACAAAATTAGTTCCACCTTGGTGTACTCACCCGGGCTTGAGTAAAACTGCATCTCGTTCTTTTTATCAAAGAGCTTGATGCGCTCGTAAATGTTTTTAACACCGATGCTGTCTTTGCGGGTCTCGGCATCCGCTTCGGATATTACCAGCTCTCTCAGGTGCTCCATGGCCTCTTCGCTCATACCGCAGCCGTTGTCTGATACAGAAAGCTTCAAAAGGCCTTCTTCGGTGTAGCGGGCTTTTACCGTTATTTCGTTCTTGCGGCCTGCGGGCATGTTGACAAAAGCATGCTTGATGCAGTTTTCCACAAGGGGCTGAAGAATCATGGAGGGAACCCTGTAAGACAGAGTATTCTCGTCAATTTCTTCTTTGAGCACGTATTTGCCGGGAAATCTGTAATCCGTGATTACGAAGTACTGCCGCAACATATCCACTTCCGAGGAGAGCTCCACTATCATGTCCGAGTACAAAGAATACCTGAATATCTTGGACATAGCGGTAATAATATCCTCTATCATGTCGGCATTGTAATACTGCGCCATGGACCGCACACACTCAAGGGTGTTAAAGAAAAAGTGTGGATTTATCTGGCTTCTGTAGGCCGTCATCTCAGCTTCCTGCTGTGCCAGGGTGGCATTTAAGAGATTCTCTCTTGCCTTCTGCTCACGTTTGGCGGAGGCTTCCAGACGGTCAAGCATGCTGTTAATCTCCACGGCAACTTCTTTTAACTCCGATACCTTGGGAACGCTTACCCGCATGTTGCTGCCGCTTAGCTTAATGTTGTTAAGCTCCGACACCATCTTCTCGGTTTTCTTGGTGTATTCTTTGTTGAGCAGGAACAAAAGAAGGGCAAATATAAAGATGGATGCCGCTATCATCAGGTAGAAGTTTCTGTCTACCGTAAAGTTCTGAAGGCTCACCACAGCTTTGGGTGCAAGGGCCACATATTTGCCGTTTTCGTCCTTGAATGTGTGGACAAAGAAAGCCTCCCCCTCAACTTCAATCTCCGAATCCCCGCCGGACAGGCTCAGGAGCGTCTCCTCCGAAAGCCCTTTTACAGGCCGAAGCGAACTCAAGACCTCATTATTATAGATGTAATAGCAGGAATCGTTCTCCCCTATTAAGTCGGCGCAGTTGGCGGTAATGGGAGCGAAATTGCACAGGATGGCGCAGATTCCGCTTTCTCTCGTACGATGGGCTATACCCATGGCCGTTCTGTGAATGGGGATGTAGAGGAAGTAGAAAGTAGCCTCTCTGTCGTGGATGGGGCGGTTTGAAATAAACTCCGACTCAAGCTTTATACGGTGGTCAAACTCATAGAACTTCATGTTGGCCCTGAACTGCTCGTAGTATTCGGAAACCGTATAAAGGTGTCCCGTTGAGGAATAATAGAACAAATCGGCAATGTACTCGTTTTGGTCCCTCGCCGAGGCAATAAGCTCTCTTGAAGTGGAAATATTGGCAAGTTTCTCACCTGCATCGTCGGAAAAAAGCGTTTTTTGAAGGGCCGTGGTGTAACCCGGGCCCTTCGCTGCATCAATAACCTGTGTAACAGTTTCGTCAACCCTGCCGCTTATGTATGCGGCGTCACGCTTAAGGGAACCGTATACCTCATCGGTAAGGGTGTCCCGCATATTCAGATAGTAGTATGTAACCAGCACCGCAAGAATAAATATTGTCAGTGCCAGGTACATCAGTATTCTGAAGTTGACGGTTCTGTTTTTTGTCCTCATAACCTACTGTTTTCTTTTGCCCTTTCGAGGCTTCTCAATAATCGGGTCCGAATCCGGGTCCCACTTATCCGCAAGGGATATAATCTGGCTGGTAAATTTGGCAAGGTCTTTGTTGGCATGACCCTGGTTCTTGTGAATAACGGAAAGAAGGCGCTGACCGGCGGCAAGGAGTCTTGCAAAGGCGTCGGATACTGCGGTAATCTTCTTTTTCTTCTTCTCGGGAGCGGCTTCGTACTTAATCTCGCCTGAGATAATGTCAAATACGGTGCCTGAGAAAGGTGCAAAAGCAGGAATCTTCATCTCCCTGTTGACGTAATCGGCAAGGGCCTCACAGGACATGTCGTCGCCGTGAACCATAAATACCTTCTGAGGCTTTTTCTTGAAGGCTGCCAGCCACTCCACAAGTCCGTCTCTGTCCGCGTGGCCGGACATTCCGGGAAGGGAAAGAATCTGTGCACGAACGCTGATGGGCTCGCCGAAGAGCTTAACCTCATCCACACCCTCTACAAGGGCACGTCCGAGAGTTCCCGTTGCCTGATAGCCCACGAAAAGAATGGTACACTCGGGGCGCCAGAGATTGTGCTTTAAGTGGTGTCTGATACGGCCGGCTTCGCACATACCCGATGCGGAAATAATGACCTTGGGCTCTTCGTCCGAGTTAATGGCCTTGGATTCTTCACCGGTAATGGCAAGGTTGAGTCCCGGGAAGGTAAGGGGGTTGTGGCCTGACCTTACGGCTTCCATGGCTTCCTCGTCAAAACAGTCGTAAATGTTTTTCTGGAATATTTCGGTTGCATCCACCGCAAGGGGAGAGTCCATATATACGGGGAAATCGTGGTATTTAACGAGTCCCTTTTCTTTAATCTGTCTTATGAAGTACAAAAGCTCCTGGGTACGGCCCACGGCAAAAGAAGGAATTACGAGATTACCGCCGCGGTCCAGAGTCTCCTGAATAACCGTTGCCAGATCCTCAAGAGGATTGGAGACGTTCTTCTCGTGAAGGCGGTCGCCGTAGGTGGATTCCATGACTACGTAGTCCGCTTCGTCGGTGTACTGAGGGTCCTTGATAAGAGGCTGGTCTTTATTGCCGATATCGCCGGAGAATACCACTTTTCTGTGGACTCCGTCCTCGCATAAGAACACTTCTATACTGGAAGAACCGAGCAGGTGTCCGATATCCGTAAAACGAATCTCAATGCCCTCGGCTATCTTAACAAGTTCATTGTATTTGCAGGGTACCAGGTGCTTGATGGCACCGTCCGCATCCGCCATGGTGTAAATAGGATTGATGTCCTCGTCGGAAAGGTCCGTACGTTTCTTTTTACGGGCTTTCCACTCAGCTTCCTGTACCTGAATGTGGGCGCAGTCACGAAGCATGATGGAACACAAATCCGCGGTAGCCTCCGTTGCATAAATGCTGCCTCTGAAGCCCTTGGCATAAAGAAGCGGCAGCATACCGGAATGGTCTACGTGGGCGTGGGTCAAAAGAACGAAGTCGATATCCGCCTCGTTACAGGGAAGACCCTTGCTTTCGTAAGCAATGTTGCCCTGCTCCATACCGTAATCCACCAAAAATCTTTTTCCGTTACACTCAACATAGTGAGCACTTCCCGTTACCTGATGATCGGCTCCGACAAATTGAAGTATCATCTAAGCTGATTCCCCCTTTATTTGAGTTGATTGGCCATTTCGTAGAACTTATAATACATGCCTTTTTTCTCTATAAGTTCATCGTGGTTGCCTTCTTCCACGATTCCCTCCTCGGTAAGCACCATAATGCGGTCCGCATTACGGATGGTGGAAAGTCTGTGTGCCACGGTAAGTGTGGTACGACCCTCCGAAAGTTTTTCAAGTGATTTTGCCACCAAGTATTCACTTTCATTATCAAGCGCGCTGGTGGCTTCGTCAAGGATGATAATGGGAGGATTTTTCAAAAATACTCTCGCAATGGAAATACGCTGCTTCTGTCCTCCCGAAAGTTTGACGCCTCTTTCGCCTATATAGGTGTCATATCCGTCCTTAAGTTCGGAAACAAACTCATGGGCTCCCGCTTTTTTGGCTGCTTCAATAACTTCCTCGCGGGTGGCGTCGGGACGGCCGTAGACGATATTCTCAAATACGGTGCCACTGAAGAGATAAACGTCCTGCTGCACTATACCGATGCCGGAACGAAGGCTCTTAAGGGTGTAGTTCTTAATGTCTCCGCCGTCCAGGGTAATGATGCCGCCGGTAATATCGTAGAATCTCGGTATCAGGTTGCAAAGAGTGGTCTTGCCTCCGCCGGAAGGTCCCACAAAAGCAACTCTCTCACCGGGATGAATGGTTAAGTTAAGGTTCTTAAAGACTTCGTTGTGGTCGTCGGGATATTCAAAGCTTACGTTCTTAAAGACGATTTCGCCCTTAATGTCATGCAAATCAACGGCTCCCGGCTCATCGAATATCTCGATCTCCGCATCCATAAGCTGCAAGAATCTGTCGATACCCGTGATACCCATCTGAAACTGCTCCATGAAGTCCACGATTCTGCGAACCGTAGCAAGAAGGGTGGTCACATAAAGAAGGAATGCCACCAGATCCGCCGCCTGAATCTTACCGTAGTGAATAAACAAGCTGCCAGCCACGAGGGTGATAAGGTAGATAATCGCATCAAACATCTTAATGCTGGTGTGAAACCATGCCATTACCACGTAGTAGCTTTTTTTGAGGCTGAAGAAAAGCTCATTGCCCTTGGCAAATTTACGCTCCTCCAGGTCCTCATTGGTGAAGGCTTTAACCACCTTCTGGCCTAAAAGGGAGTCTTCGATGGAAGCATTCAGTTCACCTATCTGCATTCTTTGGAGACGTCTGAGCCTTCTGAAACGAAGGTTGATACGGCCGCATACGAATAACATGATAGGTATTACACTAAAGATAATAAGTGTCAGATATATATTAATACCTGCTAATATCACAAAAGAAATCGTACACTTGATTACGGCTATCAAAAGTTCTTCCGGACAGTGGTGAGCAAATTCCGTAACGTCAAAAAGGTCGTTGGTGATGCGTCCCATTATTTGTCCGATTTTGGTGTTGTTGTAATAGGTATCGGAAAGTCTCTGAAGATGTGCGTAAGCATCGGTACGCATGTCCGTTTCAACCTTGGCACCCATAACGTGACCGGTGTCGGACATATAAAAATTGGCCAGGCATTCTACAATTCTTAACACAAGATACAAAAGCCCCAGCTTCGCAATGGTAACAAGGCTTAAAGTGGCCGCATCGGAAAGCCCCACGCTCGTAATGTATCGCATAATAAGAGGCAGCACCAGATCGCAGACTGTGGTTAAAGATGCGCATAAGAGGTCCAGTACCAGTATGCCCTTGTACTTAAAAAGATAGGGGGCAAAGCGCCTTAACAGTTCCGAAGTCTTGTACTCTCTGATTCTTGTGGGGTCGTAGGGTTTCATGAAATAAGTCCTTTTTAAAATGATAAAAGGATACCATTCTTACGGACGGTATCCTTATAAAGATTCTAAAGTTGCTCCTTGTTAAGGAGATTATTGATAACTTCGTGAAGTTGTCTCTTGCCGTAGGGCTTCGTGATAAAGGCGGTAACTCCGTTTTCAAAAGAAGCCGCTTTATCTTCGGGAAAAGCATTGGCAGTGATGGCAATTATGGGAACGGTGGCCGCATCTTCTTTGTCCAGTTTACGGATAATGCGTGTGGCTTCAAGTCCGTCCATTACAGGCATCATAATATCCATTACGACGATACTGTAATAACCCACCGGAGTCTCTCCGAAACGTTCCACGGCTCTTGCACCGTTAGCCACCCACTCGACTTCAAAACCAAGTTCCTTAATCTGCATAGCGGCGATTTCGGCATTGATTTCATTGTCTTCCACGAGCAACGCAACACCCTTGCCGCCCGCATCCTGCTTGAATTCTTTTAGCTCTTCCATGACATATCCCCTCAATAATCAATTGGAGCATCAACTTCAACTTTCAACTATATTTATATATTACCCTTTATTTTGTGCTTCGACAAGACTTACACCACAATAAATTTTGCGAAGTTTCGGTTTCTCGATTTTTCCCGTAGGATTTCTCGGAATGTCAGCAAAAATAATCTTGTGAGGCCTCTTGTACCTCGGAAGAGCTTTACAAAACTCCATAATTTCTTCCTCGGTCACTATCATGTTGGGCTTTAACTCAATGATGGCTGCGGCAATTTCTCCGAGACGCTTATCGGGAAGTCCGATAACCGCAACATCATGCACTGCATCGTTGGTACGTATAAAGTCCTCTATCTGCACGGGGTATAAGTTTTCGCCTCCGCTGATGATAACGTCTTTCTTACGGTCAACAAGCATTATGAAGCCGTCTTCGTCTTCAACCGCCATATCGCCGGTGTAGAGCCAGTCATCGTGAAGAACTTCTTCGGTGGCCTTTCTGTCATGGTAGTAGCACTTCATGACGCCGGGACCCTTAATGGCAAGTTCGCCGACTTCGCCCTGTTTAACGGGCTCGCCTTTTTCGTCTATAATCTTGGTCTCCCAGCCGTAGCCTGCTTTACCGATGGCACCTACCTTGTGGATGTTCTCAACTCCGAGGTGAACGGCGCCGGGGCCGATGGATTCGGAAAGACCGTAGTTGGTATCGTATTCGTGATTGGGAAAGATTTCTTTCCACTTTTTAATAAGGCTCGGAGGAACGGGCTGGGCACCTATATGCATAAGTCTCCACTGCTTAAGTTCGTAGTCGGAAAGCTTAATGTCGCCTCGCTCTATGGCCTCCAGGATGTCCTGCGCCCAGGGCACCAACAACCATACGATGGTGCATTTTTCTTCGGAAACGGCCTTAAATATGGCTTCGGGCTTGGTACCTTTAAGAAGTACGGCCTTGCTGCCCGATAAAAGGCTTCCGAACCAGTGCATCTTGGCACCGGTATGATAAAGAGGCGGAATGCAGAGGAACACGTCGCTTCTCTGCTGACCGTGATGAGCCTGTTCCACCTTACAGGAATGCATAAGCGCTCTGTGGGCGTGAAGAATCGCCTTGGGGAAACCTGTGGTACCCGATGAAAAATAAATAGCCGCATCATCGTCGTCGCTTAAGATTACGCCGGGAGTCTGGCTGGAGCAATTGGCTACGAGGCTGTTGTAGTCCTCGGCAAAGCTCGGGCAGTTCTCACCTACGTAAAACAAAAGTCTGTTCTTGGAAATCTTGTCTGCTATTTCCTCAACACGACCGATAAACTCGGGGCCGAAGACTAAAACGTCCACGTCCGCAAGCTTAAGGCAGTACTCGATTTCGTCGGGTGCATATCTGAAATTAAGGGGCACCGCTAGTGCACCTGTTTTAAGAATTCCGAAGTAAATGGGGAGCCATTCAAGACAGTTCATAAGAAGAATAGCCACCTTGTCGCCCTTAACCACGCCTCTTGACATAAGCATGTTGGCAAAGCGGTTGGCCTTTTCGTCGAATACACTCCATGTAATCTCTCGTCTGTAATGAGTGGTGGGATTGGGCTCGGTAAGCTCATACTCCTTCCACGTTACCCTTCTGACTTCCTTGACTTCAGGGTTTATTTCCACAAGACATACGTCGTTGGGGTACATCTTGGCATTCTTTTCAAGTATTTCGGTAATGGGCATTTCTAAAACTCTCCTTGCGGAATGGTTTTGCGCTTTAACGCTTTTATCCGCTAAAGTATAGTAACCCATTTATCCGAAATTGTCAAGTCTATGCGTTTTATAAACCAACGCTTCAGCCTATTTTTGCAAAAAGCATGTCTTCGTTGTCCACGTATTCGTTAAATACCGCAAGGGATACGGGCTTTGAATATAAAAAACCCTGCTGAAGACCGCAGCCCGCCTGATTCAAGAAATCTCTCTGCTCGTCGGACTCTACACCCTGGCAAAGCACCTTAACCCTCAAGTTTTTGGCCATTTCTATGATAAAGCGGAGAATGGCCTTGTCGCTGTCCTTAAGGTTTTGGTCCTTCATAAAGGCACGGTCGATTTTAAGAAGGTCCACATGCAGTTCGTTGAGGGCGCTCAAAGTCGAGTAACCGGTTCCGAAATCATCCAGGAATACGCTTACTCCAAACTCTCGTAAATCTTCAATCGCCTCATTCAGCGACTCATCGTGACCTATGTAAAGGCTTTCCGTAAGTTCAAGCCTTATATACTGCGAAGGAATGTCATATCTTAACACCAGTTCCTTGAATCTGTGCACAAAATCCTTGGTCACAAAGTGCGCTCTTGAAACATTCAAAGAAACCGGAACGATTTTTTTGCCCGCATCAAGACGGCTTCTTAAGTAGGTCATAACCATCTCGTATGCATAAAAATCCAGTCTTATGATGCTTCCGTCTTTTTCAAAAGCAGGAATAAAGTCATCGGGCAGAACTTCCGTACCGTCGGCCATTCTCCATCTTACGAGGGCCTCGGCTCCGATAAGCTTATGCTCGGTGGCAGAAACTTCAGGCTGCATGACAACGTAAAATTCTTTGTTCTCAATAGCCTTGTCGAGAGCGCGGCGGTAGTTGTCGTGCCTTCTTTTGCTCTCGAATACTTCTTTGTCAAATACGAGACAACGGCTGCCCTTGCCGCCCTGAGAGGCTCTTCTGGCAAGGTTGGCGTTACTGATGGCGCTGTCAAGGTCGTAGTTGTCAGCTTTGACTATGCATACACCGGATCTGATATAAATATCGCTGATATTGGTCTTGGCAGTGATATAGGCCGCCAGTTTTTCGCAGCTGTCCTCAAGCATGCGTCCGATATTTTCGTCGGATATGACGTCCGCAAATTCCTGAAGCCTGATGATATTGTCGGAGTGGAGTCTGGTGGCGCAGTATACGCCCTGCTCCTTCTTGGAGATATACTCCGCCATGGCCGTAATGACTCTGTCGCCGGCCAGGTATCCGTAAGTTTCGTTGATATATTTAAAGTTTCTGATATCCGTATAAACAACGGCAAGCTTCACATTGTCGGGAACGTCGGAAACAACCTTCTGTGCGGCCTCTATGAAGCTGTCTTCTTTCATAAGCCCGGTGAGAGCATCGTATTCTTCGTACCAGGAAGCTTCTTTTTCCGCTCTGGATATACGTGCCGAGTAGTACAGGCATACGGAAATAAGGTTACATACCGACACAAGTTCCATAATCTGCTGCTTTTTCCAGGAAAGGGGACCGCTCGCGGATACGAAGTCGATGCAGCCTCTTCTTTTGGCAAAAAGGCTCATGTGGACGTGAAGGACGCTACCGATACCCTGCCAGCTTTCTATGCCGTTACCTATAATGGGCTTTTCATCCTGCGTGAAGTCATAAAGAATGAAGCCGTCTTTTTGCGCCACGTTTTCTTCCGCCTTAAGAGCCTTACGTGTAAATTCCACGCGGCGCCCCAGCCAGTTCTCCCTGCCTTCTTTGTGAATTTCGTAGGTCACTTCCGTGGCGGTGGCATTTTCATCGGAAAGTTCGTGAAGATGAATGGCTTCAAGTTTGAATTCGTTTTGAATCTTGTAAAGCAACAGGTTTATTACGCCCGATACGTTCTGGGATTCGTTTAAGAGCTTAAAGGCAAAATCCGTAAGACTGCCGCTGTCTTTTTCTTCAACGGTAGCCTCTTTAAGCTTCTCTTCGCCTTCACGCATGATTTCTTCGTTGTAAAGCTCATCCGTGTAGAAAGCGTAGCTGTTTTTACCCCTGTTTTTGATAGAATAAAGCGCCATGTCGGCAGCCTTAAAGAGGGTATCGAAGTCGGTACCCATGTCGGGATACAAAGAAATACCTATACTTAAAGATATTCTGTAGTGACTCTTCTGTCCGAGTGTGATATCGGAAATGGCTGTTCTAAGCTCGTTCATGCGACGCACGATATCTGTAACGTCGGTAACTTCTTTAACATATACGAGGAACTCGTCGCCCCCGATTCTTCC